>Ga0187827_10004848_pt1 | contig 16218 bp, 17 predicted proteins | sample ETNtaG_39_FD_167969 | JGI IMG/M metagenome (GOLD analysis project Ga0187827, IMG submission 167969) | Marine microbial and viral communities from oxygen minimum zone, Eastern Pacific Ocean - ETNP2014_SV_150_PacBio MetaG (Illumina Assembly) | ecosystem: Environmental > Aquatic > Marine > Hypoxic...
ATCCCCACTGGCATCTGACAGGAGTATACGAGCGTGCTCTTTCATAGTTCTAACAGGAAAAATTTCACACCAGCGACATTGCCGGATTCATGTTCAAAGTAGTGAACTTCACCAGAATTACCCTGCTTAATAACCTTCTGCCATCTACCAATACTCAAAGCTCTCAAAACCCGAAGAACAGAACGATTTCGAACTGGATATTTAATGGTGCCACCTCGAACAGGTGTCCAACCTGAAGGCACTGATCCAGACGCGTAGACATCTGGATAGAGATTGAGGGGCATCCAAACGACCTCATCTTTGAACCAAAATTGCAAAGTGTTTTTACAAGATACGTTTATACTATACATCCATCAAGCATAGATCTCTCTTTTTTATTGCTAAATTTGACCTTTATTCCCGAAAACCCTATATTCAGGTGCTGTCTAACTACAATAAAAAACAAGAAGAACGAGGAATCTCATCATGAAAATTCAGGTCTATGCCTGCCACGAAGGTGTTCAGGAAAGTTTGTTGCGCGAATGGGTTGCACGAGGTCACGAAGTTTACCTCACAGAAGGGGTTACAAAGTGGGACGAAAACCGGGCACCAGTGGCCGAAGGGGTCAAACGTGAATGGCCCAGCAATCCCGATGTCATCTGGGTCGGATCCCCTCAAGATGTAGGTCAGGCGATGCTCCACAAATGGAAAAAACTACGCCCTGGCATTCCCATTGTACTCACCCACTGGTGGATACCCTCCATCAAAAGATTCGCAGGAACCGTCTACAAATTTACCAATCAAGTCAGCGTCTGCGAATGGGGCCGCGAATACCTGCAAGAACACTGGAACATGGACTCCGCCGTCATGTATTGCCCAGTAGATTCCAACATCTTCACCCTGCGCGAAGAAGAACCCGACCCCAAACGCGTCATCTGCGTGGGCAATCACTTTCCCTCGCGCAACATTATGGGCTGGGAATACCTCGAACCCATCATGGCCAAAGTCTACGAAAAAGACCCCGAAGTCCACTTCGAATTTTTGGGCGTCAACCCCGAAATCAACCCCGACAACTATCCCAACGTCTCCACAAGATCCTTACCTCAAAACGAAATGCCCGACTATCAGGCCCGCGCACGGTGCGTCGTCATCACCACCACCTTCAACCTCATTCCCCACTCGCTCTTAGGCGCAATGGCCCTGGGTCGCAACATCGTTGCATTTGACCTTCCCTCATTACACGAAGTCATCGAACACGAAAAAAGCGGCTACCTCATTCCCTGTTATGACACCGACGCCTTTGCCGAACAACTCGTGCAACTCACCAGCACACCTGTTGATCCTGAAATTGGTCGTCGTGGACGCGAAAATGTCCTGGCTAAAACCGACTATCGCCTTGTGGCTTCGCAGTATGAAGAATTTTTTGAAAAAGTCGTGAAATAAATAGGTCATCAAATGGCAAAACGAACTCGGCGCAGACGTCAGCAATCGGAACCCACACCAGAACCATCAAAACCACCATTTGACCTGAAGAAATATGAAACCGCTCCCTGGTTTCTGCCAGCACTTGGTCTGTGTGGTTTGTTTATGGGCATCCTCCTTTTTGATGCTAACCTATCGCTCAGCGGGGATAATGCTCAATTCATCAACCTGGGTCGCTCTCTCGCTGCTGGACAGGGCCTATCGGAAACCCTTGGCGGCGATCCCGTACCACACACCAAATACCCCTTCGGATTCCCTCTCCTCCTCGCCATTGTCGACATCCTCGTCCCAGGCAGCCTCATTGCGCTCAAATACTTCGTCGTTCTTCTCTACGCCGTATCAATCCCCCTCACCTATCTGCTCATCCGCCAATTTGCTGAACTCCCCATTGCTTTAGGCGTGAGCCTCCTTTGCCTGCTTTCACCGCCCCTGTTAGACTATTCGCACCAGGTCATGTCCGAAATCCCATTTACGCCCGTAGCACTTTTATCCCTTTTACTTCTCCACCGGGCCCATAAATCAAACACATACCCTGCACTTGCAATCGCCATCGTAGCTATCATGGCTGCTTATTACATTCGCAGCGCAGGGATCATACTCGTTGGCACAGGCATTATCTTCTTTGCGCTACACCAAAAATGGAAAGAAGCGGGCATCGTCGCTGGAGGCAGCTTATTACTTGCCCTACCCTGGCAACTGCGCAACTCAGCATTAGGCGGCGGCGACTACATCAATCAGATCCTCAGAAACAATCCCTACTATCCCGAACAAGGCACACTGACATTTGCCACACTTATCGAACGCATCACTGCAAACCTCGACAAATACGGACTCAGCGAGATCCCACGTGTCTTTGTGCCCACTTTTATGCCCGACGCCAACTGGTTTATTGGCCTCGTCTTTTCTGCCATAACCCTATATGCTCTTATAACGGGCTTGCGACGTCGCCAATTACTTGCCGTATATCTCACGTGTTACTTAGGTCTTTACATGCTCTGGCCCCAGGTCTGGTCAGACATGCGCTTCCTCATCCCCGCCATTCCAATCCTGTTCTACGCCATCCTCACCAGCATTGACGAACTCCTACAGCTTCTTGCCCGCGTCTTAAAAAAGAAACCGTCTCGCACAGGCGTTGCATTCTTTTTTCTTCTCATATTCGGCTCCAACCTATTTGCGACCAATGACCTGCACGAACACCTGGGGCGATTTCCACCCAACTGGGGCAATTATTTTTCTGCCGCAGAATGGATACGTGCCAACACCGATGCACATGCCAATGTCGCTTGTCGCAAACCATTCCTCATGAACGCTGTAGCCAACCGCAAAACCGCTGGTTACGCATTTGAAACGCCCGATGCCGTCATTGCCGATTTAGAAAAAAAAGGCATCACCATTGTTGTTGTGGATCAAATCGGATACAGTCAAACAGGAAGGTTTCTCATTCCCGCTATTCAGGCACATGAAAGTCGTTTTGAACTCATTCATACCGTAAAAAATCCCGATACTTATATCTTAAAATTCAAGTGATTGATCGCAAAAAAATACTCCTCTTTCGTCCCGATCACATAGGCGACTTGCTCCTTACCACGCCGGCACTCTACGCCCTTCGCAAAGCATATCCAGAAGCGCACCTCAGCATTCTCGTCGGCTCCTGGGCAGCCGCTCTCCTCAAGGGCAACCCAGATATAGACGAAATCATCGTATGCGACCTGCCCTGGCTCGACCGCGGCCCAAATCCGTCCTGGCGTCCTCTACTTCCTATCATCCGCCAGATCAGATCACAAAAATATGACGCCATCTTAAACTTCCGAATAGCAGCAAAAGCAGCCGCATTTTCTCGCCTGCTCGGTGCAAAAGAACGCTGGGGATTTGACATACAAAAATCGCGCTGGGCCTGGACGCACACAGTGCCTTTTAGCGAAGAACAGCACGTTGTCGATAATTATATGAGCCTTGTGAAGGCGCTCGGAGTTGCAGATAAGGAAGAACAACACGTTGGCGATAAATATATGCACCTCAGGGGAGCCCTTGGATTTTCAGACGTACATTTTTGCATCTTTCCCGAAGAGGAAGACCTGTCCACTGTAGACGAATTTATGCAAAACAGCCCCCCCGCAGTTGTTCTCGGTGTCACATCGGGACGTATAGACAAATCCTGGTTACCCGACCGCTGGGCAGCAGTAGCCGATCACCTTGTCGAATGCGGGTTTCGCATCCTCTTCAACGGCAGCCCATCTGAAGGCACTGAAATTCAAGCTGTTCAATCACACATGAATCACAAATCTGAAAGCCTTGTCGGGCGCTTTTCACTCCTTCAATTTGCCGGTCTCTTAAAAAAATGTGCTGCCATCATCACACTCGACTCTTTTCCCATGCATCTGGCTGCTGCCGTGCGCACGCCAACCATTGCGCTTATGGGTGCCAACAGCAGCCAACAGTGGGGACCTTATCCCGGCAAACACCCCAGCATTGTTGTTGAACCACCACCTGAAATCCCGCGAAATGATCAAGCTATGAAATGGATCCAAATTAATCACGTAATTGACGCATTTGACCGCCTGAGCCTACAACCCTGATCTCATTTGTAAAAAAGTGTGCTCTTTGCTATCTTTGTTTCTGATCACAATACAATTTCAAATACACAACCTCTATGCCCGATCTCAGCCAGCACCTCAAAGAACTCAACATCATCGCTTCAGCACCCAGCCGCGTAGACGTGGGTGGCACCTGGGATCTCAAATGTTTTGCGCTGCCTTATGTACACATCAACCCCGTAACCACCAACCTCGCGCTCACCATGCGCACACGCATTCACCTGCGCGCTTACAAACCAGGTTGGATACGCATACTCGACGACCAGCATCACGAAGAATATCCACTCGACAACCTCGACTTGAGCTGTCACTTTGGGCTACTCTACGCCATTGTCGCGCACTTTGGCCTCAGCGGCCTTGAAATTGAAGTGGGATATGGATGTCCACCGCGCAGTGGTGTAGGCGGCTCGGGCACACTCGGCGTTGCACTTGCCGGTGCGCTTGCCCGAGCACAAGAACTAACAGGCGGTGGCAACCTCTCACGCGAAGCCATTGTCGAACTCGTCTACAACATCGAAGATGGCATGCGATATTCCTACACCGGGCTACAAGATCAGTGTGCAGCTGCATTTGGTGGCGTCAACCGCTGGCACTGGACCTATGGTGAAATGAGCGGAAAATTTCGCCGGGAACCCTTACTCACAACAGAGGGAATAACAGCGCTCAGCGCACGCTTACTCGTAGCTTACGTGGGAAAAAGTCATGATTCCAACGACGTTAACAGCGTGCAGGTCACTGATTTCCTGGCCGGGAAAAATCGCGAAAAATGGTTTCGCGTCAATGCCATTGCCAATGAATTTGCAACCGCACTCAGCAACTCAGACTGGACAACTGCTGGCAACTTAATCAACGAAGAAACAGCCATTCGATGCAGCATTGTACCCAGCCGCATTACAAACATTGGAGAAAAACTCCAAACCATCTGTCATAACATGAGCATTGGATTTGCAACTGCTGGCAGCGGCAATGGCGGATGCGTATGGGCACTTGCCCGTAAACCAGAGCAAATCACCAAACTAACCGACCAATGGCAATCCATTCTCAACAACGTTCCAACAGCCCAAATCCTCAACGTCGATATTGATCCGCAAGGACTCAAAGTAGAGCAAATAACACCTTAAAATCAACCACGAGTCTCGGGTCAAAATCGCCCAACCGGGTGGACAAGACTCGTGACCCGCGACTCGATACTCGAGACTTACCTAACCTTATGAACTCACAAACCGACATTCAGCCCAAAGAAAACAGCGAGACCGAAAACGCTATCGATCTCACCCTCGTCATATCCCTTCTCAACGAAGAGGAAAGTCTGAAGCCTCTTGTGCAAAAAATTCGCGAAGTCCTCGCCGATAGCGATCTCGCCTACGAAATCCTCTTCATTGACGATGGCAGCACGGATGGTTCGATGAACGTGTTAGAAGAACTGCACAACACATATTCTGAAGTGCACGTCATTCAATTTCGCCGAAACTTTGGCAAAGCGGCGGCCTATACCGCAGGATTTCAACGAGCACGCGGAACCTACGTCATCACAATGGACGCCGACCTGCAAGACGACCCGGCAGAAATTCCCAACCTCATAGCCAAACTTGAAGAAGGATACGATCTCGTTTCTGGCTGGAAGAAAAAACGCTTTGATCCAATGGGCAAAACCCTGCCGTCTAAATTCTTCAACTGGGTCACCGGTCGTGTCTCTGGCATTGACATCCACGACTTCAACTGCGGCCTCAAAGCCTATCGCAACGAAGTCGTCAAAGACGTTCGTGTTTTAGGCGAACTCCACCGCTACATTCCCGTGCTTGCACACATGGAAGGGTATCGCGTTGGCGAGATTCCCGTACAGCATCACCCACGCCAATTTGGCGTCACCAAATACGGTATGGGGCGACTGCTCAAAGGATTTCTCGACCTTCTTACCGTCATGTACATCGGAAAATACATGGGGCGCCCGCTCCACCTCTTTGGCACAATGGGCATCATATTTGGTGTCCTCGGAATGACCGTCAACGCCTACATCACATCGCTCTGGTTCCAAACCGGAACCATCCAAAATCGCCACCCCTTGCTCACATTAGGTGTATTGATGACCGTTCTCGGCGTCCAGTTTATCTGCACAGGTCTGCTCGCCGACATGCTCACCCGAGGGCCTCAGCCCAATGAGAAATTCAACATTCGGAAAATATTGGAATAATAAATAATGTCTTCAAAAAACATCCTCGTCACAGGTGGCATGGGTTTTGTCGGATCTTACCTTGTGGACGAACTCGTAAGCCGTGGACACCATGTGCGGATATTTGACAACCTCGATCCGCAAGTGCACGACACAGGCGAATTGCCAGATTATGCCAATCCCCATGCCGAATTTATATGCGGTGATGTGCGGGATTACGACGCATTTAAAAAAGCACTCGACGGGATCGAAGTCATTTTCCACAAAGCAGCAGCCGTGGGCATGGGACAGTCGCAGTATGAAATCAAAAAATACGTAGACGTCAACACAGGCGGGACGGCAAACTTACTCGACATTTTAGCCAACAACGATCACAAAGTTGAAAAGCTTATTGTGGCCGCGTCACAAACCAGTTATGGCGAAGGCCTCTACAAATGCCCGGAACACGGAACGCAGCATCCCGGTCTTCGTCCCAACGATCAACTCGACAACAAAAAATGGGAGCACCAGTGTCCCATCTGTGGCACCGACATGCCAGCGACATCGATCTCGGAAGATACCGAACGCATCTGTTATGCCATCTATGCACAAACCAAAACGCACCAGGAAGACATGGTTCTCAGCATGGGTCGCGCATACAAAATCCCTTCAGTTGCCCTGCGCTATTTCAACATCTTTGGCCCTCGCCAATCCCTATCCAATCCCTACACAGGTGTGGGCGCTATTTTTATGAGCCGCCTCAAAAATGGCAAGCGACCTGTCATTTATGAAGACGGCAAGCAATCGCGCGACTTTATCTCAGTTCACGATATCGTACAGGCCAACATGCTCGCCATGGAACAATCCGAAGGCGACTACCAGGCCTTTAATGTGGGCAGCGGATCGGGCACCTCCATTGAACAAATTGCACTCACCCTATCCAACATTTTGGGCGTAGAACATCTCACACCCGAAATCACAGGCAGTTATCGCGAAGGCGACACACGGCACAGCATTGCCGATATTTCGCGCATAAAAAAAACACTGGGTTTTCAACCCAGCGTTAGCTTTCAACACGGCATGGAAGAGCTTGTTGAATGGGCGCGAGAACGCGAAGCCGTTGACGGCTTTGCAAAAGCCCAGGCAGAATTGCAACAAAGAGGTCTCACAGCCACACTCGACACAGAGTAATCCAGATGGCCATTCCGCTTATTGATCTATACGCGCAATATCGTGCGATCAAAGATGAAATCGATGACGCCATGCAAAGCGTTATCCGAGACAGCGCCTTCATTGGTGGGCCTTATCTTCAATCCTTTGAAGAAGCTTTCGCGGCCTATTGCAATCTGCCCTTTGGTGTAGGCACAAGCTCTGGCACCACAGCCCTGCATCTCGTATTTGCCGCATTGGGCATTGGACCGGGTGACGAAATCATCACCGTGCCCAACACATTTATCGCCACAGTTGAAACCATTGTTCAAACCGGTGCAAAACCCGTATTTGTTGATGTCTGTGACGACACCCTGAACATCGATCCTGCTAAACTTGCAGACGCCATCACCCCCAACACCCGCGCCATTGTGTCTGTGCATCTCTATGGGCAACTTGCAGAAATGGATGCGATTCGTGAAGTTGCAGGATCCATTCCCATTGTTGAAGACGCAGCGCAAGCGCATGGTGCTGAATACAAAAAAAAACGGGCAGGCCACTTTGGTGTGGCTGCCACATTCAGCTTCTTTCCCGGCAAAATTTTAGGTGCATTTGGTGATGCCGGCATGGTCGTCACAAAAGACAAAGACCTTGCCAATAAAATGAAAATGCTTGCCAACCACGGCAGATTAGACAAATATGTACATCAAATGGCCGGTTATAACTACCGTTTTGATCCCCTTCAAGCGGCCATTCTAAACGTCAAACTCAACTACCTTGACGACTGGTTAAAAAAAAGACGTGCACATGCACGACTTTACAATCAATTATTCGCAGAATATGATGCAATAAAAACACCCGTTGAACGCGATCACAATCTACACGTTCACACCTACTACGTTATTCGCACATCCAAACGCGATGCCGTCATGCAAAAACTTCACAACCACGAAATCGACGCCATTATTCACTACCCAATTCCTCTGCACCTGCAACCAGCATTCTCAGATTTGGGTTATCGCAGCGGTGACTTTCCCATAGCCGAACAATCTGCTACAGAAATTTTATCCCTTCCGCTCTACCCCGAACTGGAACCCAATCAAATTGAATACATTGCAGAACAGGTACTCAGTGCAATATAAATACCAAAATCACGAATCGTTTCAAGAACTCGTGATTTTATAAAACTGGGGCCGTCTGACGTACTCGAACAGGAACCAATTCGCGCTCTTCGTCCATTCGACGCATAGCTAAACGAATCTTCTCAGACTGATTGGTATTGCCATGAATGGCATAATACAGTGCCAAATAGGCCATTCGGTCGCGTTTTTCCAGATTGGTGCGTGTCATGCTTGCCTCCTCAGGCGGGTTTAATTACATTTGACAGTCTCTTTTATAAGCAAATAGGGTACCATATACAGCTCATTTTAATTATTTTTTTCTTAATAATTGATTTTTAATGCCTTATCGTAGATCTTTCTATTTTTTTATTCTTGACTAAAGTGGCAAATTTGCGTGAAAATAACCACATGTATTTGAGCAATTTGGCACATTTTGCCATTCTGACACGCTAACAGAATCACGATGCACAGTGTATATATCGACGATTCTAAACAATATTGATGTGATCCCACACACACTGTAGTAATTTTTTTTCTTATGAAACTCAACCCGACAACCCTGCTCATTCTTGCAATGTTCGGGTCCTTTGCCTTAATTCTTGGCGCAATGGTCGTCATCTTCCGACCCGACCCCAAACCCGTTCGCCGCCGACCAGTTAGGCAGGTTTTAGACACCACAACGCAAGTCAGACAAACATCTCCTGATACGCCAGCGACTTCAATATCCCAACAACCTGAAACTCAAACGCCTTCAGAAACGTCTTCAAAACCAAAGACACCCAAACAGCCGCCAGTTATGCCCCCAGGTGCTGTAGCAAATCAAAAACTCTATCGTGAACTGCAGCGCGAAAAAAAAGAAATGGCTCAGCTTAAAGCCGACATGCAGCGCAGGTTAAAAGAAGCGCTCAAAACACACGACCGCAAATTAGCCCAGCTTGCCAGGCGGTGTGAACCACTCGACCCCGGTGAAGCGGCCCAGGTTCTGATGGCGCTCTCAGACAAAGACATCACCGCCGTTCTAAAACAAATGAAGCCCGACAAAACGGCTCCAATCATCGAATTGCTTAAACGTAACGGTAGAAAAATTAAATAAAACCATCAGCATCTTTCAGGAGTTCTACATGCTCGATATCAACCTCATTCGCGAAAATCCAGACCACGTTGCCAATGCGTTGAAGAAACGCATTGACGACATCGACTTTACCGAACTGCTCGCCTGGGATGAAAAACGCAGGGCACACATTACAGAAGTCGGTCAACTTCGCGAAAAACGCAACAAAGTCTCTGCACAAATTCCACAAATGAAAAAAGCCGGTGAAGACACCACGCAAGTTCAGCAGGAAATGCGCAACGTCTCCACCAGCATCAAAACCCTTGAAACCGACCTTTCAGAAATTGAACAAAATATCCACACGTTTGTCGAAGGTCTGCCGAACATTCCTGCCGACGACGTACCGCCGGGAGGCAAAGAAAACAACGAAGTCGTGCGAACCTGGGGTGAAAAACCCGCGTTCAGCTTCGACCCAAAAAATCACGTCGATCTCGTCACCGACCTTCGCCTGATCGACTACGAACGCGGCGTCAAAATGGGCGGCACGGGCTTCTGGCTCTACATTGGCGACGGTGCGCGACTCGAGTGGGCACTGCTCAACTACTTCATTGACGCTCACATAAGCGACGGCTACGAATTCGTTCTGCCTCCTCACATCCTTAACGAAGCCTGTGGATTTGCTGCCGGGCAATTCCCCAAATTTTCCGACGACGTCTTTCACATCAAAACCAGCGACGATAAAGTGCAATTCCTCCTGCCAACATCGGAAACGGCCCTCATCAATTTTCACCGCGACGAAATCGTACCCGAAGAAGAGCTGCCCAAAAAATACTTCTCCTACACCCCCTGCTATCGCAGAGAAGCAGGCAGCTATCGCGCACAGGAACGCGGCATGATTCGCGGTCATCAATTCAACAAAATCGAAATGTTCCAATTCACGCGCCCAGAAGATTCTGACAGCGCACTTGAAGAACTCATCAACAAAGCCGAGCAACTCGTTCAAGGTCTTGGCCTGCACCATCAAGTATCCAAACTCGCCGCTCAAGATGCCAGTGCCTCAATGGCCAAAACCTATGACATCGAAGTCTGGATTCCCAGCATGGACGAATACAAAGAAGTCAGCTCAGCCTCAAACGCCAGCGACTACCAGGCCCGGCGCGGCAGCATCCGCCTCAAACGCACAGAAACCGGCAAAAACGAGCTGATGCACACCCTCAACGCCTCTGGTCTGGCCACCAGCCGCATCATTCCCGCAATCGTTGAACAATGCCAAAATGAAGATGGCAGCGTCACAATCCCCGAAGTATTGCGTCCCTACTTGGGTGGAAAGGAAGTCTTTGAACCGGTAAAATAGCCTATGCCCGACCCAGAAAATGAACCCAGGCTTCGCCGCATTGCCACTGCACTTGGCTACGACCCCGACAAACCCGACGCACCCAGGCTTGTTGCCAAAGGACAGGGCGAACTTGCCGACCGCATCATCGAGCTGGCAAAAAAACACGACATCCCCATTCGCGAAGACCGTGACCTCGTCGCCGTCTTAGCCAAACTCGACCTTGACCAGGAAATTCCTTCTGAACTCTACCGCACCGTAGCCGAACTCCTCGCCTTCATCTACAAAGCCAACAGCCGCTGGAAAGACACAAACAAATAAGCCCATCAGATTATTCCGATGGGCTTATTTCAATGAAGTGTAAATCTCGCTTACATCGTTTCAAATGCCAGTTTTGGACGATAGCCCAAAGATTCCAGCCTCGATTTGGCATCCTCCCACGTCAAACCAAAAGCCGCGACATCTGACACACCTAATTTCGCAACGATATCGCGAATCAACTCAAAATCACCCTCCTCAAAATCACTTTCAAACATCGCACCTTCCGCCCAATCGACGAGTGAAGCCAACGAAGTTTGCTCATTGAGATAAGATTTCAATTGATCTGCTAAAAGATCTCGTGTGATCGTCATGCTTCATCCTCAACTTGAATCACCACATGCTCACGCATTTTGAGCAGCCAATTTCTCCGTCAACCAGGTATTGATGAGTGTTTCTGTGGATACACCCTTTTCCATATGCCCGTCTTTCCTTTTGAGAAATATAACCACATATCCATTCTAACGCTACGCTTAGTGAATTTCAACTAATTTCTTTTCCCTATTTAATCACCACAAACGTCCCCTTCTGCACCTTTCCCTCACTGCCCGGCATAAGCGATGTGACCTTCCAGAAGTAGATCCCCGAAGCCAGACCCGTTGACACAGAAGATGGCGCACGACCTCGAGTAAACTCCGTAATTTGATTATAGGTGACCTCACCCCTGGAAAGATCGGTGTTAAAAAAGGTCCAGAATCGGTCGCCGGAAATGGTGTAGAGATCAATCTGGCATCGGCCTGGCAAATTGATAAATCGCAGATTCAGGGAACGATCATAAGACAGCCACCACCACGCCGAAGCCATTCGCCTCTGGTGCAAAAACCAGGGCATTGACCTGCTCACCCTCGCCCTGCAATTCTGCTTGCGCAATCCCCACATTCACGGCCTACCCATTGGCTGCAAAAACATCGCCGAATTAGAACAAAACGTCGCAGCGGTTTTAACCCCACTTCCCGACGAAGTATTTGGCCGCTTCCACAAAGCGAATCTGTAAACCTTCAAATCGCCTAATTAATTCTGCTTCTGTCTGCAATATAGCTCAAAAAATATAAAAAATCCTTTTAAATAGGTATTTTTTTGAATATAATACTATTTAATACATAATACACTTTTCAAATTTTACATTTTGACGCTGTGACATCGAGCGCAAAATTGCCTACTGCATCCTAGCTAAATTCATCCCTTGCAAGGAGGGTCAGTGGATCATTGTGTAGTTGATAGCTCAGAAAGTAGAGCTTGGTTTTTAGAGAATTATGCTTTAAATTTTCGTGACTTCGGCTCAGCGTTAGAAAGGGAAGGGCAGTAAGATGACACAGATCACCATTGAAATAGAAAATGAAACTTACCAGAAGTTAGAGGCTGTGGCTCAAAAAGCGGGTAAAAAACCTGACGATCTGACTCGAGAACTAATCGAAAAAGCGCTTCAAAAACCAGCAATATCCAGGAGCATCAAATCAGTTCTCAAAGAAAAAGGGCGCATTCGTTTACAAGATAATGTGACCCAGAATGATATCCCTTCGCTTGAATCAGTCTGCAATGCATTGGGGAATGCTGGCGGTCCCTCACTTGAATCGCTTATCGACCAGCAACGGGGCTCAAAGATGTGAGTGCCTACTATTTCGACGCCAGTGCTCTCGTCAAACGATATACCCAGGAATCCGGCAGCACGTGGGTTCGTCAGATTACCGATCCAGCAACAGACAACACCATCCTGCTTTCAGAAAATACACTCGTCGAAGTATCGGCAGCACTTGCAGCAAAGCATCGAGCCTCAGATGGCATCACAGAAGAACAGCGAAATCCGCTGAATCATTCAGAAGGAAAAATTGAATCGGCAAATTACATAGAAGAAGCACCTGAAAACCAAAACGGGCAAGAACCAGTATAGTTCTTGCCCGTAAACTTTCCTACTATTGCCTTGTGCCTTTCAACCCACGACTCGTGACCCGCAACTTTTCTTAATTTCCCGATACACCCCCACCGGAAACCGATCCCTCGCCCGATCAAACACAAACCACATTGCGCTATCCCTACCAGCTAATTGCCACACCTGCCCCTCACGCGTCACATCGCCATTCCCAGCAACCAGTACAGCATCGTCCGGCACACCCTGCTTCCACCGCACAGGTTTCCCCGGCGCATTATCAGGCGGCATCCCCGCCAGCAACCAGTGAAACGCAACCAGCTCCGCAGCCGCTTCATCCCGTTCCATCAAATACCGATACAAAAAACCCGCTCGCCGCTTCAAACTCATTGGCGGTGCCGGATCGGTCTCTTCTTTGAGAAAATCCAAAAAGTGAATATAAAATCGCGCATCCTGCTCCACCGCCGCAATCACCGCAGGCTGCAACACAGGCTGATTGAAAAACCGATCTACAATGCGCGACAACTGCACCGTCGTCTGAACCTCAGCACTCGACATCTCAGGCGTCTCAAGCGTCTCATAAGGCGGATCAGGCGCGTGTTTCAACCCATACCCTTCAGCCTGGTGCGCCACCGGAGTCCCCGGCAACACCTTCAAAATCTCCAACTGCAATTCCGCAGGCCGCAACCGCGTCAAATCACACAAATCCTGAACCTGCCAATCCAGCGTCAATCGCGGCAACGCGCCAATCAAATCAGCGTGCACGTCCACATTCTCCAACCCACACAAAAACGACAATCCCTCCCAATTCACCTCAGGCTTGCCCGCACGACCCGCCGCAACCAACGCCTCGGGATGCGTCGTCTGCAATCCCACCTCCAAATGCAACAACCCATCTGGCATCGCCACAACCACATCTCGAAAATGCTGCGGCAAAAACGCTGGATGAATCTCCAAATGAAACCGCAAATCTGAAAACTCCTCAGCAAACAAATTCAACCGATCAATCGCGTGCCTCGGCGTCGCATTAAACGTCCGATCCAACACCCGAATCTCCTTCACCCCATGATCCCGCGCTTTTTGCAACACACGCCGCAGCCGATCCACAGGTTCCCACCGAGTCGGCCCCGTCCGATAACTCGTACAAAACGTACAAAACTGCGCACACCCCCGATTCGTCTCAATCTGAATAAACGGCTTCGACCAATCAAAAAATTTACTCTCCGAAGGCGGCAATTGCGCATTCCACGCATCTTCATCCAACTGCCCCATCCCATTATCGTGATAAACACCCTCCCCATCTACCCAACACAACCCCCGCAAATCAACCCACGCCGTTTCATTCTCCAAACCCAACAACAACCCCGGCAACGTCTCCTCACCCTCACCCCGACAAACCGCCGAAACAAACCCCTCACCCCTCAAAAACCCTTCATTATCCCCCAAAAATTCCGGCCCACCCAAAAAAATCTTCACATCAGGCAACATCGCATGCACCCGCCGCAACGTGCGCATCACCGTCTCGTGCGTAAACAAATACAACGTCCCCAAAACCACATCCGGCCGCGCCTCAACCACACGCGAAGCCATCGCATGCACATCCTCTTTAATCGTCCCCCGCACAGCCACCCACTCAGCATCCACCAACCCCTCACAAGCATTGTGCAACATCGGCAAAGCCAGAGAACTGTGAGAATACGACGCACTAATATCTAAATAACAGACTCTCATATTTACTTTCAAAAATTGTGCTTGTTGCCAAACCGAAACCACACAGATCTGTCAACACCAGAGGACTTCGAGTAAACACCCGCGCCCCTATCCAACAACCCTCACAGGCATAACCACACAAACCCTCAAAGGTTGCAAAACCCACACACAACTAAAAAGATAAACCAACACCCCCCAATCACCAACCCATTAATCTAAAGATCGCGTATCCAATAACGCCTTCAAAAGCCATCAGCAACCTCCCCCGCTTTTGGGACTTGCACCCCTTGCAAACAAAGTTTGTACCGCCCCCTTCCCCCTCTGGATAGGATCTCCCAAATGCCGTTTCGCAGGGGCGGGTTTTTGCCGCTGCGATGGCGTGTACGCACTAGAGAATCGGATCCCAAAAAGCCCGAATTTGCAACGTCCCAAATAAAAGCCCCACGCAGTGGCGGATTTCTTTCTCAAAGTTTCTTTGGCCGTTCAAAGAAACTTTGCCGCCGGAGGCATACAAAAAATTAAACTACCTTCTCACCATAACCTCTTTATATTTCAATCAGTCTCACGATAAAGAGTTAACATCAACCCCATCACAGCCCTGCGTTATGAATAACGACCTGAAGACATCTTTTAATGGCTTGCTGACCAAAAACACATTCAGCACCCTCCAAAAAACCTATGAAAAACTATTTGGTTTTTCACTCCTCTGTGTCAACACCAATGGCCGTGTTATCCTCGGCAACGGACAGTGCGATGATGCCTCCTGTAAACACACCTGTAGCGAAACCCACAAACGCACCATCTCCGAAGCCCTGCGCTGGGGCGAACCCTGCATCAACCTCTGCGCCGAAGAATGCGCAACCTGGGGCATCCCTATCATGCGCAACAAAGAACTGCTCGGCGGGCTTGTTGTGACAGGCGTCTCACTCGAAGGCCGACGCAACCTCAAAAAAATCCTCAAAGGCAGCCAGATGCTTTTAGAACTGGCAGAAACACATAACTTAACCAACACAGCCCTCTTAGAACAAAACCGCATCAATGCCAAACGCGAACACGAACAGGCCGAAGCCCTCCACGACCTCCAGGAACATATTTACGAAGACATCCGCGAAATCTACATCCGAGAAGAACCCGAATTGCTCGCCGCTATCAAACGCGGCGAACGCAAAAAAGCACGCGAAATCATCAATCGCGTATTGGTCGGTGTCTACTTCATTGGCCGAAAACGTGAAGAATTGCTCAAAAGCTTAATCTTAGAACTCGTGGTCATGATGTCCCGAGCCGCCGTAGAAGCCGGTGCCGACCCCACCGCCATTCTCGGTACCAATTATCGCTCGCTGGCCAATCTCGCACAAATCCAGGAAGAAGCCGAACTATCCAAATGGATCACCCAAATGCTCGAAGATCTCATCAGCGCCATCCAGAGCAACCAGACCTATCCACACCTCGTGCTATTATCTTCAGCACT
>Ga0187827_10004850_pt1 | contig 16216 bp, 13 predicted proteins | sample ETNtaG_39_FD_167969 | JGI IMG/M metagenome (GOLD analysis project Ga0187827, IMG submission 167969) | Marine microbial and viral communities from oxygen minimum zone, Eastern Pacific Ocean - ETNP2014_SV_150_PacBio MetaG (Illumina Assembly) | ecosystem: Environmental > Aquatic > Marine > Hypoxic...
CAAGGGATTGGTAGGTGCAAAACGTGTACACTGGTTTATGAGAAGATAGACGAAGTTACTGTAATAAATAAAGTTTAGTATAAATCCACAGGCAGGGAGATTGGCGACAGATGAATTTTCTGTGGACAAGATTTGTGATAAAGGCTTAAATAACGTTGATACGCTGAATTTATTGAATTATTATTAAAAACAATTGATTTAAGAAAGAACAAAGTTATTAAATAATAAAAAGTGTTACCTATGTTTCGGTTGCACAGTGGGTTAGTGACCAATGACCAACAACCAACAACCAACAACCAACAACCAACAACTTTAGCTCACTGTAAACTGTTTATTCCTTTCCTTTGCATTCTTTGCGGCTTTGCGTGAGGAAACGGAGGTTTAATCTGTTCTTTTAGTGTTAATAAAAAGGAGAATTAATTAATGGAAGAAAATACCGTTGAATTGATTGATTACCTTAGAGTGATCTGGAAGCGAAAGATGCTTATCATTGCGGTGACATTAGTCAGTATAGCAGCAGCAGCAGTAGTAGTAATGAAATCGGTTCCGGAGTTGGACGATAATAGTTATCGCGCAGTTGCGGTTATAAGGATCGGCAAGAAGGTGGAATTAAAGGCATCTAATAATATTCCTTCTTCTATTGCCTATATTGAGAATCCTGGGGATTTGTTGGAAACCCTTAAATTTAAGTACGGCGCCAACGCTATTGAAAACGGTGGATACCATCTTGATGTTAAACGGATTGGTGCGCATTCCATGTTAAAACTAATCTTGGAAGGCCCTGATATAGGAGTAGAAAGAGTTCTTGGAGAGTTAATAGATAAGTTGATTGATGAACATCGTAAAAAGGCAATAGCTTCTGTTGTTGCTTATAAAAATTTCATGAAATCACTGGAAGTAGAGGCTAAAGCAACTCAGAAAAATATAGACAGAACTGAAATAAGTATAAATGAAATGAAGAGCAAAGAAGGAGATTATATGGTAAATATTGAATCTTCTAGAAGAGCAGAAACAAAAGGAGATATGACTGGAGGTGATCGGTCTGCTTTTTTGAATATGTTGTACCTCAAAACTATTGATAGAGAAAGAGAATTGAACAACAGCCGGACAACTTTACAAAATATTAATAGGCAACTTATGATGCATCAAATAACTATAGGCAATCTTGAGGATTATGATACAGAGATAGTTGGTGAAATACATAGCACTATTGTAAAACCGGTTGAGATTAAGAAGAAAAGTACTATACATAAGATAATGCTAGCCGGGGTTGCAGGTTTAATAATGTCACTTTTCATCGCCTTTTTCGTAGAGTATCTTGAGGAATCAAAATCAAAGTCAAAGAGAAAAGGAAAATTGCAAGGTTGATTCGACCTAAAATGGCCGAGTTGATGATAAGAAATAAATTAATATAACCGTAAGAGGAAAAAGTGAATCAAGAAAATTTTTTTCATAATTACTGCCATGGACGCTTAGCTGAAGTAATTTTTAGTGAGGAAACCTATAAGGCTACTAGTGAATTAATCCTTGAACATTTGAAATTATCTAATTTCAGAAATATTAGAATTGCAAAAGTTTTGTGTTTTGGTTCGGGGAAAGAGGCTATAGCTTTTTCACGAATGGGTGCATTACATGTTGATAATATTGATCAATCAGACTCTAATGTGTCCATTCTTTCAGAATATTTAAAAAAAAGGTTTTCTGGATTGAAAACAAAGGCAAAAAAGATGAATATTGTACATGATCCATTACCATCATTCACATATGATTTTGTATATATGAATGGGGTTGTACACCACCTATCCAACCCAGGGGCTGGGTTGGCAATGTTTCTCATTCAATAAAACTAGGGGGAAAAATTTGGCTCTATTTTTATAGATCTGGTGCGTTTAAATGGTTCGTAACTTCAATGATTAGAGACCTTGTATCAAAAGATGAAATAGATGAATATTATTTAGCTTCACAACTTCTTTATTCTAATAGGCATAATCAGGGTTTTTTTGTTGAACATGTAATGGAGTATTTTTTTGCTCCTTATATTTATTTATATGAACCACGTACATATATTGAATTTATGAATGTACTGGGTTTTCGTATTGTTGGGTGGGCTCATTTGAATCCGATTAGTTCCATAAATCACGAGGCTGATTATCATAGTGGTGTTCTTATTTTTAAAAGACAACATAAAGTAGATGCATCATTTGTATGTACTGAATTAATTTCTCCTGAAAAATCAGTTGATCAGCTTGATATGTCTTTACACAAAAATCAAAATCCCAAGATGTTGGAAGCAATAAGTACTTATAAGGAAGCAAAGAGTCTTCTTCGTAATAATAAGATGCTAAAGATGGCTTTGTGTTTTGGTTTATTCCAAATTATTTCTTCTGATAATATTGAAAAAAAGTTCCCAATAAAAGGTGAAAAAATTAAACCAAATTATGATGGGCTGATTCAACTATTACGCTCTGTTACAAGAAAATCAGATAAGAAACAAATGTTAAATAACTACAAAATGTATTTGCCAAATTAAGTTTAATGCTATGGTCTATTTCGTAGAAGAATTTAAGAATAGAAACAGACAATGAATAAAAATACTATCTGTGGTTATTGTGTTTATACGCAAAAACGGTACTAAGTTGAAAAATGGGTTTTAATACACCCAAAAAGGAGTTTCTTTACTATGATATTTTACAGTATCAACCATCAATATTAGAGTTGATAAAAGCCTGCCGGCAGGGGTCATCAGAACACTCAAAGAGGACTTCGTCTAGACCAGAGAGTTTTCTTCACCGTTTGAATTTACGGAGAACTTTAAAGAGTGGGCCGAGAACTATAACAATGATTACCCTCACTCCTCCTCAAACTACTCGACTCCATCTGAATATGAGAAAGAACACTTACTGATTACTAACTAATTTTAACCTTGCTTAGCGGGGAGCAGTACATGAATAAGAAAACGATTGTTATTATCACTGTTTTTCCTTTTAATGAGTTCTATGCACTAAGATTCGGGTTTGATATCCTTAAAAATAGAGGGTTTGAAATTGTTGTCTTTAATGTTTATGAGATCCTTTTCCGAGAAACGGTTAAGGAATATAAACGAATATTTGCGTATGGTTCGCAACTTGGCCCCGTTTTTGGTATAAATCAGTTCGAGGTGAAATCCGTTAAGGACCTGAGAATACGCTTCAACGACATTGAAGGTTGGAAAATGGCAATTCTGGCGGGCCATCCATATTTAAGTATTTTAAAGGTTTTGAAGAAAGCCAAAGTTGGTTATGTCAGGAAATTTTCAAATTTAGGCCCTACTATAAAACAAGTGACTCAAAGAGGTTATTTAGGGGAAACAATTCGTGTTTTAAGACTATCTGTTAGTTTTAGGAAACTGTTCTTTTATGCAACAAATAAAATTATGCCCAGATTTCCTCGCTTATTTAATGTAGAACCTCCTGAATATGTAATTGTTACTTCTGCGGCTTCCGTACCCAGTTATATTCTGTCCAAATCTAAAGTTATTTATACGCATTCATTCGATTATGACCAATATCTGAGGAACAAAGATAAGCCCAGGCCAAAAATAGTTCCCGATGAAGATTATTATGTTTATCTTCCTGCTGTATTTGGGTATGGATTGAGTGCTATTGCGGAGAAATGGAGCCCATCGTCAAGCTGGAGGGAATTAGTTAAAATTAAAAATAGGTTTCTTGGTTTTGTGGAAAAAATGACAGGGAAAAAGATTATAATATCACCCCACCCAAAACATGCTTCCTCTGAATGGAATCAATATGAGGGACGGCCATTTATTGCTTATGAGACGGAGCAATTGATAAAATATTCGAGCGGTGTTTTAAGTCACGGCTCTTTATCTATAAAATTTGCAATCATTCATGAGAAACCTTTAGGGTTTCTGGCTATAAGGTCTTTAGGTCAATATTACGAGCCAAATTCGCATAATGTATATACTGACTACGAATTGTATTGCAAGGCACAGGTCTCTGAATTGGGCGGTATAGTACACTATATTGATACAGATAATGATTTATGTCAGATGATGGAAGAAGGGATATTTTCATACAATCCGGATCTTTATGATGATTATAAAAGAAAATATATCAAATGTGATAATGCAACGGATCGTTTATATTGGGATGTGGTAGCGGATGAATTGCTTAATGAAAAAGTGATGCAATGAGTAAGGATTTAAATATATTTTTCATACTATTGACGGAGGATATCATCCTGGAAGCCATGGAATGTTACTCCTCTGCAGGAATTGAAGGAGTGTAATCATTAGTATGGTACGCCATATTTGTTTCTTTACCGGAAAGCGGGGTGGTTTCAACCATTTAGTACCAATTCTTGAAAGGATTAACGAAACAGATGATCTGGCCTGTTCTTTTGTAGCAGCGGATATGCATATGGTGGAGAAGTTTGGTAAAACAATAGATGAAGTTAAAAAATGGACAGAAAGTGTTTATGCAATTGATACCATGCTGTGTTCGGATACGAAGATAGCGCGAGCCAAATCTATCGGCCTTGGCATTATGAGTTTTTCGCAGTTGCTTGATAGTATACAGCCTGATTTGGTATTTGTTCTCGGTGATCGTGGAGAGGTTCTTGCCATGGCGATTTCAGCCATGGAGATGAACATTCCTTTAGTTCATCTCTTTGGGGGAGATATCTCTCAAGGAGGAGTAGACGAGCCGGTGCGGCATGCTATTACCAGGATTGCAAATATGCATTTAGCATCCAATGAAGGAAGTGCGGAACGTATTCGAAAAATGGGAGAAGAGCCGTGGAGAATACATAATGTCGGGTCTCCGGTTTTGGATTTGATTTGTCGGAAAAGGTTTACTTCCCCGGAAGAGATTATACATAATTATAGTTTGAACATAGAAAAGCCAATATTGCTATTGCTCCAACATACTGTTACATGGCAGGTGGAAGATGCAGAATACCAGATCCGTCAGACAATGGAGGCTGTTGACCATTTAGGATATCAGACCATTGCGATATATCCATGTTCAGACCCGGGTTATGGAGTTATTATAAAAGTTTTATCAGAATATGAAGGCAAACCATATTTTCAATTATTTAAAAATATTGAGTTCTTAGATTTCTGGGGATTGCTGAATATCGCAAATGTTTTTATAGGTAATTCAAGCGCCGGTGTGATGGAAACCGCTTCATTTAAAATACCATTTGTGAATATTGGGATTCGTCAGGAGGGGAGACTCAGAGCGGACAATGTAATAGATGTCAAACATAGGAAAGATCAAATTATAGAGGCTATTCAAACAGCTGTTAATGACAAAGAATTCAGAGAAAAGGTGAATAATTGCGTATCACCATACGGTGATGGAAAGACCTCTGAAAAGATTGTTTCTATTTTGCAAAATATTGAAATTAATGAAAATCTAATTCGCAAGAAAATGGCATATTAAGTTTATTCATCAAAAGTTCCTCTCCCCCTGCCCTATCCCCACTGGGGAGAGGGCAGGGGGAGAGGGCTAATTTGAAAAAGGGACACAAGGTAATGAATATTTTGCTAACGGGAATCGATGGTTATGTTGGATGGCCAACTGCCTTGAAACTATCGCGTGAATTTCCTGATGCAAGGATAATTGGTATTGATAACTTGGCAAGGAGAAGGTGGGTTGAGGAATGTGGAGCTATCACTGCCATACCTATTCAAACAATGGAAACCAGAATTCAAACCGCCAAGCAAAAAGGGTTTACAAATATAAGTTTCATTCAGGGAGATCTTGTAGACAGGGATTTTGTTAACGAAATAATATGTTTATTTAAACCAGAAATTATCGTCCATCTTGCAGCCCAGCCATCAGCCCCCTATTCTCATATAAATGGAGGAATGGCAAACTATACTCAGTTCAATAATAATCAAGCCACCAGAAATTTGTTGTGGGGGATAAAAGAGGCAAATCTCGTGTCTAAATGTAGTTTTATTGAAACTACAACCATGGGAATCTACGGTGCCCCTGAATTTGAAATCCCTGAAGGATTTCTGGATATTGAACAACCTACAGGCAAGGATACTCTTTTATATCCAGGCATGGCAGGGTCATGGTATCATATGAGTAAATCAAATGATGTTAATAATCTTTATCTTGCAAATAAAATGTGGAAGATGTCTATAGTTGATTTAAGGATGGCTATTGTTTACGGAACTGAGACAGAGGAAAATGCATTAGATCCGGGTTTGGCGACCAGATTTGATTTCGATTTTTACTTTGGAGTGGTGGCAAACAGGTTTTGTGCTATGGCACTGACGGACCATCCAATAACTATATATGGTAAAGGAGAGCAGAGAAAGCCTCAAATATCATTAGAGGATTGTGTCTGTTCTATTGTGAATACTGCTAAGCTACAGGTCAACGGCAAATTTCAGATTTACAATCAGGCTACTGAAGTACCAAGCATCAAAGGGATTGCTGAAGCGGTCAGAAAAGCCGGTGAACGATTGAAATTCCAGGTAGAGATTAATCATATTCCAAATCCACGCGTTGAAAAAGAAGAGCATAAAATGGTAATCAATACTGATAAATTCCAGAAGTTGCTGGGAAAACCAAAATATGACATTGGTTCAGGTATTTATCAAACAATAAACTCACTTTTACCGTATAAAGATTTAATGACCCAGTATAAAGACACGTTCCTTGCATTGTAACTATTCTCCGTTAAGAAACACCGTGTAAATTTACGGAGAATTTCAAAGAGTGGGTACAGGACTATAACAATGATTATCCTCACTCTTTTTTAAACTATTCTACTCCGTCTGAATATGAGAAAGAACACTTGCTGATTACTAGTAAATTTTAACCTTGCTTAACGGGGATCACTACAGCATTATGAATAAGGAATTTATCAAAGTGGCAGTTCCTATTACCGGTGAAGAAGAGGCAGCGGCGGTAAGAGAAGTTATATTATCCGGCAATTTAGTTTCTGGTAGAAAAGTAAATGAATTTGAAGAAACATTTGCAGAGTATATAGGTGTAGAGAGCGCTGCAGCAGTCAATAGCGGGACTGCGGCCTTACATGTAGCTTTGGCTGCTTTGGGTATAGGACCGGGAGACGAAGTTATTGTTCCACCCCTTACTTTCTTCAGTACGATTTCATCTGTTTACCACCAAAATGCAATACCAGTTTTTGCAGACATTGATAAAGATAGCTTTTGTATTTCACCAAGCGATATAAGGGCAAAGATTACAGATAGGACGAAAGCTATTATTCCGGTTCATTTATACGGAAATTCCGCAGAGCTGGATGAGATAATGCGTATCGCTGACGAACACAATCTTCACGTAATTGAAGATTGCGCACAGGCTCATGGAACGGAATACAAAGGAAAGAAAGTCGGCAGTATCGGTCATATTGGGTTTTTTTCCTTTTTTGCCACAAAGCATATGACCACGGGTGAAGGCGGAATTATAACTTCAAACAATACAGAGTGGATTAAGAAAGCACGTATCATACGAAGCCATGGTTTAGCCAACCGTGATGACCACGTTTGTCTAGGATATAACTATCGTATGAATGAGATGGCTGCGGCCATGGGAAATGTACAGCTTAAAAAGCTTGACAACTTTAACAAACAGAGGATTGAGAATTCCTTATTTTTTTTAAATGAATTAGGCAGGGAGACTGCAAAATGGTTCCGAGTCCCAAAATTCTCTAAGGATATAAAACACACGTTTTTTTGGTGTCCTTTAATAGTAAATACAGAGAATGGATTTGTTACAAAAGATGTTGTTAATAAGCTTAAGGAAAGGGGTGTAGAGGTAAGACAAAGATATCAAGAGCCTTTATACAAACAGAAAGTTATACTGGGGCTCAGTCCTTATTCCAATGGATGTCCATTTACATGCCAGCCAGAATCAAATATTCCAGATTACAAAAGCCTGAACTTGCCTAATGTAGAAGTGCTGGCTGGAAATATTATTGGACTCCCAAACCATCCCGAATTGAATCAAGAGGATTTGGAATACATTATGGAAGCTGTTCTAGGTTTATATTAGCTTATGGCTAAGGGTATACTCATTATTGGAACGGGTGCCCAGGCAAAGTATGCACTTGAAATCTTCTGCCTGAACAACATGACGGTATGTGGCTTGATTGCGTTACCAGAAGAATCACCACCGAAATCCCTGGATAATACTGAGGTCCTTGGTGACTTGCAGGACTTTGAAAGTATCTACCAAAAATATGAAAAACCATCTCTCCTTCTATGTTGCAGCAGGAACAAAGATAAAGAGGAACTAAAAGGCAGCCTGTCAAAATATGATCCTGAATATACCAATACCATTCATCCGAAGGCTGTGATTGCCAGGACTGCCGTATTGGGACATGGAATAATAGTAAATGCATACGCTGTTATTCAGCCTTATGCCAGGATAGGTAACCATGTCATGATTCATGCTGGGGTTATAATCGAGCATGACTGTATTATACAAGATTTTGTGAACCTGGCACCAAGGGTCACTTTAGCCGGTCATGTAAAGGTTGGAAAGGGTACAACAGTTTATACCGGAGCTGTTATTAGTCCGACCGTGAAGACAGGTGACTATTGTACAGTTGGTGCAGGATCGGTTGTATTAAGGGGAGTCGAAGATGGTAAAAAGGTGGCAGGCGTTCCAGCAAGTGAAATTAAATCTGAAAAAGGTACCATTAAATAAATGGAAAACCTGTTTAAACTACTGAGAAAACGAGTGTTGGTTATTGCAGAGATAGGGTGTAACCACAACGGGGATAAACAAATTGCAAAAAGGCTGATAAAGGCAGCAGCTGAATCAGGGGCAGACATTGCCAAATTTCAAACATTTAATCCGGATGAACTTCTTACTATTGATACCCCAAAAGCTTTGTATCAAATTAAAGCAGCAGGGACAAAAGAGACTCAGTTTGAAAGACTAGACAGGATTAAGCTAAATAAGGAAGACCACAAAGAGCTAAAGAACTATTGTGAAAGCAGTAATATAATATTTTGTTCCTCACCATTTGATCATCAAAGTGTTGATTTATTACATGAGTTGGATGTTCCTTTCTTTAAAGTTGCATCAGGAGAAATTACAAATTTACCCCTTCTTGAGCATATCAGCTCTTACGGTAAGCCGATTGTTCTTTCAACAGGGATGTCTAACCTGGGTGAAATAGAGGATGCCCTTAACGCTATTGGTGAGAAATGCAGAAAACAAGTGGTTTTAATGCATTGTATCTCTACCTATCCTGCCAATTGGGAAGATGCAAATCTCAGAGCTATTAGATCTCTTAGAGAGGCTTTTAACCTGCCGGTAGGTTTTTCCGACCATTCTACTGGAATAGAGTTGTCGTTGGTTGCTGTAGGAATGGGTGCCGTAATAATTGAAAAACATATAACCGTGAGTAAAGAAATGGACGGTGGTGACCATATAGCTTCTTTGGATATGGATGAGTTCAGGGATTTAGTAAGTAAGATCAGAAGAATCGAGGGAGCGCTTGGTGATGGGATAAAGAGATGTATTCATTCAGAGGAAAACGTCAAAGAGGTTGCAAGAAAGAGTATAGTTTCCAGGAGAACTGTCGATATTGGAAAAATAATAACCAGTGATGATTTGGTTATTAAAAGACCAGGAGTCGGTATACCTCCAAAATATCTATCAATGATAATAGGGGCGAAAGCAAAAGAGTCTATTTCAGCAGACAAGTTAATTAAGTGGTCTCAGCTTGATCTTCAAAATAAATAAGTTATGAAAAACGGTAATAATGTCTACAAAATATAAGAATTTATCGGATATTATTATCTCTCCCAATACTACAATCGGTAATAGTGTAGAGACCATCAATAAGAATGGTGTTCGCGGGGTATTTGTTTGCGATGAGGATAGAGAGCTATTGGGAGTAGTTATGGATTCCGATATAAGAAGAGCAATCTTGAGTAATTTTGATGTGAATGCTTCTGTTAAGACGATTATGAAGGACACGCCATTTTTCATTGATTCAAACTTGCCATTGAGTGAAAGAAAGGAACTTCTCATTAAATCAAACAAGATGTTGGCTCCTGTTGTTGATGTACAGAAACGCGTTATTGATTTTATATATCTGGTTGACATATTAGAGGAACTATTCGAAAAACGAAATGTACCGGGTGCTGATGGAGAAGGCAAGAGTATATTACCACCCGGGAAAGTTCTGGTTATTGGAGGGGCAGGCTACATCGGGTTGGTATTAGTGGATAAACTTCACAGAATGGGATATAAAGTTCGAATCCTGGATTTGCTTCTCTATGGGGAAGGCGTTCTTCACAATTTCCAGAATGATAACATTGAGTTCATAAGGGGTGATTGTAGAGATGAAGAAACAACACGACTGGCTCTGGAAGGAGTGGATGCGGTTGTTCATCTAGGAGAAATTGTTGGTGATCCGGCATGTAGTATTAATGAGGATTTTACTATTGAAACCAATTATATGGCAACACATAAGATAACTGAGCAATGTGTCAAACAAAATATAAATCGTTTTATTTTTGCGTCAAGTTGCAGTGTGTACGGACAAAATGACAAAGAGATCGATGAAAATTCAGAAACAAATCCTGTTTCTCTTTATGCTCGTTGTAAAATAGAATCAGAGAAAGCAATATTGTCCTGCGTTTACAACCGCTTTTCCCCCACTATTTTAAGGCTTGCTACGGTGCATGGAATGTCTCAGAGGCAAAGATTCGACTTGGTGGTTAATTTTCTGACCATTAAAGCCTTAGCAGAAAAGAAAATACAGGTTTTTGGAGGCAGTCAATGGAGGCCGTTTATTCATGTAGATGATGTGTGCCATGGCATAATAGCAGTATTGCATTCGGAAAGCAAAAAGGTAGGAAATCAGGTATTTAATTTAGGTGACTCGCGAGAGAATTATCAGCTTGCCAGGGTCGGAGAAATAATCAAAAGTCATGTTTCAGGGACAGAGTTGGAGATATTGGAAGACAAGGTGGATGAAAGAAGCTATCGGGTAAGTTTTGAAAAGATTAAGCAGCGTTTAGATTTTTCTGCTGAATATAATATATCTGATTCTGTGAAAAGTTTTGTTCATGCGTATCAAGAAAAAAATCAGTTTAGAGATTATAAGGATAAAGAATATCATAATGTTCTTTCTTTTAAGGTAGGATGAAACCTGTAAGAATTATACCTCGGCTGGATGTCAAAGGTGCTAATCTTGTCAAGGGAGTCCATTTGGAGGGTTTAAGGGTCATTGGACGTCCAGAAAGGTTTGCCGGTAGCTATTATCAGGACGGTGCTGATGAATTACTCTATATAGATGTTGTTGCCAGTCTTTACGGCAGAAACAACCTAGAGGAGATTGTAAAAAGAACTGCAGAGGACGTATTTATACCCATAACTGTGGGCGGAGGGATCAGATCTATAGATGATATTCGTCGTCTTTTAAATGCCGGTGCAGACAAGGTGGCCATAAATACAGCCGCTATTAGAAATCCGAATTTAATTACCGAAGGCGCCAGAGTATTTGGTTCACAATGTATTGTTGTTTCAATTCAAGCCATGAAGGTTGGTAGGAGAAAATATGAGCCATATACTGACAATGGCCGAGAACCGACAGGAATGGGAGTTGTCGAGTGGGTAAGGCAGGCTGTGGATCTGGGAGCAGGGGAAATATTGATAACCTCAATAGACCAGGAAGGAACCGGAAACGGTTTTGATCTAGAACTATTTTCTGAAGCTGTAGCGTCTGTCCCAGTCCCTGTTATAGCCTGTGGTGGTGCCGGCAAGGCAGAGCATTTTGAAGAGATCATCAAAGATTGCAATGTAGATGCCGTAAGCGCGTCTTCAATATTTCATTATAATACTCTTTTCCATACAGGTGTTGAAAAGCAAAATGAGGGGAACACGGAGTATATAAGAAAATTTCTGGAGACTAATGGTTCGATATTAAGAAGCTTTAACCCCGTCTCTATTTCTCATGTCAAATCACATTTGAAGAAATCAAATTCTTGCCTCATTAACTCTCGCCTTTGTGATGATAAGGAAGTTTTTAGTAAGAAATTGCAAATGAATGTTGCGACAGGGGAAAGTAAAAGTATTTCTCCATATGTAGTCGTTATTGACTATGGAAGAAGCAATTTATTTAGTATTGAATTTTCTTTAAAGGCTATGAATGCTAAAGTGGAAATCACAAACGATCCGATAAAGATTTCTAAGGCCGATAAACTAATTATAGCAGGGGTGGGTGCTTTTGGTGATAGTATGAAGAGATTGCGAAGTAGAGATATTGTTCCTGTTATTTGCGAAAACGCCTCGAAGGGAAAACCAATTCTTGGTATCTGCTTGGGTATGCAGTTATTTGTAAGTGAGAGTGAAGAGTTTGGGTTGCATGAAGGGCTAGATTTAATTAAAGGAAGAGTCGTGAAATTAAAGGAGTTCGATGAAGACAAGGAAAAAACGAAAATCCCTCATATCGGCTGGAACCAGCTTATGTCCTGTCAGGACAATTTATCCTCAAATGAATATGTCTGGGAAAAAGACCCTTTTATGGAAAATATTTTGCCGGGTGATTCTGTGTACTTTGCACATTCTTATGTTGTAGTGCCTGAAGATAGAGGGCTTATAGTGGGTGAAACTCAATATGGTTCAAATAGATTTTGCTCGATAATCAGAAAAGATAATTTAATAGGTTGTCAGTTTCACCCCGAAAAAAGCGGCAAAGTGGGCTTTGATCTTTTAAAAAACTTTGTGTTTAATCTTTGACAGGAGACAGACTGAACAGATGACAATTTTACAAAGCTTGCTTTTGCAAGCTGAGTTTATTTTATCTCTTACCTTTGACGGTTTCAACCTATTTGCTGGCTAATGAAAATGAGAGTTTTATTGGTAGTATATGATAATGAAATGTTTATAGAGTATTTTCCTCAAGGTTTGGCTTATATAGCAGCAGTCCTTTTAAAAGAAGGCTATCAAGTGGATGTTTATAGCCAGGACAAACATCATTATCCAGATACCCACCTAACGGAATACCTGAACAAGAATAGATATGATGTTATTGGGGTTGGTGTTATTGCCGGTTATTACCAATATAGAAAATTACTAAAGCTATCGGATGCTATAAATAAATCAAAAAACAGACCTTACTATATTATTGGGGGGCATGGTCCTGCGCCAGAACCCAAGTTCTTTCTAAAAAAGACAGGGGCAGACGCTGTAGTTATTGGAGAAGGGGAAGTGTCAATTGTTAAATTGCTAGAAGCTATTGGATCTCAAGAATCCTTAAAGAATATTTCTGGAATTGCCTTTCGGTATGGTGAAGATGTTGTAATCAATAAAAGGAGACCTCTTGTAAAAGATATTGATACCATTCCCTTCCCAGCTTATCATTTATTTCCCATAGATTATTATAAACTATTTAGAATGCCATACACTAAACGAACCGATTTTGTAATGCGTATGTTATCTGGTAGGGGGTGTGCTTTTAATTGTAACTTCTGTTTTAGGCTGGATAAAGGATTTCGACCGAGAAGTGTTGCGAGCATTATTGAAGAAATAAAGTTGTTACAAAAGGATTATCAAATTAGTTGCATAACCTTTACAGATGAACTTTTAATGTCATCCGTAGAGAGAACCATAGAGATTTGTGAAGGCATTATTAGAGCGAACTTAAATATTCAGTGGGATTGTAATGGTAGATTAAATTACGCCAAACCTGAAGTTTTGAAACTTATGAAGAAAGCAGGTTGTAAGTTTATCAATTACGGTGTTGAGGCTATGGATGACGCTGTGTTAAGGAATATGAAAAAAGGATTAAGGGTTTCTCAGATTTATAAAGGTGTAGAGGCAACTATAGATGTTGGCATTCATCCAGGGTTGAATATTATTTTTGGGAATATTGGAGACAACCGGGAAACTTTGAATAAAGGGGTTGAGTTCTTGTTGAAATACGACGATGGAGTTCAGTTACGTACTATACGGCCGGTAACTCCTTATCCTGGTTCGCCACTTTATTATTATGCCATAGAAAAAGGGATCCTTAAGGATTGTGAAGATTTCTATGAAAACAAACATGTAAACTCAGACCTTTTAACTGCCAATTTTACAGATATGAGTGATGATGGATTACACAAGTGTCTTTTGGATGCTAATAAACGGATTATAGAAAATTTTTACAAAAAAAAATTTCTTGGCTCAATAAAAGAGGCGGAAATATTATATTTAGAAAAAAACACAAACTTTAGAGGATTTCGTCCGTCGTAAGCTCTATTTCCATGCGGCAATTTACCATGATTGAGTGAGTGGTTTTAGAGGCTAACGATTTGTTTTATTCTAAAATTATAAAGTACAGGGGTAAAAAGAATGGCCCAAATAGGAAACTATCTGTTTTTGCCAAAGCTTCATAAGGGAAGAAAAATTTCTTACGGAGAACATGCAAGGGCTACAATATTTGAACGTCAATTATCAAAGATTTCCGAAGAAGTTAAATATTGCAAAAAGTGTGTTGTTTCTAACCAGAGGCCACGCATAGTTTTTGATGGTGAGGGTGTGTGCGGTGCATGTAGGTGGGCTGAAGAAAAGGAGAGGATAGTAGACTGGGATGAAAGGAGGGAGCACTTTCAGGAACTATTGAACAAGCATAGAAGCAGTGATGGCAAATTTGATGTTATTGTACCATGCAGTGGTGGGAAAGATTCAGGAAGTATTGCACATAAATTAAAGTACGAATATGATATGAATCCACTATCTGTAACCTGGGCACCTCTTCAGTATACAGAGGTAGGTTTCCAAAACCTGCAGAATATGTGTAATTCGGGAATTTCCAGCCACCTCTTTACGCCAAACCGAATCTTGCAAAGGAAAATTTCAAAGTTGGGCCTGGTCCTGATTGGTAACCATTTTGAGGCCTTTGGCCGAGGACAGATCTCTTACGCTTTTCATGTAGCGTTAGATATGGGAATTAAGCTGGTTATGTTCGGGGAGAATGGAGAACTGGAATATGGGGGTGCGTTGAAGAATAAAGACAATCCGGGACAGCCTATAGGAGACTGGGTAGAGCTGTACCACAAGGGTGCTCATACTCATGAAATGGTCCAATTTGGTGTTGAAAATGGTTATATTGAGAAAGATGAATTAAATGATCCAAGTCTAAAATATTATTCTCCCCCTCCGAGTGAGCTATTTGAAGAAACCGGTGTGGAATTTCACTGGTTTGGATATTATCACAAATGGATTCCTCAGGAGAATTTCTATTATGTTTCGGAGAATTATGGATTCCGGACCAACCCGGAAGGACACTCGGAAGGCACATATAACAAATATGCAAGTCTTGATGATCTAACTGACCCACCACACTATTACATGTCATATATTAAGTTTGGGATCGGAAGGGCCACATCAGATGCGGCACATGAAATACGTGAAGGACATTTGACCAGAGAAGAGGGAGTTGCGCTTGTTCACCGCTATGATCATATATTTCCTGACAGATATTTTAAAGAATTTTTGGAGTATATGGACATGACAGAAGAAGAATTCTGGGAAGTGGTTGATGCGTACAGGGAAAACCGTCCACATTTGTGGGAAAAGGTTAATGGTGAATGGAAGTTGAGGCATAGAGTCTCCTAAGCTTCAATTCTTAAGATGCTGATATCTACATTCTATAAAAAATAACGGTTATGTTAAACGTATATATTGCGGATTTGGCGAATGATTTTATTGAAATAGACAACAAATCAATTCCGATAGGTATTGGTTATGTAGGCGCTTATTGTAAGGAAAAGTTTAAAGACAATTTAAACGTATTACCATTTCGTTTGTTAGCTCCGCTTTTGAAAGAAATGGAACTGGCCCCCCCCGACATCGTTGGCTTTGGTTGCTATGACTGGAACTATCATCTTTCCAGAAAAGTCGCCACACTGATAAAGAATAAATTCCCGGGTTGCATTACAGTTTTTGGGGGGGCAAGCATAGCCGCAGACCCTCTTGACAACAAGGCCTTTCTTGTTGAAAATCAACATATAGACTTTCTTGTTTTTGGGGACGGCGAATTCCCCTTTTCCGCCATTGTTGAGCAACTCTTGAACCTTGGAACGAGTGCGAATAAAAAAAAGGAAATATCTTACATGAGGATTCCGGGGGTTCGAACGTTGGATAAAGGAGAAATAGTAATGGGGCAACCTACAGATTTAGTAGATGATTTAGGCGTACTGCCTTCACCATATCTAACAGGTTTC
>Ga0187827_10004858_pt1 | contig 16199 bp, 21 predicted proteins | sample ETNtaG_39_FD_167969 | JGI IMG/M metagenome (GOLD analysis project Ga0187827, IMG submission 167969) | Marine microbial and viral communities from oxygen minimum zone, Eastern Pacific Ocean - ETNP2014_SV_150_PacBio MetaG (Illumina Assembly) | ecosystem: Environmental > Aquatic > Marine > Hypoxic...
ATATTTATATAATCTAAAATTTCAAGTCGCGCGATCAGCGGCTGAAAAGGCCGATCTCGAACGTGCTCATGACAGCAACGAGTCGTCCAACGTGCCTTGGAAACTTACCGCCACGGGCCCCGTCATCAAGACGTGATCGTCCTCGCGCCATTCGATGCCGAGCGTGCCGCCGTCGAGGTGTACCTTCGCCGCCCGCTCGGTCAGACCGCGCCGGCAGGCCGCGACCAGGGCGGCGCAGGCGCCGGTGCCGCAAGCCTGGGTAATGCCCACTCCGCGTTCCCAAACGCGGACGCGCAACTCACCTGCTGAGATCACCTGGGCCGCTTCGACGTTGATGCGTTCGGGAAACAACTCGTGATGCTCGACCTCGGGGCCGATGGTCTCAAGGGGCACGGCCTCGGCGTCGTCGACAAAAAAGACCGCATGCGGGTTTCCGACATTGACCGCCACCGGGTCCTGAAGGGGGCCGTTCGTGATGCCGAGATGGAGTGTATCCATCTCCCGGGCCAGGGGAATGTCTTGCCAGTCGAGGTTTGCAAGCCCCATATCGACGGCCACCAGACCGCCATTCACCGCCCTGGCGTCGAGGAGGCCGACGGCGGTCTCGATGATGGCGTGGGTCGTACCCTTTTCCTCCATGACCGTCGTGGCGACGCAGCGCGTCGCATTGCCGCAGGCCTCGACCTCTCCCCCATCGGCGTTGCGAATGCGCATGAGGACGTCGGCACGCTCGCTTTTTGCCGGTTCGACGATGATCAATTGGTCGCATCCGACACCCGTATGCCGGTCGGCGATGGCGCGAACCTGATCGACGCTGAGGTCGAGAGGTTGGCGCCGAGCGTCGAGAACGACGAAGTCGTTGCCCAGACCGTGCATCTTCATGAAAGAAAGAGTGGTCATGACACGATTGATCCGATTTAAAGCCCCAACGGTATCGAAGCGGCGAGCGATTGTAACGTCTCGAAACATCCGAGAACAGGTGGTTTACTCCGAAGGTGGCGACGGCGCTACAACCTTCTACGGACGCCGGGGAAGTGATGGCGTTCCTATCCGGGTCTTGGTGCCCATGATACAGTCCCCGGCGGCGCCTTGGGGGCATCATGAAATTTAAACGAAACGGAGCCAGGACATGACCTTTGTTAAAGCCTTTGGATGGTTTAGCGCCTCATTGTCGCTGGTGACTTTCTCCATGAAGACGATGATTCCGCTGCGCACAGCCGCCATCTGCAGCAACATGGCTTCCATCACCTACGGTCTGCTGTTGGGACTTTATCCCGGAGTAGTTCTCAACAGCATTCTCTTGCCCTTCAATATCTATCGTCTGATTGAGATGCGCCGCTTGATCAAACAAGTGAGCCAGGCGGCCCAAGGCGATCTATCCGTAGATTGGCTCAAACCTTTCATGAAGAAACACACTGTAAAAAGCGGCGAGGTGTTGTTTTCCAGAGGCGACAAGGCTGATCAACTATACTTCCTGGTTGAAGGAGACATTCGACTGCGCGAGATCGACAAATCCCTGGAGCCCGGGCATTTGTTCGGCGAAATCGCGTTCTTTTCCCCCGAAGGGGTGAGAACGAACACCGCCGAATGCGCCAGTGATGCAACAGTGCTGCGGATTGGCGAGAGCGCGCTCAAGCAGCTCTATTTTCAGAACCCAAAATTCGGTTTCTATTTGGTGCGTCTGGTATCAAGTCGCCTTTCGTCTGATATCCGTAGGCTGGAAGAAAAGCTTGCTTAGGGTTCGTAGTAAAGCTGTTCCCTATCGTATTTCCGCAAGAACTCGCGATGCTCCCTGCGATAGCGGAAGAACTTGATCAACCGATGGAGTCCGTCGAGGACTACCGCCGCCGCGATGGGCGTGCCTAACGCCGCGATGTTGAGCGCGTTCGATCCCCATCTGGCCAATCGGTCCATGCCGCCATAATACTCGTCGGGGTCTCCTCCGGCGGGGCTTTTGGCATATTGCTCCACACTTTCCATGTGGGATGCGCAGGTGCCGGCCCTCGTGCGTGACTATCGGGTTCTGCGCTACGACACCCGTGGGCATGGCGCCACGGAAGGGACTCCACCCCCCTACTCCATCGATCTCTTGGTTGACGACGCACGGGCGCTCCTCGACGCCTTAAACATTGCGTCCGTTCATTTCGTCGGACTGTCGCTCGGCGGTATGATTGGTCAACTCTTTGCCGTCCGCTACCCAGCTTTCTTAAAAAGTTTGGTCCTGTGCGACACGTCAAGCCATATGCCGCCCGAAACCCTGTGGGAGGACCGTATCCAAACGGCCGAGGACGGGGGCATCGCGGCCATGGCGCCGGCTACTATCGAACGCTGGTTCACGGCGCCCTTTCGAGAACGGAGCGCGGCCGAGATCGAACGCATCGGGGGCATGATCCGCAAGACCGAGCTGGCCGGCTACGTCGGCTGTTGTCGAGCCATCTAGGCGATGAACCAGACTGCCCTTTTGCCGCAGATCACGGCGCCCACCCTTATTGTTGTTGGCGCCGATGATCCCTCGACCACGGTGGCGGCGTCGGAAATCATTCAGCGCGCCGTCGCCGGCTCGGAACTGGTCGTGCTGGACAATGCGGCACACCTATCCAACATTGAACAACCCGAGGCCTTCAACCGGGCCATGACCGGATTCATCGAGAAGAACTAAACTTCATCCGCCGAAGAAAAGGGGAAAGATCAGGGCGATGGTAACCCAATAGGCAGCGACGGAGCCGATGGCAATTCGCTTGTAATGCTTGGTCATCCGGCGTTGGCTTGGAAAGTCCTTCAAATTGAAGTTATTCCTGACTTCCCGCCACAAGTCGTCCGCTGTTTCGGCGCTGGCGTTCTCGCATTTTTCAACGAATGAACGCTCCGAATCGCCGCGCGGCGAGCGGCGCAAGTATTCTCGATAGAAATCGTAACCGAGCAAGATTTCCAAGAAGATGATGCGCGGGTAAAGCCCCACCACCTCTTTATCGACGGAGAGGGAGATGGAATAAGTCACCCACGAGATGAGGGACGAAATGATGCCGCCGAGAGCGATCAACTGAATGTTGCCGATGGTCAGCCCGAAATAAATAAAGAACGAGAAAACGGCGATGGATGTGGGGAGCCCGATGAAATACCACACCGTATAGGAGCGGATGAGGGCGATCCTTTGGTCGTGAATAGCGACGTATTCGAAGTGATGGTTTGAGCCCGGCTCCTGCGCGGCGCCAAGTTTACTCCCGTCTCGTGGCTTCGCATTTTCCATGATGTCTCTCCGCCGGTTTCATGGGATGCACTTTCGCTTGGCCGGGTATTACCCGCCTCGGTAATGTTAGCAAGTTTCGTCGGTTGCCACCAACCGCCGTGTATGGTGGATGCCCGCCATACGTCAGACGTGCCTAAGACCAGCGGGCTTGGCCACGCATTTCGAAATACTGTTGATGGTAATCCTCGGCCCGATAGAAATCGGGCGCCAGAGTAATCTCGGTAACGATATCTCGGCTATGACGTCCCGATTGGCGCAGCCGGTTAAGGGATGCCCCGGCCTGGGCCTCCTGTTCGGCATCGTGGAAATAGATAGCAGAGCGGTATTGGCTGCCGACGTCGGGGCCTTGGCGGTTGAGGGTCGTCGGGTCGTGGATGGCCCAAAACAGGTCCAGCAGGTCGTCATAGGAGACCCGCGCCGGGTCATAGTCGAGCCGTACCACCTCGGCGTGGCCCGTCTGCCCACCACAGACTTCTTCGTAAGTCGGGTCGCGGGTCGTGCCGCCTGTGTATCCCACCGCTGCCGCTGTCACACCGTCGAGTTTGCGAAACGCCGCTTCCACGCCCCAGAAGCACCCGGCCCCGAAAGTCGCGTTCTTCATATCCCGCCTTTCAAATTCCGCCCCGTATGGGCAAGCCGCTCTACTCGTATGTGGGGTGCGATGGCTGCCTTTCAATACTTGCCGGCGGCTAGAGAGACGATGACGGCACGCCCGAATGCGCTATGATGGAGCCAACACCGAAGTTTTGGTTCAGGACCAAAGATCCGCCCATGATGACTTTTCATTATTCTCGGCCGTTGCGAGTCGAAAAAATAAGGAGGGTGGCCGAAAGAGCCGCAAAAGAGACATGAATTTCAAGACAGTAGCCTTCGTCGGGGCGCGCCAGAAAGAGGCACAGGAAGCGAGCAAATGCCTCAGCGCGCGTTACGATAATGTGGCGCCCGACGAGGCCGACATCGTCGTTGCCTTGGGCGGCGACGGGTTTATGCTGCAAACCCTCCATCGCTATATGGAGCGCCGGGTTCCAATCTACGGCATGAACCAGGGTTCCGTCGGTTTTCTGATGAATCATTACCAAGAAGACGATCTGATGGAGCGCTTGGCCCATGCCCAACCGACGGAACTGAATCCGCTCCGCATGACTGCCACGGACGACCAAGGCAGGAAGCATCAGGCTATCGCCATTAACGAGGTGTCGCTCAGAAGAAATTCCCGTTTGGCAGCTAAGATCCGCATCCAGGTCGATGGCGTGGTGCGCTTGGAGGAAATGATCTGCGACGGGGTGTTGGTTGCTACTCCGGCCGGCAGCACCGCTTATAACCTTTCGGCCCACGGCCCCATCGTGCCCATCGGTGCCGGCGTGCTGGCACTTACCCCAATCAGCGCCTTCCGACCGCGTCGTTGGCGCGGGGCGCTTCTGCCTGGCAAAGCGACCGTGGTCTTCGAAATCATCCATCCGGAAGAGCGGCCGGTAAGCGCTGTCGCCGATTTCACCGAGGTCGATAACGTCGTCGAGGTCACCGTACGCGAGGACCGCAGCCTCGCTCCTATCATGTTGTTCGATCCAGAACACAATCTGGAAGAACGCATTATCGCGGAACAGTACCTGCCGTGATCAAACACGCGAGTTGATTGGCGCCGTGACGACATCACCATCCCAAATTTGGCGCGACATTGGCCGGGTTTTGTTATCGCTCGGTCTGGGCGCTGCCGGTGGGGCGTTGTTTGCCTATCTACGCATGCCGCTTCCGTGGATGGTCGGCGCCGCCTTCGTCACCACGTCGGTGGCGCTTACGGGTGTTAAGCTCAAAATGTCGAAGCGCCTTCAGTTTGCGATGATTGTCGTACTGGGTGTTATGCTGGGCAGCGCCTTTTCCCCTGAAACGCTGCGAGACGCGGTCCGCTGGTTGGGCAGTTTTGCCGGGGTCGTACTCTACGTGATGGTGATCGGGGGATGTACGCTCCTCTATCTCTATCGTAAGAAGGGCTATTCCCTGCCCACGGCCTTCTTCTCCTCGGCACCGGGCGGCTTTAGCGACATGGTCATCCTGGGCGCTGAGATGGGCGCCGACGTGCGCGTCATATCCCTGATCCACAGCGTCCGAATTTTTTTCGTCGTTCTCTCGATCCCCTTCGGGTTCCGCTTTTTTCTGGGCTACGAGCCAACCGGCTTTGGGGTGCCGGGACCTTCGCTGGCCAGCCTAACGATGGCAGATCTTGCGATCTTGATGGTATGCGCCGTCGCCGGGTACTGGGTGGCCAAGATGATGCGCCTGCCAGCCCCCATATTCACCGGCCCCATACTGCTCAGCGCGGCCTTTCATCTTGGCGGTCTGACGGATGCCAGTCCTCCGGCCATCTTGATTGCCGTGGCCCAGGTCGTCCTTGGCACCAGCATCGGCTGCCGTTTTACCGGCTATAAACTGCGGGACATCTTGAGAACCATGGTGACGGGAGGCCTCGTTGCGATGGCCATGTTAGTCACCGCCCTGGTTTTTGCACTGGTTCTCGAAAAGCTCACCGGCCTCCCCTTCCCTGCCCTTCTCTTGGCGCTGTCGCCTGGAGGCATGGCCGAGATGAGCCTTATCAGCCTGGCCATGAATGTCGATATCGCCTTCGTTTCCAGCCACCACCTGGGACGTATCTTCGTTGTCGTCATGGTGGCGCCGCTGGTCTTTCACTTTCTATCGAAACTCTCCGCCTTGGCGGTCGAGAATCCCAAGAATGGGGATTAGCGTTGATCGGCTCCCACCGCTTCGGAAAGACTAGCGAAACCATCGGCACGCAGCAGACCAGCCAGTTCGCGTTTGATGCGGTTGATCAGACCGGGACCCTGATAGATGAGCGCGGTATACACCTGAACCAATGACGCCCCGGCGCGGATCTTGTCATAGGCGTCTCGGCCGTTAAAAACGCCACCAACCCCAATGAGGGGAATTTGATGCCCGACGCGGCTGTACATCTCGCCCAGTACCAGGGTCGATGGCCCGAACAAGGGACGTCCACTCAGCCCTCCCGTTTCGCTCCGGTGGCGTCCGACAAGAGTGGGGGGACGTTCAATCGTGGTATTGGTGGCAATCAAACCGTCGACACCGGTCTCAAGGGAAACTTCAGCGATATCGTCCTTGTCTTCGGATGTCAGGTCGGGGGCGATCTTGAGCAGCAGCGGCGGCCTTTCCCGTTCGGGTGTCTCGGCCAGCGTCCCTTGTACGCCAAGCAAGAGCTGGCGCAGTTGGCTACGGCCCTGTAAGGCGCGCAGACCAGGCGTGTTGGGTGACGAAACATTGACCACCAGATAGTCGGCAAGACGGGCTAAGACTTTGGCGCCGCTGACGTAATCGTCCACGGCTTGGGCACTGTCCTTGTTGCGCCCAATGTTAACGCCGACGATGCCGGATCGATTTCGTTTCCCAAGCCGTTCGGCCACCGCGTCGATACCTTGGCTGTTGAATCCCAGGCGGTTGACGGCAGCGCCGTCGGCGGAAAGACGGAACACACGCGGGCGTGGATTGCCGGGCTGGGGCCGCGGCGTGACGCTGCCTATCTCGACAAAGCCAAAACCCTGGGCCAGCATGGCGTCCGCCACCCGGGCGTCTTTGTCGAATCCGGCCGCCAATCCGATGGGGTTGACGAAGTCCCGGTCCCAAAGACGGGTCTGGAGAATGGCGTCTTCGAAGGGTGCCGGGCCCGGTATCAAACCGCGTTCCAGCGCTGCAATGGCAAGGTTATGGGCGGTCTCTGGATCAAGGAGCCTTAAGATCGGTCCGGCCAGGGGGTAGAGGTCAGGCATCGGGCAGGCACCGGTGGTGAAAGTCCTCGACCGAGATGGCGGCACACTAACAGGTCACCGAATGCCTGTCATACGGCAAACAGTATTTCTCCCTTTCCGCCCGGGTGCCGAACGCCATACACTGCTCACGAGGAACTTTGTCGCAACGAATGCAAGACCTGAGCGTCATGTCCGAGCAAGCCGCCGTTCTTTTCGCCAATGATGCCTTCTACGTTGCCTTCACGACACGGGATCCTGACGTCATGGACGACGTTTGGGCGCGTTCGATCCCCGTCACTTGCGTCCATCCGGGCTGGAACGTGGTAGAGGGGCGCGAAGAGGTAATGGAAAGTTGGCGTGCCATTTTGGCCAACCCCGACTCGCCGCAAGTCACTTGTCGTCAAGCAACGGCTCACGTTCTGGGTGACGTCGCCTACGTGGTCTGTTTCGAAACCATTGAGAAAAATCATCTTGTGGCCACCAACGTCTTTGTGCGCGAAGAAGGCGCCTGGCGCATGGTCCACCATCAAGCGGGAATCACCGCCCAGGGCCCATCCGAATCGGATGACGAGACACTGGACCGCATGCAGTAACACGGCCATGTGATTTGGGCCGAGCGACCTATCCGGTTTAGAATCGTTCTCGGGTCCATGGACCAATTTCGAGAAAGGGAACGGTCGATATGCGATACCGACGAGTAGTCTTGGGGCTGGCGCTTGCCCTAGTTCTGACGCCGTCTGTTGTCAGCGCCGCCAGCGATAGTTTTATGGAGCCTAAAAAGGATGCCAACTACGTGGCAGCCGAAAAAGCGGTTAAGGCAAACGACTATCGGGGCGCTATTGCGCTTCTTGACAAAGTCGTCAAGACGGATCCCAAAAATGCCAGTGCCTTCAATTACTTAGGTTACAGCCATCGCAAGCTGGGCGATTTCGACCGGGCGCTCGGTCATTATCAGCAGGCTCTGAAGCTTGACCCCGACCACCGCGGGGCCCACGAATATCTGGGTGAGCTTTACCTCCAGATGAAGGACTTGGTACGGGCTCAGCAACACCTCGACCGGCTCGACAAGATTTGCATCTTCGGATGTGAGGAATACACGGACCTCAAGGAGGCGATAATGGCTTACAAGGCCAAGCAGTCGAGCTGAAGGCATCGGATAACATGGGGGAATAAGGAATGCGTAAACTCAGAATGGATATCGGTGGCGTCGAGATTATCGCCGAGCTGTTCGACACGCCGACAGCGGACGCCATTCACGAGGCGGCGCCGTTTTCTTCGACGGCCCAGACCTGGGGCGAAGAAGTCTATTTTTCGACCCCCGTCACGGCGGTGCGCGAAGCTGATGCGCGCGATGTGGTAGAGGCCGGTGAACTGGCCTTCTGGGTTGAAGGGGACTCCATTGCCATCGGATATGGGCGGACACCGGTTTCTCGGGGCGATGAAATCCGTCTTGCCGCGCCGACCAACATATGGGGCCGCGCCATCGAGAACGTACGCGCTTTATCGGCGGTCGACCCTGGTGCTCCTATCCTCGTCGAGGTCCTCGACTGACGGGGGTCTTTCCTTGCTTCAAGGATCGCCGTTAAAAAGCCAGGCCATATCGGCGCGATATCGCTCTTCAAAAGCGTCGATCTCGGCGGCGTGGCCAAGTGTCACGTCGACGCCGTCCAGTCCCTCCATCAGGCGGTGGCGCCATGACGGATCGATCTCAAAGGGATATTTGGCGTCATTGGGCCCCGTCACCGTCCGAGCCTCCAGATCAACGCCCAGCGGGGATCCCGGCAATTCCTTCACGTGGCGGCGCAACTGGGCCACCGGGCCGGCCTCGAGGCGTATCGGAAGCAGGCCATTGGTCAGGCAGTTGAAATAAAAGATGTCACCGAAACTGGGTGCGATGACGACGCGGACACCGTATTCGACCAGGGAATAGACGGCGCCTTCGCGTGCCGAGCCACAACCAAAATTGCGCTCGGCGACTATGATGGAAGCAGCGCGGTAAGGGTCCTGGTTGAGGATGAAGTCCGCCCTTTCGGTGCCGTCGGCGTGGAAACGAAGGTCATGAAATAGAAATTCCGCATATTCGGGCCCGAGCGGCTTTTTTAGGAAACGAGATGGAAATAGAACATCGGTTTCCATGTCGGGTCCGTCGATGGGCGCCGCGATGGCTGTCAGGTGCTTGAAAGGTTTCAACATTCCCTGCCCGCCCCTTCAAGCCGCCGCACATCGGTGAGGTGCCCTGTCAAGGCAGCCGCCGCTGCCATCGCGGGGCTCATTAGATGAGTGCGAACGCCCCGTCCTTGCCGATGTGCGTAATTGCGGTTCGAGGTAGAGGCGCAGCGTTCGCCCGGTACGCAGGTATCACCGTTTATGGCAACGCAGAGCGAGCAACCCGAATGGCGCCATTCGAAACCGGCGTCGATAAAGATACGATCCAAGCCCTCTGCCTCAGCCTGGCGCTTAACGGGAGTCGAGCCAGGCACGACCAGGGCGGGCACTACCGCCCGACCGCACCGCGCCACTTGGGCGGCGGCGCGCAAGTCCTCAATACGCCCGTTCGTGCACGATCCGATAAAGACCCGGTCGATGGCAATGTCAGTAAGGCGCGCTCCCGGCGTAAGGTCCATATACTCCAGCGCCTGGCTCATGGCGGTTCGGGACTCTGCATCGCGTTCCGCCGTGGGATCGGGCACGGTGCTGTTGATAGGCAGCGCGTCACCGGGCGTAATGCCCCACGTCACCATCGGGGCGATGTTCCCGGCATCCACCGAAACTTCGGCATCGAAACCGGCGTCGGAGTCGGTTGGCAGGGTCCGCCAGTAGGCCAGTGCGCGGTCACGACCGGTACCCCGAGGTGCGAAGGGGCGATCGTCCAGATAGGCGAAGGTCGTCTCGTCGGGTGCCACCATGCCGACCCGCGCCCCGGACTCAATGGCCATGTTGCAGACCGTCATGCGTTCCTCCATGGAGAGGCCGCGGATGGTCGAGCCGGCGAATTCGATGGCATGCCCGGAAGCCCCGGAAACGCCGATTGTGGAAACAATGGCCAGTGCGATGTCCTTGGCCGTGACGCCAAAAGGTCTGGTGCCGGCGAGGGTGACGCGCATTAGCTTCGGCTTGTTCTGCCACAGCGTCTGAGTCGCTAGAACGTGGGTCGATTCGGCGTGGCCGATGCCGATGGCAAGCGCTCCCAGGGCGCCTAGGGTCGAGATATGGGAATCGGCGCAGACCAGCAACAGTCCGGGCTGGGCGATACCTAGTTCCGGGCCGATAACGTGGATGATGCCCTGGCGCGGATCGTCGAGCCCGATGAGCGGGATGCCGCAATCACGGGCATTGGTGTGCAGGAGATCGACGACGTGGCGTGATTCGGGATCTTCAATCGCGCTGATCTCCCGCCCGAGGGTCGAAACAAAGTGATCCGCGGTGGCGAACGTCTGATCGGGGCGCTTAACCGGGAGGCCACGGCGCTTGAGGAATTCGAATGAATGAAAGGAAGAATCATAAACCATGTGGCGTGAGATATAGAGTAGGCTCTGCCCATCCCCACCGCCGACAACCGTATGGCGGTCCCAAATCTTGTCGAACATAGTCTTCGGCATTGTTATCGTCCCCGGGGCCGTATCGAAGGCGCGATCGAGAATAGCATGGTGACAGTAGACTAGCGCACGTAAGACGCGCCGTTAATGTCGATGGTGGTTCCGGTGGCATGGCGAGCCCGGCCCGAGGCGACGAAGAGAACGACCTCGGCCACGTCCTCGGGAGACGCCATGTCGCCCAGGGGAATTTCCTTTGTTACCGCCTCTTCCCCGTGGATTTGCGTGAAGTCTTCCGCCATGTCGGTGCGCACGAAACCGGGCGCGATCACATAGGCCAAGATGTTGTCCGCCGCGAAACCGCGCGCCAGGCTACGCGTCAAGGATACCAAGCCCCCTTTTGAGGCGGCGTACTGCATGTAATCCGGTGTGTCGCCCCGGAACGCCGCGCGACTGGCGATGTTAACGATGATGCCGCCTCCCCTGGCTCGAAAGTGGAGGACAGCTTGGCGGCAAAGATGGGCTGCCGAGATCAGGTTGACCTGTAAGAGACGGCGCCACACCCCGGTCCAGGTGTCGAAGTCCTCATCCACGCCGCCCATTACGTATACACCCGCATTGTTGATGATAACGTCAACGCGGCCCTTCCAGTCAACCGCCTCACGCCACACTCTTTCGACATCGTCATCGCATTCAAAATCACCCTGTACCAAGTGGCAGCCGGTCTTTTGAAGACCCCCGGCGATGGCTTCGGCGTCTTCGCGACCACGGCTGTAATGGAGGACGACGGCGCCGCCCGCCCCGCCCACGGCGCGCGCAATCGCGGCCCCGATGCCGCGCGAGGCACCGGTTACCAGGACAACTTTTCCGTCGAGATCCGACATTCTACTTTTTCCCTTACGTTTGAAGGCAGACCAATCGTGGCGGTACCGGTGGAGGGTGTCCGTGCTGTGCGGTAGGCTAGCGGTGGCACGTTCCGCCGTCCAGTCGTCCACTGGGCTGTTTCGATGGAACGCAGGCCGATGGGGTCTCTTGCAAATTGCCTAAATGGAATATCCCAGATTCCCTTTTCGGCCCTATTTATAGCGATCGCCGTCGCCTCCGTAACCGCGCCCCGCGTTGCGATCTGAGGTATAGTGACCTTCGAATTCGGCCACGGCTATGCCGATCCCATAATAGTGAGGCGTCAAGATGACCCAACCGGAACCCACTGTCCGCGGACTATGGTACGAAGACTTCGTCATCGGCGACGAACGAATCTCACCCGGCCGAACCGTGACCGAAGCGGATGTCGTAAATTATGCCAGCCTGACTGGCGATTTCAGCCAAATGCACACCGACGAGGAATTTTCGAAGACCACCGAGTTCGGAACCCGCATCGCCCACGGCATGCTGGGAATCTCCTTGGCTTCGGCGCTTTGTCTCAGGACCCTTTATACCCGGGGAACCGCCGTCGCCACTCTGTCTTGGGGCGAATGGCGGTTTCGCAAGCCGCTTTACATCGGCGATACCGTCCACACCCGATGGCGCTTTACGGACAAAAGAGAAAGTAAAAGCAGGCCGGACGCCGGAATCATCACTGAGTTCATTGAACTGATCAACCAGAACGGCGAGGTGGTGCAAGACGGCGAGCACATTCTGATGATGAAGAAGAGACCCCGAGACGATTGAGCTAGCCGCTACGAAGCGGCGCCGTCACCCCGTCGCATCGTTCAAATGGCAGGCTGAAAGGCGGCCCGGCCCGATCTCCTTGAGAACGGGCGCTTCTGTCTTGCATCGCTCCGTCGCGTGGGGGCAACGGGGATGGAAGTAGCATCCTGACGGAGGATCGATGGGCGAAGGAATTTCACCCTTGACCGGTGCGAAGTTCCGTCGCCGGTTGTCGATGCGCGGCACCTCTTCTAGCAACGCCTTGGTATAGGGGTGATTGGGATCGCGGAACAGATCTTCGGCCGTCGCCACCTCGACAAGGCGTCCCAGGTACATGATGACCACCCGGTCGCTCAAATGTTCGACAACGCCCAGATCGTGGCTGATGAGCAGGTAGGTGAGCCCAAGCTCCTTCCTGAGATCCATGAACAAATTGAGGATCTGGGCCTGAATTGAAACATCCAGCGCAGCCACCGCTTCGTCGCAAATTAGGAAATCCGGCTTGACCGCCAGCGCCCGGGCGATACCGATACGCTGGCGCTGGCCGCCGGAAAACTGGTGTGCGTAGCGTCGCTTAAATCCGGGCTCGAGACCGCACAAATTCATAACTTCATCGAGATAGTCGTCCAGTTCGTCGGAACTGACGATTTTGTGGGCCACCGGGGCCTCGCCGATAATGTCCCTAACCCGCATGCGAGGATTAAGTGATGCGAAAGGATCCTGGAAGATCATCTGCGATTTCAAGGATACCGACCTGCGTTTGGCCTTCGGCAAGGAAAGTAGATCCTCGCCACGGTACTGAATGGCGCCCGCCGTGGGTTCAAGGATGCCGGCGACCATGCGCCCGATTGTCGACTTGCCGCAGCCGCTCTCGCCGACCAAACCCACCACTTCGCCCTCGCCAATGGTGAAGCTTACGTCGTCCACCGCTTGAACAACTTCTTCGCGATAGTTGCCGCCGACTAAATTGATCAGCTTGGTGGTCAGGTCCAGTGACTTGACGAACCGTTTGGTGATGTTTTGCAACCCCACCAAAGGTGCATTCGGCTCGGTCATTGGGGGTTGTCCATATGAGGGTGAAAACATCTTACGCCGCGGCCATCAATCGGTGCAGTGATTTCGGGCTGTTCCTCGCACGCGCCATCGGCCACCGCGCAACGGGTACGAAAAGCGCACCCCTTGGGCAAGCTGAGCATCGAAGGTGTCATGCCCGGGATTTGGTTCAACGGCCGGCCGCGGGTGTTCCGGCTGGGGACCGAGCCGATCAGGCCGCGAGTATAGGGGTGCAGGGGGTTATCCAAGACCCCATCGACTGTGCCGGTTTCGACAAGTCTGCCTGCATACATGACGCAAATGTCATCGGCAAGGCCGGCAACCACCGACAGGTCATGGGTAATCCAAATCATCGCCGTGTTGCTTTCCCGGCACAACGCCTGAACTTCAAAAAGGATCTGGGCCTGGATGGTTACGTCCAACGCGGTCGTCGGTTCGTCGGCGATGATCAACTCCGGCCGATGGAGTAAGGCGATGGCGATTGCTACGCGCTGGCGCATCCCGCCCGAAAACTGGTGTGGGTAGGCTTTCAGCCGCTCGTCCGGGGAAGGAATGCCGACCTGCCCCAGGGCGTCGCGCGCCCTTTGCCGCGCCGCGTCGCCCGTCATTTTTTCATGGGCCAAGAGTGCTTCGATCATCTGGGTATCGATGCGCAGCACCGGGTTAAGCGTCATCATGGGATCTTGAAAGACCGTCGAGATGCGCTTGCCGCGAATGTGCCTCATGCTCTCTTCCGAAAGCTGGACCAAGTCTTCGCCACCAAACAGTATGCGTCCATTGACGATACGACCCGGCGGATCGACGAGGCCGAGGATGGAAAACCCGGTTACCGTCTTGCCCGAACCCGATTCCCCAACCAACCCAAGGATCTTGCCCTTATCGACCTCGAAGCTAACACCGTCGACCGCCTTTACCTCACCGGCCTTGGTGAAGAAAGTGGTGTTCAGGTTTTCGACGGAGAGGGTGGCGGCCATGATTAATTATTTCTGCAGACGGGGATTGAGGACATCGCGCAACTGATCGCCCATCAGGTTGATCGTGGCAATGGCGATCAACAACGCCACACCAGGATAAAAGCTGATCCAGTACCGGCCGCTCAGCATGTAGTCGAACCCATTGGCGATCAAGAGACCAAGCGACGGCTCCGTCGGCGGAAGTCCGAGACCCAGGAACGACAACGTTGCCTCCAGCGCGATGGCGTGTGCCACTTGCACCGTGCCGACGACGATCAAGGGTGGCATGCAGTTGGGCAGCAAGTGACGGAAAACGATACGGCGGTGTCCCAGGGCCAGGCATTGGGCCGCCTCGATATATTCACGGCGTCGTTCGATCAGCGCCTGGCTGCGGATCGTCCGGGCATAGTAGGCCCACTGAACGGTGACCAAGGCGATGATGATCTTGTCCACCCCCTGCCCCAGAATGGCGAGCAACATCAAGGCAACCAAAATCGTCGGAAAACTAAGCTGCAAATCAACGATACGCATGATGACGGTGTCCACCCGTCCGCCGAAATAGGCGGCGGTGAGGCCGACGGTCGTGCCTAACATGAGGGCAATAACGCCGCTCATGGCGCCCACGAACAGGCTGGTCCTGAGGCCGTAGAAAATGCCGCTCAACATATCGCGGCCCTGGCCGTCCGTACCCAGCCAATAAATCATCCCGTCTGAATACCGCGCGGAGCCCGGCGGTAGGCGATTTTCCATGATATCGACCTGCATCAGGTCGTAGGGATTAGTCGGTGATATCCAAGGGCAGGCCAAAGCCAGAAAAAGGACCACCAGAAATCCGAAAAATGCACCAATTGCGACCTTGCTCTCGCAATAACCGGACAGGAATCGCTGAAACGGGGTCTCGACATCCGCGGCTTTTTCGGTCGCCGACACCGCTGCCAAAGGCAGTCCGTTGGCCAGTTCCGTCATGCCTTGATTCCTTGTAGCCGCACCCGGGGGTCGATCAGGGAATACAAGAGATCGACTATCAGGTTGATGAAGATGAACATGAAGACAGTGATCATCAGGTAGGCCACGATGACCGGTCGATCGAGGACCTGAATTGAATCGATGATCAGCTTGCCCATGCCGGGCCATGAGAAGATGGTCTCGGTCACCACGGCGAAGGCGATAACGTTGCCGAGTTCGAGTCCCAGGATTGTCACCACCGGGATCAGGATATTCTTCATGACGTGGACGAAAATAACGCGCGTCGTCGACAGCCCCTTGGCGCGGGCGAACTTTACGTAGTCCTGGTGCATAGCCTCGCGCATGCCGGCCCGCGTCAACCGGATAACCAAGGATATCTTGTAAAGCGCCAGGTTGATGGCGGGTAAAATCATGTGCGACAAACCGTCCAGCGTCAGGAAGCTCAGGCGGATTCCACCTACGGTAACGGTCTCGCCTCGGCCCGTCGAGGGCAGAAGCCCAAATTCGACGGCAAAGATCATGATCATCATCAGGCCAACCCAGAAACTGGGTAAGCTGAAGCCAAGGATGGACCCGCCCATGATAACTTTGCCGCTAACGGAATCAGGCCTCAGCCCGGCCCACATACCAAGTGGAATACCCGTGAATATGGCCAAGATCATGGCGCTGAGCGCCAGTTCCAGGGTTGCCGGCATGCGCTCCACGATGAGCGGCAGAGCCGGCATGCCGATCACGAAGGACTTGCCCAGATTGCCTTGCAGGGCGTTTTCGACAAAGATGAAATACTGTTCGATGATAGGCTTGTCGAGACCGAGCGCCTTCTCCGCCGCTTCGAAACAGGCCTGATCACAGTCCGGATCGACCAGAATATCGATGGGATTGCCAATGACGTTGACGCCGAAGAAAACAATCAGCGTCATGATGAATATCACCAAAACGGCTTGTAGCAATCGGCGAATGACGTAAACGGTCATACCGTCAATCCTTTTTCCGCGATTTATCGCATTGTCGTTTGGAAACCATTCCG
>Ga0187827_10004859_pt1 | contig 16197 bp, 21 predicted proteins | sample ETNtaG_39_FD_167969 | JGI IMG/M metagenome (GOLD analysis project Ga0187827, IMG submission 167969) | Marine microbial and viral communities from oxygen minimum zone, Eastern Pacific Ocean - ETNP2014_SV_150_PacBio MetaG (Illumina Assembly) | ecosystem: Environmental > Aquatic > Marine > Hypoxic...
ATGTTTCGTACCCCATTATCATTGAGTATGTCTAAAACTCTTGCTTCGTTTAATGCAAGATATGCTAACCCTGAGCGAACAGGTACTCCGTCTAGAGAATCTAATGATTTGACTTCAGTATAATCGTCTTCTTGGGGAGCTTCTCCATTGCCTTTATGGAAAGCCACTTGTGTTGCCTTGATAACTCTCTCTTTATGATCTGGGTCAAGGTAAATATTTCCGTGCGCTCCACTGCCTAGCCTCCCTTCTCTCGTAGCTATACAATAAGCTGCTCTTTCTGCTAAAGTTCTATCTGTCATGGAGTATTTTATGCTATTTACCCCTATATAAAGCTTTCTATCTTTATTACTTAGAAGTGGTTAAAAATAAAGAAAAAGAGTTAATTTAACTTTCTAATCATCTTAACTACAGTTTCAGTTGATCTTTTAGCGTAGCCTTCTACTCTCCTTACACCATCTGCTCTGGTCATCTTTGGTCCTGAGACTCCTAATGAGACTGGCTTTCCTGATGCTACTGAGATGTCAACTATCTTTCTTGCTGTGTTTTGGGCAACAATTGTGTCATGGTCTGTATCTCCTTCAATAACAGCCCCTAATGTAACTACACCGTCTATTTCTTGTTTGTCAATAAGTTTCTTTGTAGCTAGCGGTATGTCAAATGCTCCTGGAACTACTAACACTTCTTTTACTTCTGCTCCAAGGAATTTTGCATGTTCTTGTGCTATTTTACTCATCAAGTGAGTTAAGTCTGCGTTGTAGTCTGAAACTACAAAACCTAGTTTTTCGTTCATTTTACCATCCCCCGATTAAATTATATTGGACCAACACTTTCGTGGCCTTGTCTTATTCCCTGTCCAGCGAATTTACTTAATGCTGTTGGGCTTCTTAATAATGAGATTGCATTTAATGTATGCTTAGTTGTTCTGTCTTTTGTCATTTGGTGTAGTTCTTTTTCGTTCTTTCCTTCGTCTAAGTGTACGAAAACTTCTATGATATGTTTGTTTGTTAGTAGTTGTGCTTTGATAAGTCCCTGTGATGCTTCGTGAGCGCATGTTTTGTCTATTGGTTGCCCTCCTGGCATACCTAGTGCTAAGACAATATCGCAGTTTTGCTCTTCAATTAGTTTTTTTGATGCTACTGGCAAGTCTTTTACACCCGGAACTGTGTATCTTACTATTTTTGTGGATTCTAGATTATCTTTAATTGTACTTTCTGCTATTTTTGCCATATCTACTCTGGCAAACATTGTATCTGCGATTCCTATTTTTTTTTGCATTTTATGAAAGTTTTACTTTGTCTTTATCTTTGAGGTTTAATGTTTGTCTTAGGTTGTTTTTTGCTATTATTTCGATTATGTTTTCGTCATGCCTTGTTCTTTCCGGGATTACGATTGAAGTTTCTACGTTGTTTAGTTTTAGTTTGTAAGCTTTTATTGAACCGAATGTTCTTGTTTTTGTTGTGAATTCGTTTATTTGTATGGGTTGTTTGTCAGCTAAAAATTGTGCTAGTTCTTCTTTGTTGATTTTAAGGTTTAGCGTTCCTGGAAATGCTTTGAATCCCAGTTTTTCTTTGAATTGCTTTTGATATTCTTTTTGTGAAACGTAATATGAGCCTTCACCAATACCTGTTTCTATTGTGCCTGTTATTGATGACTTCTTTTGTTTGAATATGTTTGATAATGAATTGTAGTTTTGCTGTAAAAATTCTCTTCCTTTGGTGTCAATTGAGATTATTAGGCCGTTTGGTGTTGCTTGTCGTTTGATTAACTCTTGATCTTCCATATCCCTTAGTTTTCTGCTTATTGTTTGCTGTGGGATGCCCACGTCTTTTGATATCGCTAATGTTGAGGTTTCTAAAGTAGCGAATAAACCACTCTTTTTTGCAATGTATGTTAAAATCTCTAAATGTTCAAACATATTATGTTAATAATGAGTAGTTACTTATAAATCTTTTGCTTATCAAATATGGGTAACAGTTATAGTAAGTTTTTATTTATTTCAGTTAATTATTTATAGCTAAAAGTAAATTAACTTATGATGTTCAAGGTTATTGGAACTGACACTTATTTGGAAGAGATTGGTAATTGGCCTAAATCTGATAGGGTGATTGTTGAGAAATTTCCAAAGCAACTTGCAATAAGTCCCCATAGTGGGAGTCCATTAGGATATCCATTTTTACGTGAGAAGAGAATAAGGGAAAAGAGAGTATATTATCTGATATATGATGATCTAAAATTAATACTTTTAGTGGCTACAAGCAGTAAGAAGAATCAGCAAGATACAATAGATCATATAAAAGAACAATTAGATGAATTTAGAAGTGTAGCTGAAGATATTGCTAAGCAAGCCTTTTAAAACGACCTTGTCTAAGGTCTGTTAAGCTACTAGAAAACTGCCTAATAAGATCAAAGTCAAGTTTTTCTAATTTCTTGAGTTTTTCGTATTCTCCTTTTGGTATAGTGACTGTTTCCATTATACTATGTAGTGAGAGTAATACATATATAAGTTTTGCGGTATAAGTTTGGTTGATGGTCTTTGTGTAATAAAAATATACTTTATTAAATTTTGAGTTGGTACTGGTAACTAATAATAAAATATTAAAAGTGAATTGAATTTCTTAGTTAGATAGATATTCCAAAGTTAGGTGACGCAGTTATGCAGACAGCGAATGCGTTGACGTTAGAGGAGACAAGTGGAGTAAGTAGTTTTAAGTTTGGTCAGGATATTCTCCGGTATGGTATTGGTGCAGTTGCTCACTTTGTTTTTATGAAGCTTGCTGAAGAGCAAATTGTTAAAGGAGGGATGTCCGTTGATTCATTTTTAGGAAAATATGAAGTTACAGATGAGTTTTGGTTTGAAGGAGAATACGGATTTCCATTGGCGAGATTAGAAGATGAAGGGTTATTTATACCTTGGCAAGTGTATGCTCCACTTGAGAGGAAGAGTGATCTTGAGATAGGCTTATTTGAAGGAGACTATATGAATTGTTTTTTTTATGCAAAGGGAGACTCAATCGAATTCATTGCCCGTGGACTAATTGGTAGAAACCATGATCTTCCAGAACTATTATCAAGCCCCGTTTATCTAAAGTATGGTGTTCAATTTGCACTCTACTTATGGGGGGTTTCTGTTAGTAATTTTAGAACAATTTCACCAGGAGAAGAGGAAACCAAGTCCTTACCACTGCATGTTACAAGAATCGGAGAGGATTTAATTTCTTATTACGAGTCTATATTTAGGGTGAATGGTATCTCAGGAGACGAGATTGGTGGATTTGTTACACGTGCTGCCGGAAATATGGATAGACATGTTAAAGAACATGAAGAACTTGGTAAATATCGCGATATGGATAAAGTGATACCATAAAAATTAGAATCTTAGAAAACTATATAAAACAGTAATTAAATAATAATTCTAAATGGGGGAAAGACAATTACTTATTGCAGGTATAGATCCAGGGACTACTGCTGGTTATGCTATTATTGATTTAGAGGGGAATGTTGTTTCTGTTGATTCTTCTAAGGAGCTTGACATTAATTCTTTAATTACTAAGTTGATTCCTTTTGGGAGGGTTGTGATTATTGGTACTGATAAGAAGAAGAATCCTGGGTTTATTGAGAAGTTAGGGATTAAACTGGGTGCTAAGGTTATTTCTCCTGATTACGACCTTAAGGTTGTTGAGAAGAGAGAAGTTGTTAGGAAGTTTAAGACGAAGAATCAACACGAAGAGGATGCTTTGGCAAGTGCTTTTTTTGCTTTGCGGAAGATGAGGCCTTTGTTGAACAAGGTGAATGTATATGTTGAGCACTATGGAAGGGAGAGTATTAAGGAACAGTTGTTGGAAATGGTTTTGAGTAAGGGTTTGAACATTAGGGATTCACTTGAGATGATTGATGAGTCTAGAAAGGGAAGGGATATTATTAGGGAAGTTATTGTTGAGAAGAGGGTTAAGGAGAAGGACTATATTGAACTTGAGAATAGTTTAAGGAGAGCTGTACGTGATAATGAAATGCTTAAGATGCAGAACTCTAAGTTGAGGAAGGAACTTTTGGATACTAAGGAAGGTTTTGAGTATATGTTTAAGAGAATGAATAAATCTAGTGTTGACAAAAAGATGAAGGAGCTTCTAGGGTTTAGGGATAGGAGGATAAAGGTATTTGATTCTAAGCTAAAGGGGAAGGATAAGGATATTGGTTCTTTGCAGGATGAAATAACTACTTTGATTTACTTTTTATCTAATATTGGAGATAAGGTTTTGGTCAAGAAACTGGATAATTTAGGATTTAATGAGTTGAATGAGAAGAAAGACATGTTAAACATAATGGACGGAGATGTTTTACTGGTTGAGGACCCTGATGTGATTAGTGAGAAAGCTATTGAAATCTTGAAGGAGAATGTTAAGGTTATTGTTTACAAGAAACCGGTCAGTAAGAAGGTTGAGAGTAGGTTGCCTTTTGTGTTTGTTGATTCTAAGAAGCTAAATATTGAAGAGAATGGTTATTTTGCTTTAGTTGATAAGAAAGAGTTTGATTTGGAGAAGAATAAGGTTAATATGTTGAGTAAGGTTATACAGGATTATAAGAACGAGAGGTTATTTAATTAGCTCTTTATAATCAACTGTCACTTTCTTTCCAGTTTTTAATTCTTTCCCAAAGACTTTCTTTTTAACTGAGGTTATCTTTATTCTTTCATCCCTTACTGTTACTATGTCCCCTATTTTGAGGCCATGTAATCTGAACATGACGTTTAACCTGTAGACATTTTTTGATGTTTGTCTGTTTTTGGTGAATAACTGAGGGCTTTCTTTTAGTTCTCCTCTGAACTTTCTTTTTAGTTTGTTTCCTAAACTTCTGAGGAATTTGTTTGAAGATAAGTATAAGTCGACTCCATTTGTTGTTTTTACAGTTCTTGCGATGAAAACTTTTTTGGATTCCTTTACTGTTTTCTCTACGTAATTGATGATCTTTTCATCAGGGTTTCGTAATTGCAAAGTGCCTTCAAAATAATCGTTATTTTTGCCTTCCATAGCATTAGTTAAAACCGATAAGTTTTTATTACTTTCGTCAAAAATAGAGAGTTATGGAGAAAAAGGACTTTAAGGGGACATTAAAGAAGATATGGCAATTTATTTGGGAAGAAGACAGTATATGGAGCTGGATAGTAAATATTGTGCTTGCTTTTGTGCTGATAAAATTTATTGTGTATCCAGGTCTTGGGCTTGTACTAGCAACTGATTTTCCGATTGTAGCTGTTGTTTCTGGTTCAATGCATCATGATGAAGGTTTTGATGATTGGTGGGAAAAAGGTGGGAAGTGGTACACAGATAATGACATTACAAAAGAGGATTTTCTTGGTTATCCTTCCAAAAATGGGTTTTCAAAAGGAGATATTATGGTTTTGAATGGTAAAGAACCAAAAGATATAAAAATAGGGGACATTGTTGTTTTTAAGAGTCATGCTGGAAGACCTAGACCAGACCCAATTATTCATAGAGTTGTGAAAAAATGGGATGAGGAAGGAGATTATTTTTTCCAGACTAAGGGAGATAACTATAGGACGAATAAAAACTCAATAAATAGTTGCGACCTAACCGGCTGTATTGATGAGACAAGGATAACTGAAGAGCAGATTTTAGGAAATGCTCTGATTAAGGTTCCTTTCCTTGGATATGTTAAGATATGGTTTGTCGAGGCGGTTTGTGTGTTTAATGATTTTAACTTTTGTATAAGGTCATAAAATGAAATGGTGATGTAAAATGTTTTGCCCAAAATGTGGATCAATTTTGATGCCTAAGAAAGATGAAAAGAAAAAGAAGGCTTTAGTGTGTTCTTGTGGTTATAAGACTAATAAATTTGAGAATGTTAAGATAAAGGAAGCTATAAGTGGTCCTGTAAAGGAAGTTGAAGTTATTGAGAAGAATTCTGATCTTGAGACGCTACCAAAGACAAAGGTAGTATGTCCTAAATGTGCTCACAATGAGGCTTATTTTTGGCTTTTGCAGACAAGGGCTGGAGACGAACCTGAAACTAAATTCTTGAAGTGTGTTAAATGTGGGCATACCTGGAGAGATTATAATTAACACAAAGCTTTATAAATGAGGAATATTTTCCACATTCTATGGCAGTTAGTCAAACAATGTCAAAGAGAAAAGAAAGCGGTGGAAGGTATATTGCTTATAAGAAAGAAAAGCAGTATGAATTAGGAAGAGAACCATCGCTGACCAAAGTAGAGAAAAAGAAAAGGTCCATGAAGATAAGGACCTTAGGAAATAACAGAAAGATTAGATTGTTGAGTATTGATGAAGCTAATATTCTAGATCCTAAAACTAAGAAACATAAGAAAGTTAAGATAAAGACCATAACTGGTAGTCCTGCAAACAAACATTTTGTTAGACGAAATATAATGACAAAAGGTGCAGAAATAGACACAGAAATGGGTAAGGCTAAAATAACTTCAAGACCAGGACAAGATGGAACAGTTAATGCTGTTTTGATTTCTAAATAAATTTTAAGTTCTTTGTGTGTTTCTGTCGTACATTCTTTTTAATCTATCAGAAATATGAGCTACATATTTTTTTCGTGCTGTATGGTCTTTTTTGCCTTCTATATCTGGGTTGTAAAGTGTACTATCTGGGTCTTGCTGTCCTCTGATTCTTCTTAGAGGTTGTTGTAATGATTCTGCAAATTGATCTCTTGCTTCATCGTCAATAGTAGCCATCCTTTCTTTTAATTGACCTGGATTTGTAGGGTGGTCTGTAAATCCCCTTCTCCTCATTGTCCTTACCCCACTGTATGTTTCCATCCCATAGCCTACAAGTGAGGATATTTGGTCTTCAAAGTCCATTGCCATGAATTCTTCTTGATTCACTCCAGAAATATCGGAAGGTCTGTGATTAGGGTTTCTTAATTGACCAACACCAGCATACAAAGCTAGGATTTCAGCAGAATTTAACATAACTAGTATATCATGAGGTACAGTTGAGTTATTAAGTCCGGTAACTATTCTTTCTAGAGCGGCGTAGTTTTCATTGGCAATTTCACTTCTAGAGGTTCCACTTCTAAATTGCCCCATACTTCCTTGTGTTATCCCGTAACCAGGTAGTGTATTAACTAATCCTCCCTCTCCATTATCTGGATGTACTAAATCTAATTCTAATTGTTGTCCCATATAAATAGGTATATTTGGTACTCTTATAAAAGTATGGTTTGGTGATTTTCAATAACATTTTATATTCTTTTGAGTTTGTTTTTTGTATGGTAGAACGTCATTTATTGTATGGAGATGATGATAACGGGATAGTTGCAGTTGAACATGTTGGTCAGGAAGCTGTTTTGTTTAGACGAGATTCTATTGATGATTTAGTTACAGCTGAGAGACAAGAGTTTCATCCTTATGTTCTTGCTACTGATGCTGTTTTTGATAATGGTATATATGGGAGGATGAATGGTGGTGGATTGGTTGAAGGTGTTGACAGGTTACATGGTGAAGGATATGATAGAATTGTTTATCTTAGAGATATGGAAGCATGGGACTCTTTTGTTAGAGGTGTTATTGGTAAACGAAGTATTCCATCTATGCATAATCTTGCTCAAAGTGGTTTGGTCTATGGTGTAAATAGAAATCCAGTAATGCAGTTTAAGGTTAAAGAGGGTAAGACTGAGATGAAGGGTATTGAGTATAGTGATGTACGTAGGATGACAGTAGATGTTCAGGCGTTGAGTACGGTATATAGGGATGGTCTGAAGGAGCAGAATAGATTTATGAGGGAAGGTCCGGATAATATTGTTTGTATTAGTTTTGCTACAAAGGATTATACAAGTACAGTTAGGACGTATTCATATTCACAAGGTGTTTCTGAAAAAGATCTGATAAATGTTTTTGTCAATTTAGTCATGGGTTATGATCCTGATGTTTTGGAGTTCACTAATCTTGATGACTTTAGATTATTGTGGGAGAGAGCTCAATTTTATGGTATGGATCTTTTTGTTGGAAGAGAGCTTCCTGGAGTTCCTGAACGGATGCTATTGCCACAGGTTGAGGTGGGTGGTTATGATGGTCAGTCAAGAGCCGCATTTAGAAGGCATGTTTTTGGGAGGCAAGTTGTTGAGACAAGGCCCGATGATATGGGTGATTTGTTTATTCCTGACAGGATTGTTGAAGAAGGTATTGGTGAAAGGATTGGAGTTTACATGGATTATTTAAGGATGAGGAATTTGTTGTTTAGTAAGAGCGACAGTATTGGGAATTTGTGGTTAAGGAGTTCTCAGGATGTAAAGGATTTTTCTCATGCTTCTGCTCTATCTGCTTTTGGGCTGAGTGAAGAGAGGCATGCTGTTAGGAAAGTGAAAGCTCAAATGAGTGCTGCTTCATTTGAGGGTGTTATGAAGTTTGGTGATGGGACTCATCTTAATCATATGGTTATGAGGGAGTATTTGAGAGCAGGATTAGCTATTCCTGTTCCTGAGCCGATAGTTAGGGGGAAGGATGAGAAGGTTGGAGGGGAGACTAGAGCTAGTGTTGGACTTTTTACTAATGGTGCTAAATATGATTTTGAAAGTCATTGGCCTAAGACTTCTATCATTAATGAGGAATGTCCTTCTACTGATGAGTTAGGTGTTCATCAGGGATTGAATCAACTGGAGGTAAAAGATCATCTACACCACTAAATCTTCTTCTTAGTTCGTGATGAGATTTTACTGGTTCTCTTAAGCGACCTCCCCATAAATTGATATGTCTCTCTCTAGATTCATCAGGTTCTAATACGGCATTAATAGAAAAAGAATCTGGTGAATGAGTAAATTGCGCATATAGAGGAAAGTAAACTGTTGCTAAATAGGCTGATTCCCCTATTTTAATAGGAACTGTCATTCCAGTACTATCAACGTCTAAAGTGGGCAATCTAACGACAAGTCCTGCTTGGATTATATCTGTTAAGAGCGATAGTTCCTGTTCTGTTGCAGTTACTAATCCTTCTCCCCCAACTTTCTCCTGATATCTCTCTACTTGGATTGCTAACCCCATATGAATGTGTGCTCCTCCCATGCTATCTGCTGTATTTCCCATGGACAAAAGAATCTAATATTCTTTTAAAAGGTTTTTTATGATTAATAATTTGGTAGTGATTGAGAAAGATTTAAATAACACTAAATAAATTGATATTTTAGAGGTGTTTTACTATGTCATTTATGGATAAATTAATGTTCTGGAAGAAAAGTGATGATTTTGGAAAGGATTTAGAGATGGGTCTTGATAAAGGTCTAGCTGCTCACGATGCAGGGATGGGCGGACCTGGTGGACCTGGAGGTCCTGGTACAGAGATGGGTGGACATGATCCTGGTTTAGGCGGGCAAGGTATGGGTATGGGTGGACATGATCCTGGTTTTGGTGCTCCACCACAGCAACCTTCATATGGTCAGTCTCCTTCGATGGGGCAACCACCACAACAAATGGCTCCACCTCAACAATTTCAACAACCTGCTCCTCCGATGATGCCTCAGCAACAAGGGGGACAAGAAGTTGTTGGTAAGGATTTTGAGATTGTATCCAGCAAACTAGATGGTTTAAGGGCTACACTTGAGAGTATTAATCAGAGACTAGCTAATTTAGAAAGAGTTGCGTATGGTGAGCATGATAGAAAAAAAGAGTGGTAAAGCCAAATTTGTTTTTTTTAGTGCTTTAATTGTTTTAGTTCTTGACCAAATTACTAAATATTTTGTTTCTGTGAATATAACTGGTCCAATCCCTGTGATTTTAGGTGTTTTTCATTTAGTTTTTATTAAAAATACAGGTGCTGGTTTTGGGCTCTTTAAAGGTCAGCAAGGATTATTGATATTTATTTCTGTTTTTGTTGTTGGACTGATACTTTATTATTATAATAAGATTCCTGCTAAGGGTTATGTTCCACTGTCTGTTGGTTTGTTGTTGGGTGGGACTATTGGGAATTTAATTGACAGAATAAGGTTAGGTTATGTTATTGATTTTTTAGATTTTAGAATATGGCCTTCATTTAATGTTGCTGATTCTGCAATTACTGTTGGTGCTATTATGTTGATGGTTTATTTTATGAAGAAGGAGTAAAATGAATTGTTGTTGAGTTTTCTTAGTAATTATCCAAAAGTAGTAACTGATCAAAAACCTTTATAAATTAACATTCATTTCTGGCTGTAATGCAATTAGCTAAGAGATCAGAAGATCAAGATAAACTAGTAGATATGATTAGAGAATACTTAGCAATTGCTGGTGGAGTAGTTGAGCAGACTTTAGATAATTTGGATATTGATGAAGGAAGGCTTCATGATATAGTAAGGGAAGGTAGAGTAAAAATAAGAGAAGCAGATCCGAAGAATGGTGTTTTCTTGGAACAAAATGCACTTCAAACTAGATTGGTTGAATATTTGGCGAGTAATCTCCCATTATTCGGTAGTCCAGATTGGTTTGCTGATGAATCAAGAGTTCCATTTTATGATGAATTGAGCAGATTAGAACGGATTCGTTTAGATATTGTAATGTCTCTTGAAGATCACAGATTAGCCAATTTTGTAGGTCATGATCTGAATCAGGTGCGATCAGATTCGTTTCTACCACTTTTTAATACTGGGCCAAATGGTTATGTGGATCATTTCATTGCTGAGGGTCAGGAAGTAGATTTAGATATGAGTATAAAAGAATATGAGCATAATTGTAGACAATCACTTGATATTGTTAGTTTTCCATTTGAATTTCTTCTTGAACTAGCAACAGGTGAATCAAGAAGTACATTTACACCAAGAGAGATGGCGGATAAAGTAGGTGCTGCCTTAAAAAACAGATTCTGCCATATCACTTATGGGGGGGGAGTTGAGATAGTCAATAATATTCCTGAAGATATTGAATTAACAAGAAACCACCTTAGTTACCTTTCTTTTATTCAAAACACCCTGAAGAATGCTTTGTACCGTGCAGAGAATTTATGCGGTTATTCTAATGAAGATCAAGAACGTTATGGACTTCCTCCTTTGAATCATGACTTAAAATACAGGATTGAATTTAGTGTGGTTGAACGTGGAGATGGAGTGAGTACTTTAGTCTGCTCACAAAATTTCCCTGGGCCAGATCTTTACAATCTTTTAGCACGTGGAGGAGAACTAGTGGAATCTGGTCATGAGACTACTCTAGATCTTGAATCTGTTCAGAGGTACAAACGGTGGGTAGCAGACGAGTTAGGTATGCCGTTCTTGGACCTTACGTTTGGTGATGCGGTTGAGATAATGTTTGAGGAAGGGATGACACTAAGTGAATATCCTGTTGCAAGTTCTGGTACTGGTCTTTTTGCTGTAAGAAATATCCATGGTGGGATTGTTGGCGGAAGAGTTGGATGTTGTTATGATAAAGAAAGGATATTTAAGTTCTTTATGGATATGCCTGATGCTGCTTAGGTTAATCTTCCCCTTCGAACTGTTCATGGGGTTTGATATCTTCCCATAGCTTTCTTGCCCTTTCTAGCCTTTCCATGTTACCGGTGTCGAACCATTGTCCTGCGAATGGGAATCCTCTTAATCTGCCTTCTTCAGCTAGTTTTGGGAAGACGTCTTTTTCTAACATGGAGAATTTGTTTTCTGGAATCATATCAAGGACTTCTGGTTCTAGGATGTAGAACCCAGAATTGATTAGATTTGAAGGTGCTTCTTCTTTTTTTGGTTTTTCTACAAACTCTAATATTCTTGAGCCGGATAGTCTTGCAACACCATATTGTGTGGAGTCATTAACTGTTGTTAATGCTATTGTTGCTAATGCGTTTTTTCTTTTGTGGAGTCTAAACATTCTTGGGATGTTGATTTTCTTTAATTCGTCTCCATTAGAACAGATGAAGCTGTCAGTTAATTGGTCTTTTGCCATCTTTAGTGGTCCTGCTGTTCCTAATGGTTTTGTTTCTTCAATATAATTTACATTAACTCCAAACTTTGATCCGTCTTGATAGTAATCTTTAATTGTTTCTCTTAGGTGGCCTACAGCTAAAGTAACATCACGTATACCATACTTCTTTAGTAAATCGAAAAGGTGTTCTGTTAAAGTTTTTCCATGAATATCAATTAATGCTTTTGGTGTTTTAAGGGTTAATGGTCTTAGCCTTGTGCCAATGCCTCCTGCTAAGATCACTGCTCTTTTTGGAATTTGAGTGCCTAATGCTTCTTTTAGGATTAGTTCAATCTCTTGAGATCTGTTCTTTATCTCTTCTCCGTCAACTCTCTTGTCTACTTGAGCTAGAAGGTCGGTATCCAAAGTTATTGTAATTCGCTCTTTCATGAAGATTTATAGTATATTAGAGAGTATTTAAACCTTTCTATTTTCGTATGATAGTGTATGATAATCGAAATATTTAAATATTAGGTGTATTTAGGATTAATTAGGTAAAATGGACAGAAACCTAGCATTGGAATTTGTAAGGGTTACAGAAGCTGCAGCTATAGCCTGCTCTAAGTGGATGGGTAAGGGTGATAAGATATCTGCTGATAAAGCTGCTGTGGATGCTATGAGGTCTAGATTTAATTCTGTTGATTTTGATGGAGAAGTTGTTATTGGTGAAGGGGAGAAGGATGAGGCTCCATTGCTGTTTATTGGGGAAGAAATAGGCACTAAGAAAGGTATTAAAGTTGATATTGCAGTTGATCCTCTTGAATGTACTTCTAATTTAGCTAAAGGCAAGCCAAATGCTATATCTGTTCTTGCTGCTGCTCCTAAGGGTTGTTTGTTAAAGGCTCCTGGAACTTACATGGACCAATTATGTGTTGGGCCTCAGGCTAAAGGTGTTATTGATATTAAAACTGATGTTAAGACTAATCTTACTAATGTTGCAAAAGCTCTTGATAAAGAAATTGGAGAAGTTACAGTTATATTATTAGATAGGCCTAGGCATGAACAATTGGTTAAGGACATTAGAGATGCTGGAGCAAAGATTAGATTAATCGGACATGGGACAGTTTCTGCTGGTGTTGCAGCAGCTCTTCCTGATTCTGGAATAGATGTTATGATGGGGATTGGTGGTGCTCCTGAGGCCGTTATTACTGCTGCTGCTTTGAAGAGTTTAGGTGGAGATATGCAAGGAATATTGAAGCCGCATGATGATAAATGTATTAAGCAGGCTGAAGAAATGGGCATTAGTGCTGAGAAAGTTTTTGGGCTAGAAGATTTGGCTAAGGGCGATGAGGTTATGTTTGTGGCTACTGGTATTAGTGATGGGCCATTGCTAAAAGGAATTGTTGTAGGGTGTGATGATATTACTACTCATTCAATTGTTATGAGAGCTAAGACAGGTACAATTAGGCATGTTGAAGCTAAACATAGATGTTAAACAAAAAAGGGTGGATATAATGAATGAACCTATACCAAGTAATAGGATATTTAAGGCTTTGAAAGATAAGGGGTGCATAATACTTGCGTGCAATACTCGGATTACAATAGGTGTTGCAAAAGGTATTTTTAGGGCGGCTAAGGATTTAGATGCTGCTTTAATTACAGAATTGGCAAGGACTGAATGTAACCAACATGTTGGTTATTCTGGGTTGACTCCAGAAACATTGGCTAGGAATTTGAAAGAGGCTAATGAAGAAGTTGGACATGATATATGGGCACTACATGCTGACCATATTGGGATAAAGAAAGGAGATGCACAGGACATTTCGGATACAAAAGAGTTAATTGAGGCTCAGATTAAGGCAGGGTATACAAGCTTTGCAATTGATGCTTCGCATCTGTTTGATTTTGAAGGAAAAACAGTTGAGGAGGAGTTGGCGCCTAATCTAGCGGCAACTATTGAAATAGGGAAATTTATTCAAGAAAAAATGGCAGGCAATGAATTTGGTCTTGAGGTTGAGGTTGGAGAAATTGGTAGAAAGGGTGCCGAAGGTATGATACTTACAAAGCCAGAGGAAGCAGTTACTTATATTACAAAACTGCATGAAGCTGGAATTTCGCCAAATGTTATTGCTATTGCAAATGGTTCAACTCATGGAAATATTTATGATGGGGATGGCAAGCCAGTTGCTCAGGTTACAATTGATATTGAGCAGACAAAAGCGGTTGCTGCGGCACTTAGAGATAATAAATTTGATGTTAGGATTGCACAGCATGGAATAACTGGAACTCCACTTGAGATCATTAAGGATAAGTTCCCACACGGAGATATTTTGAAAGGGAACGTTGCAACTTTGTTTCAGAACATTGTTTTTGACAATCTGAAGAAGTTCCATCCTGAACTGCATCAAGAGATGGTTGATTGGGTGCTTGAGAATAAGCCGATGGAAGGGAAAAACCCTGAGATGGTATTTGGAAGGAATGGTAAGTATGCTACAAAGGTGTTTTTTGACAAGATATATGCAATGAGTGATGAATGTAGAGCAGCTATTGAGGAAGAGTCATATAATGCTGCTTCAGATCATATTAAAGCGTTTAAGTCAGAAGGTAGTGCAGCTATTGTTAGAGAAGCGATGAAGAATGAGTAGAATTTTCGGAAATTTATAGAAAAAACATATATACATAAAACTGGAGGAGAATAGAATGGCAATAAAAGTTGGAGTTATTGGATATGGGACGATTGGTAAGAGAGTAGCGGATGCTGTCAAGTTACAGGATGATATGGAATTAGTTGGAGTTACTGCTCATAGTTATAATTATAAAATGTTGGTGGCGGTTCAGAAGAAGATTCCAATCTATTCAATGAATGGTAAGGAAGAGATTGAAAAGAATGGGGTTGTATGTGTGGGGGATGTTAATGATTTGATTAAACAGGTAGATATTATTGTTGACTGTACTCCTAAAAAGATTGGGAAGGAGAACAAGGAGAAATATTATGTGCCAAGTAAGGTCAAGGCAATATTCCAGGGTGGGGAGAAAGCGGATATTGGTGAAGTAAGTTTTACTGCACAATGCAATTATGATAGTGCTGTTGGAAAGGATTACATACGGGTTGTTAGCTGTAATACTACTGGACTTGCTAGGACTTTGAATGAAGTTCACAAAAAGTATGGCATTAAGGAAGTGCAGGCAACAATGATTCGGAGGGGAGCTGATCCGTGGGATATTTATCATGGACCGATTAATGCAATTGTTCCTGTTTTGGAACTTCCTTCGCACCATGGACCTGATGTTAGGACAGTATTGGACGTTGAGATATTTACAACTGCAATAAGTGTTTCATCTACTTTGATGCATTTGCATACTTTGATAGTTGATTGTGAAAGAGAACCTAATGTTGAGGAAACTATTAAGATGTTTCAGGATGCTACTAGAATAAGGGTGGTTGACAATGCGTCTAAGGTTAGGTCAACTGCAGAGATAATGGAGTTTGCAAAGGATCTTGGAAGAGACAGAAGCGATATGCCTGAGATTGTTGTCTGGAAGGAAGCAATTGGAGTTCATAAGAACAAGTTACTCTATATGCAGGCTGTACATCAGGAAAGTGATGTTGTTTGTGAGAATATTGATGCTATCAGAGCAGCAACTGGATTTACAGATGGTCCTAAGTCAATAGAGATGACAAACAAGACATTATGTATTGATGAATGTAAGAAGTTCTTTTAGTTTGTCGAGAATCGCCAGTCATATTTCAGTGGAATATTGCTGATTGTATCAGGCGATTCTTGAGCATGCTCAGAATTTTCTGAAAATTCTGACATTTTATTTCTTATTTTTCTTCTAAATGGGTATTGAAGAAACCCACTACTTTCTCTTCATACTCTTCCGGGTAGTATTCATATGACTTTCTATGATCTGCTCCCTCAGTGATCCATATTTGTTTTGGCTGGTTTGCTTTATCGTATAGTCTCCTTGCTTCTTCGATGAATACCAATTTATCTGAGTCTCCTTGAATCATGAATATGGGGATGTTAACTTGGTCAATGTATCTTAATGGTGCCAAATCAAAAGCGTTGAAATCATTTAGTAGGCCTCCGAAGAATGTTAAGAGTGTTGCTAGAGGATATTTTGGCAGATTGTGAGTTCTTTTAAATCGTCTTCCGGTTACTTGGTGGATTGTTGCATAACTGCTGTCTAGGATTATTGCTTTTAGGTCGTTGGTTTCAATTGTTGCTAGAACTAAAGATGCTGCTCCCATTGATTGTCCTAATGCACCTAAGTTTTGGTTTATGTCATCTCTTGATTTTATGTAATCAATTGCCCCAAGAACGTCGTTCTTTTCAAAATAACCTAGTGAGGTGAAGTCCCCA
>Ga0187827_10004860_pt1 | contig 16191 bp, 14 predicted proteins | sample ETNtaG_39_FD_167969 | JGI IMG/M metagenome (GOLD analysis project Ga0187827, IMG submission 167969) | Marine microbial and viral communities from oxygen minimum zone, Eastern Pacific Ocean - ETNP2014_SV_150_PacBio MetaG (Illumina Assembly) | ecosystem: Environmental > Aquatic > Marine > Hypoxic...
AGAAGTGATCCAAAAGATCATTGATGAAGGATTCCACACCGTTACGCACAACGGTATTCTGGGGGACGCCCGGGGGATGTCAAAAGAGATTGGTGAAAAGTGTCTATCCGCTCTGGCAGACGTCGTTGCTAATTGTTTCAGAGATGCCTAAACGGAAGGGAAAGCTGTGATCTATCATTATCTTTCAAAAATTCTTGTCTGGGGCATCTACCCCTTCACTCTGGGGATGGTATGTCTTCTTCTGGCATACTGGTTTGAGCGTAAACGGGACAGGCGTCTTTTCAGGCGTTTTTTCTTCGCCGGCTTTGCAGTGCTGTACTTTTTCAGCATTACACCGATTCAGAAACTTCTTATCCGGCCCCTCAGAATGGCAACATCGATAAATTTTGCGGATATTAAGGCCGATGCCATTGTTATTCTAGGCGGTGAACCGGCTCGATCCTTGACTGGGATTCGGCTATTCAAACAGGGCTCGGCACCCGTCATTGTCACCGCCGGCGGAAGTGGAGAACTTCTTCAGGAGGAACAGAAAGAATCCCACAGGATGACTGATTTCCTGGTGGAATTCGGCGTTCCGAAAGATCGTATCATTTCAGAATCAAAATCCAAGAACACGCGAGAGAACGCCCTTTACACCAAGGCAATGATGGACAATCTGAATATCCACAGCATCGCACTAGTTACTTCTTCGCTGCACATGCGGCGCTCTGTAGGCACATTCTCAAAACTAGGTTATGATGTGATCCCTGTAGGAGCAAGACTCTTTCGGATCCCCAAAAAAAGAAAACGCTTTGACCCCTTCACTCTGGTTCCCAATGTGGGAAACCTTTCTCTTTCCACTCAGGTCATCTATGAGTATTTTGCTTTAATTTTATACAAAATCCGTAACTGGGTGTGACAGGAAATACTGATCAATCATCAATGATGACGCCGCGTTTTCGCGATGTAGCTACCTTTATGCGAGTCCCGTATGTTGAAGATTTTTCTTCCATCGATATCGCACTTATTGGTGTCCCCTTCGACGGCGCTGTAACCAACCGACCCGGCGCCAGACACGGTCCAAGGCAGGTGCGAGACCTGTCCAGCATGATGCGTACCACTCACCACATCACCAAGGTCAACCCCTACGAACTTTGCAAGATCGGTGACGTGGGAGACGTTCCCCTCACAAACATTTATGATCTGCCGGAAGTTAACAGACAGATCGCCTCATTCTATAAAGAGTTGGTAAAAAATAATCTTATCCCACTTTCTATCGGCGGGGATCATTCTATTACTTACCCCATCTTTCAGGCAGTGGCTCAAGACGGACCCATCGGTATGGTGCACATCGATGCTCATACTGATACCTGGGACCAATGGATGGGATCAAAACTGAATCACGGGGCTCCGTTCCGCCGTGCTGTGGAAGATGGATTGTTGGATCCAAAAAGGACCATTCAGGTCGGTATCCGGGGAGCTCAGAACTCTGACGAAGGGTGGAAGTTCTCCCAGGACTCAGGTATGAGAGTTATCTTTATTGAGGAGTTCAGAGAACTTGGTGTTAATGGTGTTTTAAATGAGATCGAATCTGTTATTGGAGACGAGAAAAATTATCTTTCCTTCGATATAGATTCTATTGATCCCGTCTATGCCCCTGGCACCGGGACACCGGAGATCGGCGGACTAACACCGTTCGAAGGTCAACAGATAATCCGCGGATTGAGACACAAAAATCTAGTAGGAGCTGATGTGGTGGAAGTGAGCCCTCCCTTTGACCAATCAGGAAATACGGCGTTGGTGGCTGCTACGATGGTCTATGAAATTCTTTGTGTTTTATCAGAAAACATCAATAGCACCTGATTAGATATTAGGAGGTAGTGATGAAAAAACACAATCTCACAAGAATAATTACAGGAGAATAAAAGTAGAGAGAAAACAAGGAGTATTACTCCCAATAATATAGGAGTTTGAATTATCTCAATTGAGACCTAAACCGCTCCAAAAGTTTCTTGGTTGCTCTAATTCCTTCCATTTCAGACAAATTGTTACCTTCATATTCAATCCCTACATAACCATTGTATCCGGCGTCGAGAACAATTTGCATCATTCTGGAATAGTCTGTATTAATCTCGTTACCATCTGAATCGAAATCGTGGCTTTTTGCACTGACAGCCTTCGCATAGGGCATCAGTTCGGTGATTCCTTTATAGCGGTCGTACCACTCATCCTCGCCCAACTGGAAGTTCCCAAAGTCTGGCAGTGTGCCACACCGAGGATGATCTACTTTCTCTATCACGCCCGAAAGCCATTGACCGTTGCTTGAGAGACCACCGTGGTTCTCCACAATCACATTGATACCGTGTTCATCTCCAAATTCCGTTAAAGTTCTCAGGCCGTCCGTCGCCAGCTTCATTTGCTCTTCCCAGCTACCCTCACTTCTGGCATTTACCCGAATGGAGTTACACCCCAAGTATTTCGCCGCCCTCACCAATTTGTGATGATTCTCAACGGCTTGCTGGCGGGCCTCACCGTCCGGATCTCCAAGATTCCCCTCATCATCACACATGATCAAAAGGCTCTTCACTCCTTCACTGTCAGCCCTTGATTTCATCTCCTTTAAGTAGGACTGATCTTCTGCCTTGTCAAAAAAGAAACTATTCACATATTCAATGGCATCTAAACCAAATTCATTTCTAGCGATGGAAGCAAAATTAAGATGTTCCACCTCTCCGGCCCTTAATGCTCTATGAAGCGACCACTCTGCCAAAGAGATTTTGAATAGCGGTTGACCAGAACATGATGCTAAACTGGCACCTGTAATACTCATGACGCTCACACCCCCAGCAAAACCAATGGATTTTTTGATAAATTCTCTTCTTCCAATTTGTTTCATCCTAATCATTGACCTCATTTTTCTCCCTGAAATATAGCCTATTCTCATGTTTCGATCACTCTCCATTGCCGCTACACTTGCACTGATATTTACCGCCTGTGGCGATCCTTCCAGCCTCACCATACTGAAGGGAAACACCATGGGGACAACCTTCCAGATCAAATATGTTCCACTAGATGGCCTGGCAGCCACGACAGTCCTGAAAGTAGGTGTGGATTCTGTTTTATCAGAAGTCAACAGACAAATGTCAACCTATATACCTAACAGTGAAATATCCTGGTTCAACCGATCAGAATCCACTGAGCCTATTTCCGTGAGTAAAGAATTTTATTATGTAGTGAACCGCGCGCTCTACTGGTCCCGAAAAAGTGATGGCGCTTTTGACGTCACCGTCTTCCCTCTTCTCTACCTGTGGGGTTTCGGCCCCGGGGAGACAGGAATACCGGATCAATTCCCGGATTCATCATCAATTCACCGAAGGCTGTCACATGTTGGCTATGAGAAAATCAGAACTGAAGAATCTTCAATTATGAAACTTGATTCTTACGTCAGCATAGATCTAAACGCTATTGCCAAAGGCTTTGGCGTGGATGCGGTATTTGATTATCTGAAGTCTCAAAACATCTCTGACATGATGGTTGAGATTGGTGGAGAGGTACGCGTAAAAGGGCAAAACTCTCAGGGTAAATTATGGGCCATTGCAATCGAACGGCCTAAGCTTTCAGCTGATTTGGGAGAAGATTTCGACTGGGTGATTGATCTCGACAATCAGGCCACTGCTACCTCTGGAGACTACAGGAACTATTTTGAGATTGATGGCAAGATTTATTCTCATGAAATTGATCCGCGAACAGGTTATCCTTCCCGCACGGGTGTCAACTCAGCCACCGTGACCGCCCCTAATTGTACAGATGCCGACGCACTTGCCACGGCGCTGATCATTATGGGGGAAAAGGAGGGCCTCCAGCTGGTGGAATCGCTGGATGGTGTGGAAGCTTTTCTGATTCAGCGGGAAGGATGGGAGCAGTTTCGATGGGTCAAAAGTTCGGGGATGAAGGTTCGGGAACGGTGAGAAAAAATCAACTTCCAGCCTACTCCCGCTAGCCACCAACACCCATAACTACCAACAAAACACCAATCATTCCTATACCATTGGTTACAAAGTGGGCAATGATCCCAGGCCATGTGTTCTGGAGACGTTGAGCTACAAATGACAATGCCAGAGCACCCGGCAATAACGCAAGCATCTGCCACCACTTAAATGCATGAAGCAGCGTCCAAAGAACACCATGGACCATCCATGTATGTTTGCCATACGTTAGCTCCTGACGGGGAAGGACATAGCCTCGCCAGAGAAACTCCTCTCCCAAAATATTGAGGATCAGTGAAAAAAAAGTGATGACTAATAAAGACCAATTCCCCACAGCTTCAGCACCCATCTGGTTTTTCATACTTTCAAGACTCTGAGGAATACGGGGGTCAATAAACGATGGTGTACTATCAGGTATTGTGAGCACACCTTTTTCAACTAAACCGGGAATGATAGACAATAGCATCACAGACAGCAGCCCAGCAGTGATCAACATGAAAAAAAACAATCCGATTGTCCATAACCATCCTTTGCGTTCCATTCGATTCAGCCTGAAGCGGTCCCACAATGCTGGCCAGCTCATTGGATTGCCCTCCATCCTGTAAGCCACCAGCGACGCTACAAGCATGATGGCTAGAGGGATATCTAAGACTATAGCGTAGCTGATAAATGTCGAAAAACCATGTCCAACAAGATATGGAAAAACGCTATACACACAAAAAATGGTTATAATTGCAGGTGTGCCAAAAAAGAGTCCCGCTTCCCACAACGGCATCGGTTCCAGACCTCTGGATTCTTGTGGTTTAATGTTCATGCTTTAACTTTCTCAATGTCTATAATGTTAGGGTAACAAAAAAACAATAGAGCCCCGTCTGGCCCTTGTACAGGCTATCAAGAAGAAATCATTATCAATCTTTTGGTTTTTACCGAATTAACATCATGGAAAATATCACTGTAGCTCCTTCACAAAGATATTTCTGAAAGAAACGGTTGTATCCCAATCATGATTCTGTAAACCGATATAACCTTCATCAGAAAAATCAGCCACTTTGCCCCTCGGCTCGGCTTCCCAATCCACAACCTTCTCCCCGTTAAGTTCAACCTGAATTCGCTTTCCCAGGAAAGTGACCCTGTAGTGATTCCATTCACCGGTTGGTTTTGACGCATCATGAGATGGTGGTTCCGCATCATACACAGCCGCTGTTTTGTGAATACCTTCCCCACCATCATTGATTTGAACCTCGAATGAGTGATAAATATATTCATCGCCTGAGGGAACTTCAGGCACTCTCACAAAAACACCCGAGTTGGTCTTCGACTCTGAACATTTGTATTCCAACTCAAGGACGAAATCTTTGTATTTACTGACACTGTACCAGAAAAGGCCCATGCCGCCGTAGGAACTGAGAATGCCCGTCTCTTTGTCCAGTTCAAAATACCCAGGCCCGTAATGATTCCAACCGTGCTTGGAGAAAACACCATCGTGTTCTTTCAATATTCTCTCAAACCCTTCCTTCTCCGAATTTGAACTGCATGCCTGAAGCAAGAGAAGAAAAATAGGAAAAATATATCTTTTCATCATTGCGTTAACTCTCCTTAGGATTCCATTTGCCTTGGGCAACAGCAGGGATAAAAGTATCCAGATCGGGTGGCGGAAACGATATGGTTCTATCTTGTTCTGCGCTCATGTAGGCGGTCATTAGAAGCTCTGTTACATTCAAGCCGTCACTGAAATTTTCTTCCGGTCTTATCCCCGCTAGAAACGATTGGACCATATGGCGATTTTCAGCAGTGTAACCATAGGCATCAGTCTCACTACTCACCACAGGCATCTCGCCCGATTCGGCATTCTGTTTTTCAACGAGATCTTCTCCTTCCGACCCTTTCACATTCCTGCTGAAAAAGACCTTAAGATCAGAATCGAGTGTATTGACAAACATGGAATACTCTGGCCCGAAAAGCTCCATGCTAAGTCTCAATCCTGCGCCAACGAAGCACCAGGATGTGGTAGTTTCTACAACCACTTTATGGCCGTCCTTTGTTGCATATTCAATGAGAGACCTAGCAAAATCTTCTGAAGGCCTTTTAAGATAATCAGTTTTCCCACCACTGTTCTCCGAGAGAATTTTTGCATACTCTGGCCGCTGCCATTTCAGACACGCGGCGTAAGCATTTACACTTATGGGGGTTAGTACTTCCCTGCTTTCGCCCGGGGGTGTCAGCATGAATCGTGCCTCTTCTACCGAGTGACACATCATATCGTTCAGAACACCCCCACCCTGAAGTTCACCTTCCCAGAACCAAGGCATGTGAGGACCACTGTGCTCTTCCGCCGCACGAGCAAGAAACGGCGGTCCCGTAGTAGAGGCACCGCGAGCCCAGACGATCTCTTTACCTCGAGTAACAGAAGGTGCAAAAACTTGGTTCTCAAGATAACCGTCCAAAAGATCGGCCCCCTGGGCAAGTTCTAACATTCTTTTTGCCTCAGCCACATTACGGCCTAAGGGTTTTTCACAGGTTACACCAATAAGCTCTCCCTTGCCTGATTCAACAGCATGGACGATTTCTTCCATCACCTCCATACGTGTATAGTTAGGGGAACATATCCAAAGGGCATCTATATCAGGATTTGCCACCATGTCTGTGATGGAATCATAAGCCTTCGCTTCACCAACGCCAGTTACTCTAGCCAAAGCAGCCGTTTCCTCAGATGAAGTTTTGGTTTTGGAATAGACGCCGTGAACATCTACATCCCGTACCCCGATGAGAGATTGAATGTGAAAACGGGAGATAAAACCACCACCGATAAAGCCAATTCCTAATCTTTTGGCCATGATACTAAGCTTCAGCTCTTTTCTCTACCTGTTCCCTAAACATAATGCCAAAGAAAAGTGCAGTGACAAATCCGACTGCTGAAAGAGTGTACCAGAATGGTGAATAGTCGAAAAGGCCAGCTTGAGTAAATGTCTCCTGGAGATAACCCGAGAGCCAGCCACCAATAACAGGTCCGCCGCCAAGAATGATAATCCCGAAAACAGTTTGAGCAGAATGACGGACATCTTCATCAGCAATCTTGTCAACATAAATATAAGCTCCGGCAAAAAAGAAGGCATAACAAATGCCGTGAAAAGCTTGACTCACAACCATGATCCAGATCGGAAGTGTCACTGTACCGAAAACAGCGTAACGTGCGGCGTATGCAAGTACCCCCAGAAAAATCACTTTTCTGAAACCGAAACGCTTTAGAAAGAATCCAAGGTAGGCCATGGCTGCTATCTCAGCAAATTGCCCTACCGTCATGGCTGGCCCGATCTGGCTATCCTTAAGGCCTATCGAAGATAGGAATGGTCCTGTCTGAAGAAAATAGATTTGATGAATAATACTCACTGTTAGACTTGCCACTACCAGAATGGAAAAAGATGTTTGATTAAACAGTTCAAACGCTTTTTTAAATGCCAGTTTTTCAACAGCATCCTTTTTGGGTGGAGTGTTGGGAAGCATAAAACAGAACAGACCATAAGTAACTGAAATGACTCCTGAAAAAATAAGTGCCTCCGCTAAACGGCTTGTGACATTAGCAACTTCAGGCCCCACAATAAACGGAGGCATCCATTGAAAATTCAAATCTGTTTGAAGCCAAATCATGGGAAAGGCCCAGCTTGCTGCTATCCACCCGATAGTACCCCAAACACGAATCTTGGGGAAGTCACTATCATGATCCTTCATATGCGCGAAGGTGATTGAATTTGAAAGCGCCAGGGTAGGCATGTAAACAACACTATAAATTATAGACAGAACAAGCCATGCAGAATAGTCCGTCTGATAAGCTGTGATCCATTTCACCACACCGCCAATAATGACCAACGCCGCCAAGATCCGTTCTGTGCTGAAATACCGGTCGGCAATCTGTCCTGCAATGAAAGGCGCAGCCACGGCGCCGATTGAGCCCGCCAATCCAAGAATCATTCCTATCTCTGACCCTGAAAAGCCTAGACCTCCTTCAGCCACACTGGCCGAAAGGTATCTGGCGGTAACCGGCAGCCACGCTCCCCAAAGAGCATACTGCAAAAACATCATTATCCCAAGACGACTGTTTTTGCTTATTAAAGGTCCTCCCTGCTTAAAGGTTTAGGATCCTACTATACCAATCTGCGCTTTTTCGGGTCCCATTCAATCTGTCGACCCTGTAGGTATGATTCGGTCGCCATATGACAGGCCACTGCTTCATGAAGAGCAACTTCGATATTGCATCTTGGTTGACCTCCGCTACGAATTGCATCAAGCCAATCTTTAACATGAAGATGAGTAGGATCAACCCTTTTGCCTTCTCGGTAGGTATATAGGAGCCCTTTGTTGGCAAAATAGCGGGACGTTGCAGATGTGACACCATCAATTTGTTTGGACCCCGGTGAGTAAGTATAAATCGGATACTGTGAATTAATAATGCCGCTTTCCAGACGCTCTTTATAACGAGTTGATTCGGGATCAGCTTTCACAATAAAACCGTGAACTGATCCGCCTCCGCTTTGGCCGCCCATTTGCATGGTTGCATCATGTCCCATTATTCTATTGCCACGAGGATCATTACTTGAAAGTGTAGCACTATAGAGAACAGTAAGATTTTTCTCTGGGTATTCAAAAGTTGCATTCCAAACATCCGGGACGTCACGACCATCTTTGTAATAATAAATTCCGCCTGAAGAGGATGCATATTTTGGAATACCTAACCCCATAATTTGATTTATGGCATCAAAATCATGAGACAACAGATCTCCCGAAAGACCAGTGCCATAATCAAACCAGCAACGCCAACGGAAAAACCGCTTAAGTGCTTCTTCTCCGAACTCTATTTTATTAGGAGCCGGTTTTTGGAAGGTATCCCAATCAATGGTTTTACTGTTACCTTCAGGATGAATATCCCACACCCAGGCACCCCCTGGGGAATTACGGTTTGTAGCTAATTCCACTAGATTAATATCGCCTAACAAACCTTGTTTAATAATTGCTTTTGCTTTCTCATTGGCCTCTACCTGCCTATTCTGATGCCCGAGCTGAAAAGTAATCCCCGTTCTTTGTACTGTATCATACAGATCTATGGCCTCATCAAACGTGCGCGTAAGACCTTTTTCACAATAGACATGTTTACCAGCATTGGCTGCATCCATGGCAATCTGGGCATGCCAATGGTCAGGTGTTGCAATGATAACAGCATCAATTTTATCATTTTGCAAAAGTTCTTCGTGATGCCTATAGCGTGTTGCTGAATCCAAGGGCTTACCGCCCGGTCGAACTTCATTTCTTGATGCATCAATGCCCTGCTCAGCCCGGACGTCAAATAGATCACAGACACCAACAAGTGATACGTTGAGATCTTCCTGTTTCATGAAAGTTTCAAAACCTTTGTCAAGTTTGTTCTTACGGGCATTTTCTGATGCGGAATCGGTCCACCCTTTGGTGGCAAAACCAGCACCGCGAACCAGATGTGAACCTCGGCCTCCATATCCAATTATTCCCAGATTTAAATGGCGACTGTCCGATAGATCACTGACTACAGTTGGAGGCGATTTTTCTTGAAAAAGATCAGCCAATAAATTTGATTTCTTCAGCGCGTCCCTACGCATCTTTCGCCAGAGATTAACCAGGAATAAACCAAACACCGGTACTGTCGCTAAACCTTTTAGTAGCTCCCGGCGATCCGTATTTGTTTCGTTATCTTGATTTGTATTATCACTCATGATCTGTCTCCGTTAATTTGATTCTGGATTGGAAAAAAAACGATCCAAACCGATGATATGACTTGTAGGAAATGAATAAATTACCCAAAGAGCGCACGCTTCAATCAGATTTTTATTCACTATTAAATAACTTCCTTCTCCCGGCTTGGAAAATTCTAAGCCCAGAAAGGGAGGCGCAAATAAATAATATAGAATAACAAATCCCATCCCGGTCAATACTGTATATTGACTAAACAATCCTAACAATAATGAAGCACCCACCAATGTCAGTCCCCACATATTCACATAATCTGAGATACTTAATAATACGGGGTCCGAAACTATGGTTTCCGCCAATCCTGATAACAGCCATTTTGAATCTAAAAGATAAGCAGCCGAAGACCAATAGGGATTTAGAAGTTTAGCTACTCCCTCATAAAGAAAATGCCAACCTATCAAAACACGTAATACAACAAGTCCTGATAATTGGTAAGTGGAATAGTCAAGATTGTAAGACCCTTTTTGAAATTGTTTCATATTCATCCTATTATTATAGATTTTTTGTTGACCTACTGAAAGATGGGATAGGAAGTATAACTATATCTACTGATACTTTCAATGAAGACTTAGAGAACCCTGAAAAAGGGAACTAGAACCGGTGAGTATAATTGATCTTTACAGAACTTACTCTAGAGTCTGTTCTCAGATCAAAATCGAGAAGACCGTCACCATAGCTCTGCCAGTTATGGGTATAAACAAAGTAAATATCACTTCCAGGACGGATAGTGTGTCTCAGTTTTGCAAACAGTCCAAGCATGTTTGAAATATCATCGTACTGGAGATTGCTGTAAAAAGCTGTTCTTGGTGTGGGATAAACGCCAAAAGTGAGCTGATATAGGTTTGTATCAAAACCACCCGCTGAGAGTGACACTGAATTGTATTCAAAATCGCCTTGTATATTTAAACCCGGAAATGGCTTAACGGAAAGTTCTCCCTTGTAAGTTTGTTTATTACCTGTCCAGAATTCACCTGTTGAATAGGACAATTTAGAAGAAACTTTCCTTTTTTCAGACGTCTCACCGGATATTTGGAAACCGTTGGTGACGTAGTCACCTACAGTAATTAAGTTGCCTTCGATTATTTCAAAATCTTTATCTAGATACTCCTTCAAATTCACAACCTTGGCAGATAATTTTTCCGCACTCTCAAAGTTGAGTTCGAAAAGAGTAAATTCTGTTTTACGTTTCAAAAGGCGGTTGTCTAAGTCAGTCATGTACTCAAATTTAATCCCGAATTTCATCTGTCTGATCAATTCCCAGTTTTCCGGCCGTGGACGATAGCTCACACTCGGCTCAACTCGCTTAAAACCGTTCCGGGTGTTGAAACCGACAGCAGGATCAAACTCTTGCCCGAATTCACGGTAGGACACATGGGCTTGCCACAAGTCATTTGGATAATTGAGTCGAATGCCCCGAGTTGATAAATCACTCACTGTTGCATCCGGATTTTCCTTAGGTGAAGAATGCCCTACAAAAAAAGCCTGGAAGTCAAGGTTTTTATCACCCTTAAATCGGGATGTTGAAAGGTCAAGATCAATACCCAAAAGATCCTGATCTCGATAAACAGAATCGGCATCAGTTGAACGCCCAGTATAAACAAGACCAAGGTAAGATTCTCTGAAAAGTGATCTTTTAATACGCGCAACATTAAAATTCTCCCCGGGAATGTCACCAAGACTTTCCGTCTGCGCATTAATCATTCCAATCTCGTAGTCACCAACCTGTCCCGTTAGTCGTCCGCCATAAGTAATGGGGATTTGGTTTCCTTCAGATAATCCAATTCGTCTGCTAAAAAATGGCATTACCCCGCTACGGTTGGCAAATGAATAAACACCAGACCCTTCCAAAAAAAAAGCCCTTTTCTCCCGGAAGCGCATCGGGAACCGAGTCAGGTTTACCCGCCTGTCATCAACCTCAGCTTCAGCAAAGTCAGTATTATACGTGAATGAGCCTTTTAATCCTGATGTAATGTTGAACGAAAGGTCAAGACCTGTATCCTGAGGGTTGGCTGGGATTCCATTTGAGCTCCACTGATTTTTTACAATAGCATAAGGCTTTATTTCTAAACCTTTACCCCGAGTGAGATTTTTTAATCCAGTGACACGGCCTGCATGAACAGGTTCTGTGAGATTCTGGTTTCGCCTGTAACCGCTCCACCGCGCGTCTTCATTTTTCCTCCGGATGGTCCTCTGAAAGTTTATGCCCCATGTATCAAGCTCAGGATCAAAGTTGAGTGTCCGGAACGGAATAACGATCTCAGCCGACCACCCTTCATCATCGATGACGACCCTTACATCCCAAATCCCATCCCACGACTTGTTCACGTTCCAGTGACCACCGGATCCAAGTATCCCGTCACCTAATAGTCCTGCAGGATTTGTTTCAAAAAAATATCCCGTCCGTTCATCCAGGAAGGTATCAAGAATAAGCATGAAGCGGTCATCAGTAACGAGCCATGCATCACGCCGTTTTTGGTAAGCAAGAATTCCCGAAGGATCACTGTCGTACAATTTGGCACCGATATAAAGGTTGTCTTTGTTATAAATAACATAAATCTCGGATTTCTCTGTGCAAGCCTCCCCCTCGTTAGGATCCTCCTGAATGAAACCTGTTGCAGGTGTAACAGATCGCCAAACTTCCTCATTAAGCACACCATCAAGTTTTATCTCAGATGTTCCTATGTCCCGTGTTTCGATGACGGGTTTCTCTTTCTGAGCCTGCATCATTTGGGCTGCTGTTAAAGAGGGCACACAAACAATTACAAGAAGTTGATTTATATGTTTTTTATTCATTTTTAACTTGGGAAACGGGTCATCAATCTAACTTGTAAGCAAGTTAATAGGAACATCCTAATGCTCACTTCAGATTGAAACTTCCGTATGATTGTTGTATCATTAGACTCATGTTTTCCATAAACCATTACACTTAATAATGGAGTCAATCATGCTGAAAAAATCTCTTTTTGTCTTATGCATCGTTTTCATGGGTGCCACAATACTGTTCGGTGAAAAGCCATACGAGTTAACCGTGGAAAAGATTATGCAGAATCCAAAATGGATCGGGACCTCTCCTTCCAATATTCATTGGTCCGAAGATGGAAAATGGATTTACTTCAATTGGAACCCGGACGGAGCCATAAGTGATTCTCTCTACAAAGTTTCGCCGAACGGGGGAAAGCCGCAAAAGGTTTCTCCAAAGGAACGCCAGTTACTCCCATCCCGCAACGGAGATTACAGCAAAGATTGGATGAAAAAAGTGTACGCAAAGAACGGTGATATATTCATGCTAAATATCAAGAATGGGAACACAACACAGATAACCAATACAGTGGATCGGGAGTCAAACCCAAAATTTTCAGGCAATGAAAAAAACGTTATTTTTATATCAGGCGGAAATATCTATAGGTGGGCCATGGCAGCCGGGAGCGTTACACAGATTACCGACTTTCGGGAAGGGAAAGAAAAAAGTGAAGACAAAGAGCCCAAGACAGAACACGAAAAATGGTTGAAGCAGGAAGAGCTGAAACTCATAGGTATATTGGAAGAGAGAAAAACCAAACGTGAAAAAAGAGAAGAAATGGAAGATGCTGAAGAGCCTAAGCGACCGCTGGAGATATTCTTCGGCAATAAGGTGGTTCAGAATGTTCAATTAAGCCCAGATGGGAATTATGTCACCTTTCAGCTCCACAAAGCGGCAAAAGATGCCAAGCGCACTATTGTCCCCAGTTACGTAGCAGAGACCGGTTTCACAGAAGATCTTAACGCTCGGGACAAAGTGGGTCGTCCCAACGGCACTTATGAGCTGGGTATTTACAACATTCTTGCTGATACTGTCATGTATGTAACAACTGACAGCCTTCCGGGAATCTTTGACCGCTCGCAATTCACGGAACTTGAAGAGTCAGATAAATCGAAAAAGAGAGAGGTCTTTTTCTCAAATTCCATCTGGTCTGATAATGGTAAGCAGTACGCAACGGTTCTGCAATCACTGGACAATAAAGACCGATGGATTGTGGCTCTGGATCTCACCTCAGCCAACTTGAAGCTGCTGGATCATCAACACGATGACGCCTGGGTTGGCGGGCCAGGTATCCGTCGGTGGCGCGGTGCCGTCAGTATCGGTTGGACGCCCGACAACAAGAAGTTTTGGTTCCAGTCAGAAGCCACCGGCTACTCCCATCTCTACACGGTGGATGCGGCAACGGGTGAAAAAAAACAACTGACAAAAGGTGAATTCGAAGTGAGGGATGTTCGCATCTCTAAGGACAAGAAATGGTGGTACTTTCGTTCTAATGAAGTACATCCAGGCGAACTTCATCTTTACAGAATGAAAATAGGCGGCGGAAAATGGGAGCAAATAACAACCATGACCGGTAACAATGACGGGGTCTTTTCTCCGGATGAAAAATCTATCGCCATCCGTTACTCTTATAGCAATCGCCCTTGGGACCTTTTCGTGATGAAAAACAAATCCAAAGCTAAGGCGGTACGCCTGACCGATTCTCAGACCAGTGAGTGGAAGGCTTATCCGTGGCGCGATCCTGATATCATCACTTTCTCAGCTGAAGATGGGGCTGAGGTCTATGCCCGTCTTTACAGGCCGGAAAAACCAGAAGAAAATGGCCCTGCTGTCATCTTTGTGCATGGTGCCGGCTATCTCCAGAACGTCCACAAATGGTGGAGCAGTTACTATAGGGAATTCATGTTCCACAATTTGCTGGTTGATTATGGTTACACCGTTCTGGATATTGATTATCGTGGAAGCGCTGGTTACGGCCGAGACTGGCGCACAGCCATCTATCGCTACATGGGCGGTAAAGACCTCAGTGATCAGGTAGAGGGAGCAAAACTGCTCGTTGAAAAGTTCAACATCGATCCAAAACGTATAGGCATTTACGGCGGGTCATATGGTGGCTTTATCACGCTAATGGCAATGTTTACCGAACCAGGTGTCTTTGCTGCTGGGGCCTCACTCCGTCCTGTAACTGATTGGGCACATTATAATCACCCCTACACCTCCAACATTTTGAACATCCCGCAAGCTGATAGTCTATCTTATGTGAGGAGTTCACCCATTTACCACGCTGAAGGCTTGGAAGGTGCATTACTGATGTGCCACGGTATGATAGATACTAATGTTCACTTCCAGGATGTAGTAAGACTCTCACAACGCTTAATAGAATTAGGGAAAGAAAACTGGGAAGTTGCTATCTATCCACTTGAAGGCCACGGCTTCCGTGAACCAAGCAGTTGGACTGACGAGTACAGGCGAATCTTTAAACTTTTCGAGACGCATCTGAAATGAATCTCAGCTCTATGCGGGGACGCACTTTTCAGGCAAAGGAAGCGAAAGTTGCTGAAATCCTTGAATGGTTTGAAAAATACAGAAAAGAATAATCGGATAGAACCGATAATAGTGACATTCGTCACGATTATATTTGACGTTAATATCTATATTGAAGGTTAAGTTTTTGCCAAAAGTGGCTCCGTGAGATACCGCAAATTATTTATACTTGGTCTTCTTTTTTTCACCATCTTATTCCCAAAATGTTGATCCCTGTATTCAAGCACAGCAGGATGCAAAAGATGCTGTATGGCATCCAGGGTAGTAGGCCGGCGGGTTCCTAGGCAATTATTTTGTTCCTTACGGCACCATAGCTGTCGCCTTTTTCTATGCACTACAACCAGCATCTGTTTCGTTTATAGATTCTCCGGATCAGAGCAAATATCAAAACTGCTTCGGGAAAGCCGTAAAAAAACGCAACTTCAACACCAGGTCATAGGGTTCATGGGGTTGATGATTACCTATGCCATACTGAATTACGCAAGGAACATGATATAGGCAATGACAGATCAAGGCGAGGCACCTTTCACTTTGCCTAAAGAAAGATCCTTTTTTTATTACCCAGGGGGATTAACACTTTCTCTCGAATTGATAAAATCCTTGAATGCTGAGAAAAGTTGATCTAGGCGAATGGGAATATCTCCGGGTAAAATATGTTTCAAAAGAAATGACCGATAGGCCAGGGCGTTGGACCATTGTAGAGAGCAATGAAGATTTCAAGAGAAGATTTGTGGAAAAAGGAGAAAAAAATATTATTCGCGAAGTGAGTGTAAGTGAAGGTGGTCTCATTGATAATTCTAAAGAAAAACCTTGACATCCCTTTGTTACAGTCAGTAAACTCGTTTGGAATGATGAAAAAACTTATACTACTCCCTGCAATAATGCTTATCTTGGCTACTCAAGCCTGCTACACACAATTAGCTTGGTTCCACATGCCAGAGCCTGAGGAAGAGACCTTATATGGCGAAAATGATTCTTACGGCCTTTCAGACATTGAAAGATCTTCCGATTTTGAACCTTATCTGGGTAGTACTTACAACGGACGGCGTTATTACGGTTACGATCCATCTTTTTGGTCAAATTATGGTTATTACGGTTCACCTTTCAGCC
>Ga0187827_10004861_pt1 | contig 16185 bp, 16 predicted proteins | sample ETNtaG_39_FD_167969 | JGI IMG/M metagenome (GOLD analysis project Ga0187827, IMG submission 167969) | Marine microbial and viral communities from oxygen minimum zone, Eastern Pacific Ocean - ETNP2014_SV_150_PacBio MetaG (Illumina Assembly) | ecosystem: Environmental > Aquatic > Marine > Hypoxic...
ATCGCGGTTGGCGTAAATAAAAGTCCCAAAGTACCCAGCGGTCCAGACCGGGATAAAATCAAATAGACGATCAGGCCCACGACAACCGGCGGCAATCCCATGAGAGCATTTAAAATAACAACCAATGTTGTGCGACCTGGGAAACGAAACACAGTTAAGGCGGCGCCGAGCGGTAAGCCGATCAGGCTGGCCAGTAGGACAGCGATTAAACTGATTTGCAGCGATAAGCTGACAATTTCTGCTAAGCTGCTTTCAAAACTCAGTATAAGTGTAAAAGCCGCCGCGAATGCTTCGTTAAAATCAGACATGTGTTAGTGCTTACCCAGGTGCCTAGCTATAATTTCTATTTAATTTTAAGAGTTTGAGGTCAGTGACCATTCGGCACTTTATTATAAAAATTGATTTTATGGCAACGGTGGTGACGTCACTTTCCTTATCTACAATGAATTCATCCGACACGTTCATTCCCCGTGTCGTTGGTTTCTCGGTTAATTACAGCTTAAACAGGTTCACCGCATTGCCGCGCCAGCAGACGCATTGGCAGCCCGGCGTTTGAGCATTTTCTCCGACAATCTCGGACCGTGACCCGGTTCCGACCAAGGGCAAACTTCGATGCAAATTGAGCAGCCCATATGGTCCGAGAAATAGTAGATGCATTTGTCGAAATCGACATACCATTTCTTATCGCCCCGGACCATTTGCTTGGTATCAAAGATGGCGCCGGGCGGGCATTCGGTGACGCATTTCTTGCACGAGACACAAAAATCTTCGGCCCCGAAATCCAGCGGCTGGTCTAGCATCAGGGGTAGATCGGTCAGCACCGAAGAAATCCGAAAATTGGACCCATGCTCGCGGTTGATCAGCGAACCGTGCTTGCCCAGGGTGCCGATCCCTGACTGAATGGCCATCGGATGCTGGACTAAATCCTCGCCAATTCCATAGCCTTCCGCCTGCCAGCCTAGGGTTCGGATATAGGCCGCCAATTGATTGGCATGTTCCGAGCCGACCCGATAGCCGCGCATGACTTCTTTGGCAGCCGGTGTGTGGGGTGCGGTCACCATCGCGTCGCGGCGCATCACGGTGCCCACCATGATGGCATATTTATAGGGAAACGCATTTTCCCGGTATTGGCTGTCATCGTCATAAAGCGTGATGCCGATAATTTGAATACCGATCTCGCGAGCCTTGGCCTTGACCTGATCAGCCATCGCCTGGGGATCGGTGATCTCGATCGGATCCCGGGTAACCGGACCGGCGGCATTCCGCCGTTCCCACAGACCCCGGACATTTTCCCAAAACACGGTCCAAGGACCGGACATGATGAAAAAGGTATCGAGGGCGGCCCAGGGAATTTCCTCACGCCCGGCGCCGCGCCCGGAATTATGGAATGGCGGCACCGGTCGGAATTTTTCGGCCACACCCAGGCCATTGATCTCGTTGCCTGACGTTGGTTTATTTTTATAGGCGAAGGCGTATTCGGCGGGCGGTGCATTGGGTTTCATCAGACGTCTCCTCCGCCCATCAGATCGTCGATATAAAAAATTGTGCCGCTGCGCTTTGCCTCTTGGTGAGCGTTTCGAATCCGGCGCCCGACGGTCATCCACATCCAAATAATCCGTACCAGATAGCGGAACACAAACCAATCCCGCAGCCGCCGTACCCAAAAACTATCGACCTTGATTCGGAACTGCTGTTCGCTGGTGGTCGCGACCCGTTCGGCCTGTTCGTTCATTCGTGCCTCCCCTGTGTTGGTCTCAAAGCTTACCCGGATGTTGGTGGCAAGGAAACCGGTTTTGGCGGTGCTATAGGGCCATCCACCATAATTACCGGCACGTCAACTCTGACAGCCGCCGTCGCTGTTTCCGGGGTGACGGGTGTGACGTCAACTTTCCAAATGTCATAGCCTTGATCCGACATTTTCCAGATAACCTTTTAATAGGGTTCAATTGTAAGCAATCTCCACCAAGGTACGCCCGAAGGTTAAAGATTAGGGTATCCGCACGGTCAGTTTTGAGCGGAAGTTGGGCCCCTTTCCAATCAATCCCAATTGAGCTTGCTAACCCCTTTGCATCGGAGCCTCCTCCAAAGCGGCCACTGTTCCAGAGATCGCAGCTGAAACGTCCAGCTTTGCGCATATGGTGACGAATGCATCGCGCTTCAAGCATCACGGCCCAGTGCCCAGGGCCCCGGGCTGATCGGTGAACGAGTTTCCTCAGATCGGGGTTTAGGCTGGGTTTTACTCAAATGGTTAGGCTTCACGGTTGTGAGTACAAGTTATTATAATTTTTAAATACAAGACTTGGTGTTACCAAAAGTTTATAATATGCTCCGACTAAATATCGGGTAAGCGGACAAAAAAATACTCGCTTACAACTTTTAGCCTTAGGAGGTAGTTATGAGCTTAAAAAGGACATTTCTAACGGTTGTAGTGTCTCTGCCATTTGCAGGGATGTTGGCAGCAACGTCGACGTATGCACAAAAAATATATAGGGCTGATGTTGGCTCTCCGGGTGGTTCTTCACATAGCATGATGGTAACTTATGCCAAGATGGCTAAGAGAGCTGGTATTGAGATTCAAATTAACGCCGGCAAAACCCTTACGGTATCAACCTACCAAGCGGGAAAAGGGAAAATTGAATTTTATACGGGTGTGCCATTTTTCTACAAGGCGATGAAAAAGAAGATTGCCATGTACAAAAAGAAAAATGACGCCCCCGAAGTTGCCAAGAAGATCAGGTATATTTTCTCTTATCCCGCTGGCTTGACTCACTTCTTAGTTTACGAAAATTCGGGGATACGAAGCTTCAAGGACTTCAAGGGCAAGAAAATATTCCTTGGTCCGCCAGCTGGAGGAGCAACCTACGAAGCTAAAGTCCAGATAAAAGTCGGATCAGGTTATGAAGCCGGAAAAGATTACAAAGGAGTAATTTTGAATTGGGGCGAGGGAATTCAAGCGATGAAAGACAAAAAAATTGATGTCTTGGTTCGACCGATTCAACTGGGTTCAGCGCTAATTGAACAATTTGGCCTAACCAACAAGTTTAGACTAATTTCACTTCCTGAAAGAGCCTTAAAAAGCAACAGCGGTCTTGAAGAATTCCTTAGTGAGCCCGATTACATGTTAACCACCGTTCATCCAAACTCATACAAAGGCCAGATGAATACCAAGCCTGTTGTGCAACTTGGCTACTATCTCTTTATTGGAACCCAGTCCATGGTACCTGAAAAGGTGGTATACAAGGCGACAAAGAAGTTCTGGGAAAACATTAAAGAAGTAAAGGCTACTGCGAAATACATGGAAGATCTAAATCGTAAAACCGCTTTTGCTGCGGTAAACGGACCTCTCCATATTGGTGCATACAAGTATTACAAAGAGGCTGGTTTTGACGTGCCAGCTATCGCTATACCACCGGAAGCAAAATAATACAGTTAGGGAATACACCTTCTTGGAACTCAGTTATACCCTGAAGGCGTATCCTCCTTTTTTCTTATTAACGTATGCATAGCTTTATACATGGCTTCGCTGACTTCTGCCGCAGTCTAGGCGGTTTTCGCCTAGCGATAGCCTCTGCTGTAGCTCTCGGGTTGGCCGGTGTTGTCATTTATTCAACCGGTTTTGGGCTGTTCTTTCCGATCGAACAACGAGGCGGTATTTATTTAGCCTCCATATTGATTGTAATATGCAAGTTCGGGACTGATCGCCTAAAAACTTCCGGTGGGGGTTTTTCGAATATCGCCAACGTAACTGTTGATATTCTGCTGCTGGCAGCAGCGGTTTTTTCGATCTATAGATTTATGATTGTTCAAACGGCAATGGCTAATGACCTTTATGACATTGTTCCCGCTGATATATTGGCCTGTTTTGTTGGTCTCATCGTAATAGTAGAATTAACTCGCAGGGTTTGGGGTTGGACACTCTTCGTAGTGTCTTTATTAAGTTTAATATATATTCTATGGGGTCAGGACTTACCTGGTGTTCTGCGTCACTCAGGCTTTTCTTATGAACAGTTGGCTGAAAACCTTTGGTTCAATCTTAACAAAGGCATCTTTGGTTCGATCACCAATATCGTAATCAATGTCGTACTTATTTTCGTCCTTTTCGGTGTTATGTTGGAAAGCACAGGCGCCGGTCAAACGCTCCTTAAATACGCTTTCCGTCTGACACAAAAAACTCGGGGTGGCCCAGCACATGCTGCCATAATAGCATCCGGACTTTTTGGTACAATGTCTGGAAGCCCTGTCGCTAACATTGTTGGCACGGGAACCTTTACGATCCCAATCATAAAGAAGAGAGGGTTTTCCCCAGAATTTTCGGCGGGTGTCGAAGCCACAGCTTCATGCGGCGGCCAGATTATGCCACCAATCATGGGGGCTGCTGCCTTGGTGATGGCTGACTTAGCTGGGATACCATATCTATTTCTGATTACAGCCGCATTAATACCGGCACTTTTCTATTATTTAAGTCTTTTTCTGGGAGTTACAGTTGAAGCTCGCAAACAAGGTATTGAACCCATAACCGACCTAGAAGCCTATAAAATTACCCCCCAGGACAGGCTGAATGCAATCATGTTTGTTGCCCCAATTCTCTCTGTCATTATAGGACTCGTAATGGGTTTTTCTCCGGCTATGGCTGGATTTTTTGCATTGGTTGTACTCCTGCTCTGCAGTATTGTTAATCCCGAAGTTCGAAAAAATCCGGCTCGTTTACTGAGAGGATTGATCTCAGGAGGCGTGAATGCTGCAGAGCTTATGATCTCAGTAGCAGCAATCGAGATCGTTGTAGGCGTCATGGATACGACAGGTCTTGGACTAAAATTTGCGGGTATGGTAGAGAATATTGGAAACCAGCAATTATTTCTATCTCTCTTCGTTGCAATGACCGGCGCCTTAATCCTAGGGATGGGGATGCCCACCCTTCCGGCTTACTTGATCATCGTTTTAATAATGGGACCAGCAATTAAGCTACTGGGTTTAAGTACGTTGGTTGTTCACCTATTCGTATTTTATTATGGGGTCGCTTCTTCATTAACACCACCAGTTGCAATCGCCGCGTATGTTGCGGCACCAATCGCTGGTGCTAACCCAATCATGACAGCCCTAATGGCCCTCAGAATTGGCGCGGCAAAGTTTATTATCCCATTTGCTTTCGCATACTACCCGACGCTATTGCTGGTAGAAAATTTCGACATCATTGCTTTCTTTTCCATCTTGGTTAGACTCTCTTTAACAGTCTACTTAGTTAGTTCTGCACTTAGTGCTTTTGATCGAACTAAACTTAATTTTACATCTATTTTAATCCGCCTGGTATTGGCAGTACTGTGTCTCCTCACCCCAATTGAATATCACGGTCCAGCAACAGTTTTTTCCGTGATGATCCTTCTAAAGTCCTGGCAAATTTTTCCTTTCAAAACTCGACTATCATCTTGAACTCTATATTTCTTGAAAATTGAGCCGTAGAATTGTCCGTCATAAAGTGGTTCAGCATTTAAGTTAGAGTTTGCCCGCGACCTTGCTGACGATTACGCTGTTATGGATCGAGGCGAAGTTGTCATGCGCGGAAAAGTTCCGGTGGCCAAATATTAAGCATACCGATTTGATTAAAAAATAGTCAATAAATTAATAAGCCTATTAAATAGGCAATTAAATGAAACAAATCGTTGAACAGTATCAAATTTTCAGTCTATTACTTTATCTAACTTATTGTAATCATTAAATATAATAAATTCTTCACAAAACTGGCACGGCCCTTGCGGTACAAGGTCTGATGCAACAACAATCTTGAAGTGGAGAAAACTATGAAAACCAAATTCCTTACATTAGCTGGTGCTAGTGTTATCGCACTTTCGACAATGTTCGCTGGTGCAGTACAGGCTGCCGAGTCAATTAAAGTCGGTGTCCTTCATTCCCTTTCCGGCACGATGGCGATCAGTGAAACCACACTGAAAGACACTATGCTGATGCTCGTTGAAGAGCAAAATAAAAAAGGCGGTCTTTTGGGTAAAAAAATCGAAGCCGTCGTCGTTGACCCGGCTTCGAACTGGCCGCTCTTTGCGGAGAAAGCCAAAGAGTTGATCCTCAAGCATAAAGTCGATGTCGTTTTCGGTAACTGGACCTCGGTTTCCCGTAAATCCGTGCTGCCGGTTTTTGAAGAATTGAACAGCATGCTGTTTTACCCGGTGCAGTACGAAGGTGAAGAAAGCTCACGCAATGTTTTCTATACTGGTGCGGCACCAAACCAACAGGCAATTCCAGCTGTTGAATATCTAATGAGCGAAGACGGTGGTGCAGCCAAACGTTGGGTTCTCTTAGGTACCGACTATGTCTATCCTCGGACGACCAATAAAATCCTGCGCGCTTTCTTGACAGCCAAAGGCGTTAAAGAATCCGACATCATGGAAAATTACACTCCGTTCGGTCATTCCGATTGGCAAACGATTGTTTCCCAAGTGAAGAAATTCGCTTCGGCCGGCAAGAAAACCGCTGTGGTTTCGACCATTAACGGTGACGCCAACGTGCCGTTCTATAAAGAGCTTGGCAACCAAGGTATCAAAGCGGAAGACATTCCCGTCGTCGCTTTCTCGGTTGGTGAAGAAGAACTTGCTGGCCTTGATACCAAACCTTTGGTTGGTCACTTGGCCGCTTGGAACTATTTCATGAGCGTTGAAACGCTGGAAAATGCTGCCTTCATTAAAAAATGGCACGCGTTCATCAAAAACAAAAAGCGCGTCACCAACGATCCCATGGAAGCACACTACATTGGCTTCAACATGTGGGTGCAGGCAGTTAAACAGGCCGGCACGACCAACATCGATGCGGTTCGCCAAGCCATGTACGGCCAGAAAGTTAAAAACCTGACCGGTGGTATTGCTATCATGAACACCAACCACCACCTTTCCAAACCGGTTCTAATCGGTGAAATCCAGGAAGATGGTCAATTCGAAACTGTTTGGAAAACCAATAAAGTTGTTAGAGGTGACGCCTGGAGTGACTTCATTCCGGAAAGCGCCAAGTTGACGGCTAATTGGACCTTCCCGTGGGTTTGCGGCAACTGCCAAAAACCAAAATTCATAAACTAAGCAACCTACCCAATGTGGGGACAGTTCCTTAGGGGCTGTCCCCGCTCTCTAAATTAAATTAATGATCAGAAAGAATTAGGCGTGGCACCCTTTAAAAAAATTTTAGTTTTGTTGGCGATCATCTTTGCTTTAAATAATGCGGACGCTACTGCGGCAACTCTCGGCGAAACCATCGCGTCTCTTGCCAAAGCTAACACCAAGCAGAAAATTCAAACGGTTAAAGTCATTAGCGCTTCAGGCCATGACCGAGCGGCAGAAGTGTTGCAGGCTCTAGTTGGCAGTAAACTCTATTTTCAAAAATCAGACAGAAAAGTCGTCATCATTAAAAAAGCCGGATCAACCTATCTGCTAATTGATCCTCTCACCGCTAAAGAGCTGGGGCAGTCGCCGAAATCAAAACTCAAAAAAATTCGTATCAACAACCGCATCCGCCGCGTAATCCGTGGCGCGCTTGGCGGCTTAACGCTCTTAAGCAAAAACCCTGGACAACGCCTCAAAGCGGCCGAGGCAGTGTTTAAGTCAGCATCGGCAGGTTCCCTGCCGACGCTTAAGAAAGCACTAGAACGGGAAACTGATGAAAAAATTAAAGCCAAGATGGTGATGGCGGTGGCGGCGACCGAGCTTAAAATCTCAAAAGATCAGGTGGAACGGCTCGCGGCGGTAAAAGTTTTGACGGAATTTGCCGTACCTGAAGTCCGCGCCTTGCTCGGCAGTCTCGCTACCGTGGAGAAAGACGCTGAAGTCAAAGAGGCTGTTGACAAGGCGCTCAGCGACATCGAAGCGAGCCTCGTCTTTTGGAACGGCATCGGCAATATTTTCCAAGGTATCAGTCTTGGTTCGGTCCTGCTGCTCGCGGCCGTTGGTCTCGCCATTACCTTTGGTGTTATGGGGGTCATCAATATGGCCCATGGCGAGTTAGTGATGATCGGCGCCTATACAACATTTGTCGTCCAGGAAATATTCCGCGCTTATTTCCCGGAGGCCTTTGGTTTTTCCATCGCTGTTGCCATCCCTGCCGCCTTTGTCGTAGCAGGCGGGTTCGGCATCGCGATTGAGCGCGGCATTATTCGCTACCTTTATGGCCGTCCGCTTGAAACATTGCTCGCAACTTGGGGATTGAGTCTGATCCTGCAGCAATTTGTGCGTTCGATTTTCGGCCCTACCAATCGCGAGGTCGGCAATCCGGAGTGGATGTCCGGCGCGATCGAAATCACTGGCGGCTTGGTGCTGACCTATAACCGCATTTGGATCATCGCATTTAGTCTCTTGGTTCTGGGACTCTTAATACTGTTTCTGCGCAAAACTGCTTTTGGTTTGCAAATGCGGGCGGTGACGCAAAACCGGCCGATGGCCAGTTCGATGGGAATCAGAACTGGCTATGTCGATGCACTCACCTTTGGATTGGGCTCCGGCATTGCCGGCGTTGCCGGGGTAGCGTTGAGCCAGATCGACAATGTCAGCCCCAATCTCGGCCAAGCCTATATCATTGATAGCTTTATGGTGGTTGTCTTTGGCGGCGTCGGTAATCTCTGGGGCACACTTGTCGGTGCTTTCAGTCTCGGTATTGTCAATAAGTTCCTGGAACCTTTCGCAGGCACCGTACTGGCGAAAATCTTGGTGCTCGTTGCCATTATTCTCTTCATTCAAAAAAGGCCGCGTGGACTGTTCTCTCTCAAAGGCCGGGCAGTGGAGAATTAAGATGTCGCAGTCTCCCGCCTTCCAAAGACGTTCCGGCTTTTCCTTTTTACTCACCGATACCGGCGGTAAATGGCTCCTCGGTATTATCTTAGTGGCGATTATATTCGTGCCGGTATTGAATCTTTACGTTCCCAAAGACAGTTTCTTCCATGTGCCGACTTTCATGGTGAGCCTGCTTGGTAAATATCTCACTTTTGCGCTGCTGGCGCTCAGCGTTGATTTGATCTGGGGTTATTGTGGCATATTAAGCCTTGGCCACGGCGCGTTTTTTGCGCTCGGCGGATATGCCATGGGCATGTATATGATGCGCCAGATCGGTGCACGCGGTGTCTACGGCAATGCCGAACTGCCAGATTTTATGGTCTTCCTGAACTGGAAAGAATTGCCGTGGTACTGGTATGGCTTCGATAGTTTCAGCTTTGCAATGCTGATGGTCGTGCTGGTGCCTGGTATCCTGGCTTTTGTCTTTGGCTGGTTTGCCTTCCGCTCGCGAGTCTCCGGGGTGTATCTCTCGATCATCACCCAGGCGCTGACCTACGCCATGATGCTGGCCTTCTTCCGCAATGATATGGGCTTTGGTGGTAATAACGGCCTAACCGATTTTAAAGATATCCTCGGGTTCAATATCCATACTGATGGCATGCGGGTGACGCTCTTTATGTTGTCAGCTTTGGCGGTGGCGTTTGGTTATGTGTTATGTCGATATATTGTATCTTCCAAACTGGGTCGCGTGCTCGTCGCCATTCGCGATGCTGAAAGCCGGACGCGATTTCTGGGTTACCGCGTTGAGTATTATCAACTCTTCGTTTTTACCGTCTCCGCCATGCTAGCCGGTATCGCCGGGGCGCTTTACGTGCCGCAGGTCGGCATTATTAACCCAAGCGAATTTCTCCCTGCCAACTCCATCGAAATCGTAATTTGGGTGGCGATCGGCGGGCGCGGCTCACTTTATGGCGCGGTGCTTGGCGGTGTGCTGGTGAATTACGCTAAGTCCTATCTCACCGGTGCGTTTCCTGAGATTTGGCTCTATGCCCTTGGTGGTTTGTTTATTTTCTCAACCATCTTTCTCCCCAAAGGTATCATCGGTTCGGTTGCATCTTTTAGCGTCAAACGTGCGGGCGGCGTATCCTTGACTGGCTTTTTTCACCGCATCTCCAATCACATGCGCCAGAATTTGAAGGGCGCATAAGATGAGAGTTACCCCTGAAGTGACATCTATCTCCCAGACGCCAAAATACCATGACACAATCCTCTATCTTGATGCTGTGTCGGTCAGTTTTGACGGATTTAAAGCGCTCAATAATTTAAGCTTTTTCGTAAATAAAGGAGAGTTGCGGGCGATTATCGGCCCGAACGGCGCCGGTAAAACCACCATGATGGATGTGGTCACCGGCAAAACCCGGCCCGATCAGGGGCAAGTTTTATTTGATGGCATTACTGATTTGACGCGTTTTGATGAAACCCGGATCGCCAATATGGGGATCGGCCGCAAGTTTCAAAAACCAACAGTGTTTGAGAACCAGACAGTCTTCGACAATTTAGAATTGGCCCTAAGCGGCAGCCGGGATGTGATAAAATCCTTGTTGTTTAAATTACGTGGTGAACAGCAGGATCGCATCGATGAAGTGCTGGGTATCATTGCGTTGAGCGACGAATACCAAACCGCTGCCGGCAACTTGTCCCACGGTCAAAAGCAATGGCTTGAGATCGGCATGTTGCTGATGCAGGAGCCGGAATTATTGTTGGTCGATGAACCAGCCGCCGGGATGACCGATGCTGAAACCGAACAAACCGCAATCCTGCTCAAGAAAATCGCCGGCGATCATTCGGTTGTCGTCGTCGAGCACGATATGGAATTCGTAAAGTCTCTCGAAAGTCGGGTGACCGTGCTCCATGAAGGCTCGGTTCTGGCTGAGGGGTCCTTGGATAAAGTGCAAAACGATGAGCAAGTCATCGATGTGTACTTAGGCAGATAAGGCGTGATGGTATGTTAAATGTTCAAGATATCGATCTCTATTACGGCGCCAGTCAGGCCCTGAAATCTGTCGCGCTCGATGCGGACAAGGGCAAGGTTACTTGCGTGATGGGGCGGAACGGTGTCGGCAAAACCAGCTTGCTTAACGCGATTGCCGGACATCAGCCGATCAAAAATGGCCGGATTATATGGGAAGATCAAGATATCACGGTGATGTCGCCGTATGACCGGGCGGCGCGCGGTATCGCCTATGTGCCGCAGGGCCGCGAAATTTTTCCGCTAATGACCGTGCAGGAAAATCTGCAGACTGGGTTTGCGGCAATCCCACGGGCGCTACGCCACGTTCAGGATGAAATCTTTGATCTGTTTCCGGTCTTGAAAGACATGTTGAGCCGGCGCGGTGGTGATCTCTCCGGTGGGCAGCAACAGCAATTGGCAATTGCCCGTGCCCTGGTAACGCGCCCACGCTTGTTGATTTTGGATGAACCCACCGAAGGCATTCAACCTTCTATCATTAAGGATATCGAACGGGTCATCCGCTTACTGGCGGGTCGCGGCGAAATGGCAATTTTATTGGTCGAACAGTATTTCGAGTTTGCCCGCGACCTTGCTGACGATTACGCTGTTATGGATCGAGGCGAAGTTGTCATGCACGGCACTGGCGAGACCATGGTAGAGGAAGATGTACGCCGCTATCTCACCGTCTAAGGACGAAACACCAACACCTAAGCCGATAATTGTTGACGGCAGGGCACGCTTAAGTTTTGTCGCGGATGCCGATGGCATGACGCGGCTGGACGATTTGTTTCAGCGAGACCCGCAGCGTATTTTATTTCCGAACCCGCCAAAAGACGACATCACGCAGGCGGTGATTGTGACAACATCGGGTGGCCTGGTTGGTGGTGATCAAATATCTGTTGAGATTGAGACCGGAGAACACGCGCAAGCCCTGGTGATGGCACAGGCAGCAGAAAAAATTTATCGCTCTGCGGGTGCGGACTCTCAGATTAACGTGCGCCTCGAAGCAGCGCCCAGCAGCTGGCTCGAATATCTACCACAGGAAACTATTTTGTTTGATGGCGCGCGCTTGCGGCGCTCGACGGCTATTGATGTCGCGGAAGGCGGCAGGTTGCTCGCCGGTGAAATGATGGTGTTTGGCCGGCTGGGTCATGGTGAACAGTTTCGTTTCGGTTCGGCTCATGATGGTTGGGAAGTTTCCCAGAATGGTCATCTGGTTTGGGCGGATGCCCTACATCTCAAAGACGACATCGCTGCGGTAACTAGCAAACCAGCCTGTTTTGACAGTGCCGTGGCCGCGGCGACGGGAGTTTATATCGGCGTGGATGCCGAACAGCACCTCACGACAGCCCGGGACATTTTTGCGGCCCGAGACACGACCACTTTAACAGGCGCAACCTTCGTCAACGGGGTTTTGGTCATGCGCTGGCTGGGACGGGATGCTTTTGCGCTGCGCAACGACTTCGGCGCCTTTTGGTGTGCCTTTAGAAACCAGGTGGCGGAACTGCCGGCAGCCCTACCCAGACTATGGAATATGTAAAAAATTTAATTGCCCTAGATTAAAATAATTAAATTTAACCCGAGTTAGATTATTGAAAAGGGAGGAAAGAGATGAATCTTTCACCACGAGAAAAAGACAAGCTCCTGGTTGCAATGGCGGCGGAGGTCGCCCGTAAGCGCTTATCGCGCGGAGTCAAACTCAATTACCCGGAAGCAATAGCCCTGATCAGTGATTACGTCGTTGAAGGCGCGCGCGACGGCCGCAATGTTGCCGATCTAATGTCGGATGGCGCGACTGTTCTCAAGCGCGATCAGGTGATGGGTGGCATCGCCGAAATGATCCACGATATTCAGGTCGAAGCGACGTTTCCAGACGGCACCAAACTTGTCACTGTCCACGAACCGATACGCTGAGAGAGAGTTTTAAATGATACCCGGAGAAATTATCACCCAAGACGGCGCGATCACCCTCAACTCAGGCCGCGACGTGCTCACCCTTAAAATTACCAATACCGGCGACCGTCCGGTGCAGGTCGGCTCACACTTTCATTTTTATGAAGCCAATGAGGCCCTCGCATTTGACCGCGAAGCCACCAAAGGTTTTCGGCTCGACATTCCGGCGGGTACGGCGGTTAGGTTTGAGCCGGGTCAGGCCCGTGAGGTCGATCTCGTCGCCTACCAAGGCAAGCGTGAAATCTATGGATTCAACGCGAAAATACATGGAAGCTTGGAAGGCTAGGGCATGGCATATGAAATAGAACGCTCGGCCTATACAGCCATGTTTGGACCGACGACCGGCGATAAAGTGCGACTGGCCGACACCAATCTTTATATTGAAGTCGAGGATGACAAAACGACTTACGGCGAAGAAATAAAATTCGGCGGCGGTAAGGTAATCCGTGATGGCATGGGGCAGTCTCAAGTCACCCGTGAAACGGGCGCGGTTGACACGGTCATTACTAACGCGCTGATCGTCGATTATACCAGCATTGTTAAAGCCGACGTCGGCCTCAAAGACGGTCGGATTATAGCCGTCGGCAAGGCCGGTAATCCGGACATTCAATCCGATGTTGATATTATCATTGGTCCTGGCACCGAAGTGATTGCCGGTGAAGGGCGCATCCTAACGGCTGGTGGGCTTGATGCGCACATCCATTGGATTAGTCCGCAGCAAGTCGATGATGCGCTTTACTCCGGTATCACAACCATGCTCGGTGGCGGTACGGGGCCAGCCGAAGGCACCAATGCAACGACCTGTACGCCGGGGGCCTGGCACATTGGCCGGATGATGCAAGCGGCGGAAGGTCTGCCGATGAACTTGGGCTTTTTTGGCAAAGGCAATGCATCGCAACCGGAAGAATTGCGCGCCCAAGTCGCTGCAGGTGCTTGTGGGCTCAAACTTCATGAAGATTGGGGTACGACACCCTCGGCCATTGATACCTGTTTGGGCGTCGCCGAAGAAATGGATGTTCAGGTGGCGATCCACACCGATACGCTGAACGAAAGTGGTTTTGTTGAAAACACGGTGGCGGCTTTTAAAGACCGGACAATCCATGCCTTCCACACCGAAGGCGCGGGCGGTGGTCATGCACCGGACATCATTAAAGTTTGTGGTGAAGCCAATGTGTTGCCATCGTCAACCAATCCGACCCGGCCCTTTACCGTCAATACGGTGGATGAGCATTTGGACATGTTGATGGTCTGTCATCATCTAGATGCCAAAATCCCGGAAGACGTTGCCTTTGCCGAAAGCCGTATTCGCCGGGAAACCATTGCAGCGGAAGATATTCTCCATGATCTCGGCGCGTTTTCGATGATCGCATCAGATAGTCAGGCGATGGGCCGCGTTGGCGAAGTGATCATCCGGACCTGGCAGACGGCGGACAAAATGAAAAAGCAACGAGGCGCTCTGCCGGAAGAGCAGGGCGATAATGATAACTTCCGGGTGAAGCGTTACATTGCGAAATACACTATTAACCCGGCGCTCGCTCATGGTATCGCTGATCATGTCGGCTCCATTGAAGTCGGTAAGCTCGCTGATCTCGTCCTGTGGAAGCCGATGTTCTTTGGCGTGAAGCCGGACATAGTCCTGAAATCCGGTACAATTACCGCCGCTGCCATGGGAGACCCCAACGCCTCGATCCCAACACCACAACCGGTGCATTACCGGCCGATGTTCGGCGCGCTAGGTAAATCGTTGATTGAAAGTTCGGTGACGTTCGTGTCTGAAGCGGCTGCCCAAGCTGGCATCGCTGACGCGCTGGGACTTGTCAAACAGATGGTGCCGGTCTCCGGCACGCGAAGTGTTAAGAAAAGAGATATGGCGCTCAACGATTATCAGCCAAACATGGAAGTTGATCCGGAAACCTATGAAGTTCGCGCCGATGGTGAGTTACTCATCTGTGAGCCCGCTGAAGAGCTTCCCTTAGCACAGAGGTATTTTTTGTTTTGATAAGACGCGCAACGACTTTAATTCAAGCAGATCACTGGGCCGATGACGAAGTGCTCTCGACCGTAACACTCGCCTATGAAGATCGGCACCGCCGCCGCATTAAGATGGAAGATGACGACGGCAGTGCTTTTTTGCTCGATCTCGCCGAAGCTAAACAGTTGGAAGAAGGCGATGCGCTACTGTTGGAAGAGGGTGGGGTGATTGCGGTGCACGCAGCCGATGAAGATGTGCTCGATATTCGTTGTGAGACCACAGCCGAAACCGCGCGCATAGCCTGGCATATAGGCAATCGTCACACGCCAGTGCAGGTGTTGGCAGATGGCGGCTTGCGGATCATCTATGATCATGTATTGCAGCACATGGTCGAAGGCCTGGGCGCGAGCACCACGCACAAATCCGCTCCGTTCTCACCGGAGCAGGGTGCCTATGTGGGAGCCAAAAAATCACATGGACATGGCCATGATCACTGATTCGAATCTTCTTGATTTGATGACCTGGCTGTCGCCGAGCTTTCCAGTCGGCGGGTATGTTTATTCGCACGGTATTGAATATGCGGTGGAAGAGGATTGGATCACGGGCGAGCAAGATTTAACTGGGTGGATTGAGGCCGCGCTCACCCAAGGAGCCGGACGGATCGACGGCGCACTTTTTATTGCCGCGTGGCAGGCGGTGACAGCCAAGGATGAAGAGCGGTTAAAATGGGCGGTGGAACGCGCTGATGTTATGCGCGGCACGTCAGAAATGGCGCTCGAAAGTGCAGCGCAGGGCCAGGCCTTTCTAGATACGGTATTACAGACGCGTGGCTTTCCCGCGCTCAAGAAAATCGCGGCGGATATCAAGGCTGATGACCGGCAGGTAACTTACGCGATTGCAGTTGCCATTGTTGCTGCGGTAGCGCAGGTTCCGCTGCAGGCCGCCTTGCTCGCCTACTTTCATGCCTTCACCGCGAACTTAATATCGGCGGGAGTGCGCTTGGTGCCACTTGGTCAAATTGCCGGGCAACGTACGCAGAGGAACTTAAAGCCACTTATCGAACAAACTGCCAAAACGGCAATTGCTGGAAAGTTTGACGAACTCGGCACTGCCGCACCAATGATCGATTGGGCATCCATGCAACACGAAACACAATATACGAGACTTTTTAGATCATGAGCACAAATCCCTTAAGAGTGGGTATCGGCGGCCCGGTCGGCACCGGCAAGACAGCCTTATTGGACCGGCTCTGCAAGGCGATGCGGGATGATTTCAATATCGCCGCTATCACCAACGATATCTATACCCGCGAAGATGCCGAGTTTCTGACCCGCTCCGGTGCACTAGATCCAGACCGCATCTTAGGCGTTGAGACCGGCGGCTGTCCCCATACGGCGATCCGCGAAGACGCCTCAATGAATATAGCAGCAGTAAGCGAACTCAACGTTAAGTTCCCCGGCCTCGATGTGATTTTCATCGAAAGCGGCGGTGAT
>Ga0187827_10004862_pt1 | contig 16181 bp, 9 predicted proteins | sample ETNtaG_39_FD_167969 | JGI IMG/M metagenome (GOLD analysis project Ga0187827, IMG submission 167969) | Marine microbial and viral communities from oxygen minimum zone, Eastern Pacific Ocean - ETNP2014_SV_150_PacBio MetaG (Illumina Assembly) | ecosystem: Environmental > Aquatic > Marine > Hypoxic...
CGACCCGCTCAAGAAGAGACGCTATGGCGAATCACTTCAGGCCGTTGCCGGGGCGTCTGAAAAGACAGGCAACCCCACGCTGAAGCCGCTTCTCAATAAGGACCGCGAAGTCATCAACGCTGCTCAGTTATTATTCCAGCGTGCCAAGGCCAGAGCAGCGGACCTAATCGGAAGGCAGTTCGGTACCGGCAGTATGGCCGGTGAGGTCACCAGCGTGGACGAGGAACGCATCACCCTCAAGATCGGAGAAGGCGAGGTAGGCCGTCGCTTCGAGACACTTGCCGAGAAAGAGATTTTGCAGTTGGCGGGCAGGCCAGAGGAGGTGGCGACATTGAACGGCATGTCCCTTCCCGCCTTCCAGTTGTTTGAAGGAAACCGTGAAGCCGCCAACGAGAGCATAGCCAGGCTACCCGATTCTCCCGAGGCGCAGCACCTCCGCGGCTTGAGTGACCTGCTCGAGGGCCTGGACAGAGAGACTGTTGCCGAACAGCGCCCCGTGGAATGGAAGGCATTCAAATTGAAATTCATATCGCTCAAGGGCAGTCAGTACCTCACGCCGGGCAAGTTCACCGTGGTCCACCGCATCGTTGCATTGCCAAACGGAAGAGGCTTTCTGCCCTTTCCAACGAAAAACGGCAAAGGAATCCTTGCCGCGGCAGACGGCCAGTCACTGCGTATCGACGTCAATCAGAACGGCAGGCTTGATGACGACCGGGTGATCCTCAGGGAGGGTGTCGTGAACCTCAAGCTGACGCTTGGGCAGGACAAGTGGAGCTATGCCGCGCACGTTGCCGTCCGGGGCCGCAACATTCAGCTTCGCAGGGCCGGCGCCATGTCCGGTGAAATCCTCGGCAAAAAGATTGTTCTTCTCGACGACAACAACAATGGCCGGTACGACGACTACCTTGCAGATGCCGCTGTTATTGGCAGCACTAACTATGGGGCGTACATGAGCCGGGTCATCCCAATCGGCAATCGGCTCTACGAGTTCAAGGCCAGCCCGTCTGGAACGACTGCCAGCGTGCGTCCATTCACAGGCAAGCCTGCCCGTATCCGCTTCGAGCACCGCAGCATCCTCAGATCCGTTGTGGTGACCGGCGACAAGACCTCTTTTCAGGTAGCAGGCAGCAAAGGCACGCCTGTCCCGGCAGGCTCATATAAATTCGCTTTCGGATATGTTGAAAAAGGTAAAATGAGAGCATTCATTCAGAAGGGAAACATGAAGCCCATCCAGGTTGCCGCCGGTAAGACTGTCAAGGTCGATTGGGGGCCGCCATGCCGCATCGATTTCAATACGAAGGCCATCGGCGGGAACAAGTTCAACCTTCTCGTGCCGCGAATTCTTGGCGTTGGCGGCGAAGAATACTACGGGTTCCAGCCGAAGCCCAGCCGCTACGATATCGCCATCTACGACAGCAGCGGCAAACGCGTGTCAGCCGCAGGAATGGCCTGGTCAGCGCCCGGCGGTGGCTGACACGGCGGCGCCTCATGGCAAGCCCGCCCGTGTTCGGCAGGCAGCGGACCCCAAGCCGTCAAAGGCCGTGGTAAGTTCACCATCAAGCTCAGCACCCTCAATCCCAACTTCGGCAGATTGTTCGGCGAACAGGAAGTCGTACTGCGATAGCGTCCCTACTTCAATACTTCTGGATTCACCGGGTTCTCGGGTCGTTCGCCGTTGAGTACTGCCATGATGTTCCCGGCGGCCATCAGCGCCATTTTCGTTCGCGTGCCGGTGGTTGCGCTGCCGATGTGCGGCAGGATGGCGACATTTTTCAGCTCTGCCAGGCCGGGCTTTAACGCCGGCTCATCTTCGAAGACATCCAGACCGGCGCCGGCGATGGTGCCGTTTTGCAGTGCTTCGACCAGCGCTGCCTCATCCACGATCGGGCCGCGGGCAGTATTGATGAGATGTGCGGAGGATTTCATCCGGGCGAGTTCGTCTCGTCCGATGAGATGATGAGTCTTCTCATTCAGAGGTGCATGAATCGAAACGAAATCGGACTCGCTGAGCAGTTCATCCAACTCCACCCGTCGAGCGCCCTTCCCGTCGAGCTCCGGGGAGTTGCTGCTTGAGTTGCAGTAAAGCACGTTCATCCGAAACGCGGATGCACGCAGCCCCATCGCGGTGCCGATGCGGCCGGCGCCGATGATACCGAGCGTGCTGCCGGTGATATCTGCGCCCAGATACATCATGGGCGCCCATCCTTTGAAGCGCCCGGCCCGGAGAAACTCATCTGCCTCGACCACTCGCCGCGCGGTGGCAAAGAGAAGAGCCCACGAGAGGTCAGCGGTCGCGTCGGTCAGCACACCGGGAGTGTTGGTGATGACAACGCCGCGCTCAGTGGCGGCGGTAACGTCAAAGTTGTTGAAGCCGACCGCAAAGTTGGCAAAGACCTTCACGCTCGGTGCGGCATCCAGAGTCGCGGCATCGACCTTGTTATTGAGTGTGCACAGGACCCCATCTCTGCCCGCGATGCTTTCGAGAAACTCTTCGTGTTCGAGAATTCGATCGTGAGGATTTACATCGACAACTTCCGCTTCTTCCTGGAGGAATTCCAGCGCTGGCTGCGGGATCTCGCGGGTGACATAGATATTCGGCATGATTCTTCTCTAATCGTTGGGTCTGGATCGCAAGGCCGCAGCAGTTTACTGAGGGTGCAATTTCAGGCAATCGTGAGTGAAAATGGCGTTCGAGGACCATGCTGCACGAGTTGCCTTTCGCCGGTTCGGTGTTTGGGAATCAGAACCCATTGTATGCCGGCGGTTCCGGATCGAGCCATCGCCTCATGGCATCTTTTAAGGAAAAAGCCAGAAAGTGGTTTCCCAGGGGGCCGTAATGCCCCACGTAATAACGCTTGACATATTCTTCGGGTGTGCAGCGGAAGGCCTGAAAATCTTCAACATGCTTGCCGAGCATGTCTACGAAGAGAAACTCGTTCTCAATCAGGTAGTCCACGATCTTCTGATCGAAACGGTCCCGGCCCTCGCAGCCCGCGATGACAGTCGGTATGGAATAGGTCAGGAGGATCATCAACTGTTTTCCTTCCTGGCTGGCGAAGGCCCGGGCCTTATCGAGCACAGAGATCGAAGCGTCCAGCGCACACGTATTTAGTAAGACTTCTGCGGTCCGGGCGGATTCCGCCGGCGTGCTGAATTCAGGGGGAACTTCCAGCGCTTCTGCATGCCTGGCCAGCATTTTGAAATCAACATCAGCGGCCAGTTGCTGCGCAAGGAAAACCTGAATGTCGAAATTGTCTTTAAATGTTTCGTAGACGTATTCCTGGTCGCAAAGCTGATAGAGAGAATCGGGTGTCGACCATTCATTTTCGCGCTCTTCGAACTGCCCGGTATCCGGGTTCAGCCGCAGGTATGCCCACGGGTTGCCGTGAAAGAGAAACACATCCGGGCTGGCGACGCTTTCCCGGACGCCTGGCCAGAAGTGCGGTTTCATATGCAGGGCCCGCCACTGGTAAAGACTCCTGCAATGGTCCTCATCAAAGATATTGAGGATGATGTATTCGGCGGAGGATTCGGTCTGTTCCTCCTTGAGCATGCGCCGGTATGCCTGGTAAAAGCCATAGCTCCCGACACCAAAATTACGGATGGGCTCGCCCAGATGCGCGGCCAGGTATTCCTGCCAGGTCTCCCCATCACTCACCTGGTCGCAATGGGTGAAGCTGTCGCCATAACTGTTGATGCGGCAATTTCGGTCGGCGTAGTTCACCGTCGTCCGTTCGCCCGTGGGCCGATAGGTGCACCGGGTGTAACACCAGCCGAGCCCATCCCGCACAATGCTGTTCTTTCGCACAAAACCCAGGTCCGGATCAAAGGTTGCCCAGTTATTCGCGTCCGGATCGAGGAATCGATCCACGACCTCCCTGGTCAAGGTGTTTTCTGCCAGGAACTCTCGAATAGTGATGCTCATGAATCGCTTCCATCAGTCATCACAAGCTGGGTGTGATGACTGAAGTCTTGTATATGGAGGCCCAGGCTGTGGCTTCGCCGCGTCAGGAGACTTCAGAAAGCAAGTTAGGAATTCGTGAGGTCAGATGCAAGCAGCATGCTGGGAAAGGCAGCCCAGTATCCTACCCATCGGGGGCAAACAGTGAGCTGGCAGAGGCCGGCTGATAGACCGACCAGACACCATAGTCGGTGGTGAAACTGAATCGTACGGATACCTTCCACATTGCGGGCAAAACGAGGGATAATCGCAGGCTTTATGGCAACAGGAATTCGCAAAAAGTGCCCATCTTACCTCTCTGTTATTCACTGGATCGCTACAAAGCTCTGCCGCTGAGAATCGGCTTCAATGCGCGTCCTACACCGGTCGACTGGCATGACGAAGGCGAGCCAGACCTTTTGATTGCACACACTGGTGGCTTGCAGGGCAGGGGCGTCAGCCTGTTCCAAGTCGCCGAGCGCGACAAGGCTGGGTTGCCTGTTTATGACGAGGGTATGTTCATCGAGCATTTCGGGCCGGCTACTGCGGTGACCGCCTGGCCGAACGGTTATCCATCACGCTTTGATATCATCTGCGTGTACGATGGATGCCTCTGGAAGTACCCCAACATTGGCTCGCACGATTCGCCCTGGTTTGGCAGCCCGGCCTGTTATGCGTTGCCGGCTGAAATCACTGCTCTTGGCGAGATCACCAGGCTTTGTCCGGTCGACGTGGATAGAAGCGGGGTGTTGGACCTGCTGCTTGGTGTGCTCTCGTTTAAGGATTATTTTCCCGGCGAGGTCGCAGGCTGGGGCGCGTGCAGCGTCGGTGTCGATGCCGCAGGCAAGAACATCGCTCTCGATGAAGATGGTCAGTGGAAAGGGGGGACGCTTCACGGTTACGCCATCTGGCTCAAGAATCATCGGAGCCATCACGATCCTGATTTCTCACTGGCCGGGCCTCTGCTGCAGGACGGGCGGCCGATTGATTTCGGTTGTGTGCCTTCGCCGGTGAGCATCGAATGGAATGACGACGGTATCCCGGATCTGATTGCGCCGGAGGCCGGCGGCTACCTTTCGCAGCGACAAATCTCGCTGGAATTCGGCCTGAGACAGATTGAGTCCACCCACAACATCCCTTTCTCAGGTGATTCCGATTTGCCGGTACCGCATCGTTCTCCGGTCATTGCCGCGCTGGATTTGGAGCGCATCCATCGCAATGACCTGGTCGTCGGCACAAGAGACGGCGAGATAGCGGCCATTGTGACAGAGGACGATTCCATAGGCGGAACGAGATTCAGCGCTCCGAGCGCGCTCCATTCATTTGCCCGCGTCATGCATCTCGGCGAAGCGCCTGTACCCGTCGCTGTCGATTGGAACGGCAGCGGCGTCCTGGATCTGCTCGTGGGCAAAGGGGACGGCACCATCGACCTGGTGGAAAACAAGGGAACAAACGCTGAACCGGATTTTTCGCTTCCCAGGCCATTTGATCTGGATGGCAAGCCTTACCGATCTCAGACAGGCGAACAGGGCACCATCCTTGGTCCGTTGGATGCCGGTTACGGGTACGCGTGTCCAGAGATTGTCGATTGGACCGGCGACGGAAAATTCGATCTCGTGCTCAACGATTTTTCCGGCCGCATCCGCGTCCTTCCAAATTCAGGCACGGCGAGCCATCCGCAATTCAGTGAAGAGATCCCTGTCGAAAAAGTGGGCAAGCCGCTCGAAACCCTATGGAGAGTCAAACCCGCGTGTGTGGACTGGACGGGCGATGGCAGGCCGGATCTCCTGGCCCTCGACAATTACGGTTTCCTCAATCTGCATCAGCGTGATGGCAACTTTTCGGTCAAGCCGGGCCGCCGTCTGCTGGACCATCTCGGACGTCCTCTTCAACTCGATGGTTCGTATGCCAACTCCGGCAGGGCCAATCTGTCCGCGTGCGATTTTGACTGCGACGGTGACGTAGACATCCTGGTGGGTGTGACGCAGCACAACGCGCACATTCTCAATAACCTTTTCGGCGGCGCTGAGTTCGGCAGTAGGCCAAGTATCCTGCTCCTGGAGAATACCGGCTCGAATGAAAGCCCGGTGTTCGTGCCACGGATCGTCAAGACATTAGATGGCCCCTTGAGCCTCAGTACTTATTCCGTCTCCGCGTGCGCGGTGAATTGGTCCGGGTCGGCAAGACCAGACCTGCTGATCGGCTGCGACAGTGGCTGGCTCTATCTCGTTCGGGGTGACGAGTGGTTCGTGTGAGCCATGGCGACGAGGGACAGGCAGATGGGGAGAGCATGATGTTGCTGGTGTCGGGCACACAGGTACACCGCAAGATTGCGAGCCGATCGCCAGTGAGTTCCTTCCTCTTCTCGGCGCCATGTCCTTGAAGCGATGGCCAACAGTGCCTAGAATTCTTACCGGTCCCGCGCACAGTGATTCAAGTCATTCTGGCAATCGGTTTCGGTCACACGACATGAATATCCTCATAAGCGTCCTCAACGGTCGCCTGAAGGGCCGCAAATATCCAGTAGCCGAAGGTAAGAGCGTCAAGATTGGACGTGGCTCGGCCGCGGATGTTGTCATTGTGGATTCCATGTCGTCGCGGATTCACTGCGAGATCACGAACCACGGTACTCAGTTTATCCTCAAGGATCTGGACAGCAGCAACGGCACATACAAAGACGACGAACCCATCAAGCAGGTCAGTGTCCACAGCGGGGATCGCTTCAAGATAGGCACCACCATTTTCGAAATCCGCGGAGTGGCAGGGCCCATCGATGACCACATGGCCGAAGAGCCTGTTGTAGCGGTCGAGAAATCCGGCGTCGCCAAAACAGGCATTATTCAGAATCCCGATCGCCTGGAGGACGAGGACAGGAAGAAGACAGTCATTCGTCGCGATGGCCCCAAACCGGAAACCAAAGGATACACGCTGGGTGAATTCGAAAACCTGGTCTCCAATATCGAAGCCATGGATGAAGAGGGGGAAGAGGAAGATCTTCCTCCGATAACCGTGATAGCCTCTGGCAAAGAGGCCGAACCCGCTGTCGAGGACGAAGAGCTCCCGCCGGTCGAAGTGGTCGAATCCGGTTCAGCCCCGGAGAAGTCCCCGGAGTCCGATGGTCTGCCTCCCGTTGAGGTGGTCGAATCCAGTAAAGAGTCTGATGATTTGCCTCCCGTTGAGGTGGTCGAATCCGGCAAAGCTGAAGAGGCGGACCTGGAAGAATTACCACCCATCGAAGTTGTCAGCTCAGGCAAAGAGGCCGTCGAGGCCGTGGATGCAGGACCTGAAGAACGAACATCCGGAACTGTTGAATCGGATGACGAAACTGAATCGGAGGATTCGGCGCTGTCCGCTGTCACCGACGAAAGCACAGGCACATCAGAGACTGAAGCTGAAGAGAGTGATGAAGCGTCCGAGCCGGTCCAGCCGTACTCCAATGAATCTGCGGAGCTGCCGAGCATCCCGGTCATCGAGCCTATGTCGAGTCCCGCTCCTGTCGTACCTGAGCCGGTCATCGAAGTAAAGACTTCTTACCCGGAATACGGCAAAGAGATCCCCGATCCAAAGCTCGATTCTGAGCCAATGAAATCTCCGGACACGGTGACCGAAGACGCGGGACTGATGATGGTTGAGCCCGGCAAAACGAGGGACGTGCCGCCTGATGAATTCATGGAAGCCCTTGATGCCATTCCTGATGAAGAGCCGGAAGAGCTTCGCAAGAAGGTCGAGCCTGAAGCCGAAGAGGAAGTGGAGGATAAAGTGGAAATTCCGGATCTTGAAGAAGCACCTCCGCCACCCGTCTCCGAGGCATTTGATCCTATCCCTCAGGACTTTCAGATCCCTCAAAGTGAACCGATGCCTGAATTAGAGGAAGTGCCAGGCATGGAAAAGGAGGAGGAAGAGGAGGAGAAACCCGCGGGAGATCGCATTACGGTTGAATTCAGAAAAACCGTAGAGAGCGCGGACGACGGGGAAGAGGAATCATCCCTTGCGATTCTCGAACCCGTCCCCGGATTTGAATATGAAGATGATCTTCTCTGCATCCGCTGCGGCAACCTGATGGAGCAGAAGGACATAGATGGCGGCCTGGCACAGAAAGAAGGATATGGCTACGTCTGTCCCACCTGCGTCCGAACAGAGACTGACGGTCAGATGTCCGGCTTGGGGTTTGGCAACCTGGAGGTCGTCGATGTCGGCACTATCGACGATGAACTGCTGGAAGAAATGAAGAAAGAGGGCACGGATGTCGCGGAGATGCTCGACGAAGCGCTACGCTCTCAGAAGGATGAGTGAGCCGGAGGGTGTGGGAGGATGCGAGTGGAGGCAAGCGGATCTAATTCAAGCGCATTGAGAATGCACCAGGCTCCGGGATTTGCGTCATGAAGGGCGACCAGGGGGGGGAAGCGCTGCTTCGAGTCCGCCTCTCGATTCGCCCAGTTCGGCCTTGTCTTTCGCCGCGTATTCCTTCAGCTTGTATTGTAGTTTCCTCACACTGATTCCGAGGACGCGGGCGGTACGGGTTCTGTTTCCCCCCGTGTGATCGAGGGTCTTTTCGATGGCGTAGCGCTCGATCTGTTTAAGGCTCGAGCCCGGGAAACGGATGACCTCGGACTCTTCGCTCGCATGGAACTGGTCGGGGAGATGGCTGGTCTCGAGGACACCGCCCTCTGCGAGGACGACAGACCTTTCGATGACGTTTTCCAGTTCCCGGATATTTCCAGGCCAATTGTATTGTGACAGAGCGCGGATCACCGACGGATGAATCCAGCGAACAGGCTTGCTGTTTTTCCTGGTGTACCTGTCCACAAAGAACTGAACGAGGGGCGGGATGTCTCCCTTCCTCTCTCTCAGAGGTGGTAGCTCGATGGTGATGACGTTGAGCCTGTAGTAGAGGTCCTGGCGGAAATCGCCGGCCTCAATCTGGGCATCCAGATTCTGATTCGTCGCAGCGAGCAGACGTACATCGACATGGATGGTGTCATTGCCTCCAACGCGTTCGAACGCCTGTTCCTGCAGGAACCGGAGCAGCTTGACTTGGGTGGGGCCGCTGATCTCGCCTACCTCATCCAGGAAGAGTGTGCCCTTGTGTGCATCTTCAAACTTGCCTCTTCTCTGTTCCGACGCGCCTGTAAATGCACCCTTCTCGTGGCCGAACAGCTCGCTTTCGAGAAGGTTTTCAGAGAGCGTGCTGCAATTGAGCTTGATGAATGGGCCTTCTTTACGCGGGCTGCGCTTGTGGATGGCCTCCGCAACCAGTTCCTTGCCAGTGCCGGTCTCGCCCAGGATAAGAACGGTGACGTTTGTGGGGGCGACCTGATCGATGGCCTCGGAAACTCTGCGCATTTCATGGCTGTCACCGATCAGTTTCTTCGGCTGGTCTTCCGAGCCAACCCTGTCGCGCAGCAGGCGGACCTCCTGCTGGAGATTCTTTCGGAGAAGAGTGTTCCTGATGACAACGCTTAACTCTTCCACGTTAATCGGCTTGGTCAGATAATCTGCGGCGCCGGATTTCATTGCATCCACGGCAGATGTGACTGAGCCGAACGCGGTCATGATGATCACGGGCAATTCATCATTTTGGCTCCTTACATGTGCGAGCAGCTCCATCCCGTCCATGCCAGGCATTCTGACATCTGTGAGTACAATATCGGGGGCAGTCTCTGCGGAGCGCACAAGCGCCTCACGGCCATCGGATGCTGTTTCCACGTGGAATCCTTCATCGGCCAGGATCTCGGCCAGCCCCTGCCGGATGTTCTCTTCGTCATCGACGATCAGGACGGTCTGTGACATGTTTTCAGGTTGCGGTGGTTGCTGCGACGGCCGGTGCATCGGCCCGGTATTCACTCACATGGGAAGGCACGATGAAGACCGGTTGGTTACTGTGCCGGAGCACGCGTTCCGTCGTGCTGCCAAGAAGGAAATCAGAAATAGCATCGTGCCCGTGCGTGGAAAGGGCGATAAGCGCGCAGTTGTTTTCGTCAGCGAACTGGTTGATGCATTTTGTCGGCTGGCCGCGCATCACGTGGTGTTGAATGTTAGCGCCTGGGAATTCAGACGGAGGAACAAGTGCATCAAGCTGGTCCCGCAAATCCCAGAGGCTGGGCTCATCCGAATGCATGTAACTGACACCTCCGTGCTCGCCTGGCTCACCCGCCGCGACATGCAGGATGTCCACCTGTGCCTGGAATGGCCGGGCGAGCATGATGCCGGCCCGAATGCCTCGCAGTGAGTGTTCGGAAAGGTCAGTCGGGCAGAGCACACGACCAATGCGATCCCCTGTGAGATAAGGATCGGCACCCTCGCGGACGGCAAGTACGGGGACCTTCGAGTGCTGGACAACACGTTCGACCACGCTGCCCAGTACAAAGTGTCCCAGCCCTGAACGCCCATGAGTGCTCATTACGATGAGGTCAAACAGTTCTTTCTCCGCGGTCTTGATAATGCCGCGGCTTGCAGAGGGATCGGCTTCGACTTCGATTTCGATTTTATGATCCAGGCTGCGTTCCTGGACCATTCGCTCCATGCGTTTGCGGGCATCGCTTCGGGCCACAGCTACGTCGAGCGTTTCAGGCAATCCGAAATACGGATAGTGGCCGACGATATCAGGATGAATGACGCAAAGCAGTTTGACTCGCGCCCCGAACTTTTTGCCAAGAATCTCAGCCCAGGGAAGCGCGATTTCTGAGCCTTCAGAAAGATCGGTCGTGACGAGTATCCTGTGAATTGCTTGCATGGCACCGTCCTCCGTATGCAGGATTTGCAGGAGATTTTGCGCCAGTACGGAAATGCAAAGTCAATGCCGGGATGCATGAGACTCGGTTCTCTGTGCTCGGAGCACCATGCCGGAAGCGATGGAAGGATGGTGTAATCGAGTGATGGTCTGCAGTGTGGTGGTTTGTAGTTGCCCTTCAGCGGGTTCCTGAGACTCCTCGGGCAGGCTGAGCGAAGCCGGCCGACACGAGACTGAACTTAGCAGCATCAGTTGGGATAGCTGATGAAGGGGCCGGGGTGCGCTGCAGCTTTTGCGGTGTGCGTGAAAGCGATAACAGCGTGTTGGGATGTAGTGCCGCGGTCCGTAGTGCCACCTTTTCATTGGGATTCCGCGCCCCCGATCACTGAACTCCAGATGCCCGTCCTGATTCTTGCCACAGACTTGGGTCACACACCAGATGATGTGAGCATGATTCCTGGGATGAAGTTTCCATTCCGATTGTTCCGCCTTCTGCACATGCGGCAGATACGATGACACCGGTCAGTCAGGAACTCCTTTCCGCACCCCAGACACTTCATTTTCTTACGTCTGCGATTCAGTTGTCTTACAGACGGATCGTCTTTTTCGATTAATCTGTGTGTATCCATGACGCCCTCCTTTGAAGAAAGAATCTGCAGCTTTCGTATCTCTGCCGGAACACCACGGCAGATCACTGCAGCTTTTCGCTGTAACCAGTCCTGGTTGTCAGTTCCAGGCTATTTGCACACAGAGGGCCAATGGGCGGTTGGAATTAAGAGTGAATGGTGAACTGTGAATTGTGAATTGTGAATTGTGAATTGTGATTGGTGAATGGTGAATGGTGAATCCTGAATCCTGAATCCTGAATCCTGAATCCAGCATCCAGAATCCAGAATCCAGAATCCAGTGCCCGGCCTCGCTGGCCCCCCTCCACGATTCCAGTCAGATCCCAAGCAGCAGCTTTGCCACACTGAAGTAGAGGACGATACCCATGACATCAACGATGGATGCCACGAAGGGTGAAGAAGTGACTGCCGGGTCGAGCCCGATTCTCTCAAAAAAGAGGGGCAGCATAGATCCCAGGAGGGTACCGATGGTGACAACGCCGATGAGAGCGATGCTGACACACGCTGCCTGCATGTAAGTGAAGTTCCACATGAGGGCCCTGAAAAAACCCATCGTTCCAAGCAGGAGGCCCAGCGAGATTCCCATGGCGGATTCACGCCAGAACACACGCACCCAGTCCTTCAAGCTGATCTCGCCCACGCCGAGGGCTCTTGTGATCAAGGCCACGCTCTGCGCGCCCGAGTTACCACCGGATGAGATGATCAAGGGCACGAAGGCCATCAGTATGATTGCCTTCTCGAGGGACCCTTCGTAAAAGCGGAGGGCCGTTCCGGTGAACATCTCTCCAAGAAAGAGCACCGCCAGCCACAGCCCCCTCCGCCGGACCAGCCCCCAAAGGCCGGTCGAGAAATAAGGCATATCGAGGGGCTCGACAGCGCCGAGACGATGCACGTCTTCGGTATACTCCTCTTCAAGGATGTCCACGATGTCGTCGTGAGTGACGATGCCAACCAGCCGTCCCTGATCGTCCAAGACCGGCATGGCCAGGAAGTCATACTTTTTGACTGCCTCCGCCACCTCTTCCTGATCCGTGTGAACGCTTGTAGAGATGACGTTCTCGACCATGATCTCAGAAATGTGCAAATCCGGCCTGGCCGTTACCAGATCTCGCAGCGAGACCACTCCCTTCAGACGATTAAACTCACCGACCACGTATACGATGTAGATCGTCTCCCTTTCCGGTGCCACCTGGCGTAGTTTCTGAAGGGCTTCACCGACGGTCATATCCGGGCTGACCGTGGCGTACTCCGTCGTCATGATGGCGCCGGCCGTGTCATCCTCATAATCCAGCAGGCGGCGGATATCGTTGCGTTCCACCTGGGCGATGTAGGGCAGGATGGCATCCACCGTGGCCGGGGGCAGTTGCCTCAGGAGGGCCGAGCGGTCATCGGGCGGCATGTTTTCGACAAGCTGAATGACCGCGGTGCGGCCCACCTGCTCGAGCAGCTCGATCTGGTCGAATTCTTCCAGCTTGGAAAAAAACTCCACGTTCACCGGATACGGCAGCCGGCGAATAAGCTCAACCAGGGGGGAGGTACCAAGCTCGCCAAGGAGCTCCGCGCTGTCGCTTGGATGGAGGAGCGACACAAGGCTCACGAGGGGATGCCAGTCTCCGTTATCAATCAGGTCCTTAACATCAGGCAGGATCAAGTTTCTGAGGTGAGAAACGGACATCTGTTGCGTTCCTTTTGAATACGGTGGATAACCGCAAGGTACGTGCCCAACGAAGCTTGCGGCCACGTCCATGTATCAAGGAGTGTCTCTGTACCTGAACGGTTCAGGTTTCAGCGGAGCACGCGAAACGGCACCACGAATGCTATTCCGCTGACTTCACAGTGTCTTCATATTTGATGAAAACTCTGCAGCAAGCGGAAAGGAGCCATTGAGAATACGAAATCATTGCCTGTTTCATTGTGAATGGGGTTTAGCCGTTCAATACTCATCGGAAGACCATCTCCTATATTCAACGGCAGACGAACGCGCCGGAAATTCCAGCCACAGCGATTGTTATTCATTGCTGCTGACCGATGGGCGGATGGGTGCATCCAGGCCCCGGCCCTGAGCTGATCTGCCGGCACATGAAATCTGTGACTTTAAACATTGATAAGAAGGAGCAAATAGATGTCTTTCATCGCAATTGCCGCTGTCATCGGCCTCGCCTTCCTGATCTGGGACTGTGTGGAGGTGGGACGAAATGACGCGACGAATCTGGTGAACGCCGTATTTGGCGCACGTGTACTCAGCCGGCGGAAAGCTATCGTCATTGCCGGAATAGCGGTCATCCTTGGGGCTGCGTTTTCTTCACCGGTCATGGAGACCACGCGAAAGGGCATCTTTGATCCCATGGTGTTGACCGTTGGGATGGCTCTTTCGATCTACATCAGCGTTTACTTTGTTGATACGATTCTGCTCTATGGCTTTTCAGGGTTCGGAATGCCAGTCAGTACCACAGCCTGCCTGGTGTTCGAGCTGGTAGGCGCTTCTCTGTTCGTGGCCGGCCCCGAGAATGTGAACTGGCCGAAAGTGGGGACCGTTGTCCTGGGCATCTTTGTTTCCATCGTTGTCAGCGGCATTGCTTCATTCCTCGTCATGCGAGTCTTCCGTGGGGCGATCAGAGACAAGTCCGAAGATACGGCGACGCTTCTCCTGCATGGGCCGTGGATCGCGGGAGTCATCCTGACCTGGCTGACCTGGTTCATGGTCTTCAAAGGACTGAAAAACGTCACTCTGGTGGCAGATGTGAAGACCAAGGTTTTTCAGACCTACGGCGAAGGCCTGGTGCTGCTGGTTTTGTGGGCCGGCTTCACCTTCCTCGTGCATATGCTCCTGGTCATTACCCATCGGCGCTATGCGAAATACCTGTTTCACGCCACTGCCGTGCTTGGCATGATCTGCATGGCCTTTGCATTCGGCCAGAACGATCTGGCGAATGCAGCATCCCCCGGTCTGGCAGGATTGGAGATCTGGAAACATACGGCAGACGTGAGCGCGTCGGCCGACATCGTCAGCGAAATTCCAATGTCACAGATCGTCGATGCAGATATCGAGCTACGCCCTGGAATGTGGGCCCTGGCCGGCTGCGGAATACTGATGGCTTCGGGGATGTTTACCACCTACGCACAGCGAGTCACCCGTGCTGCAGTAAATACGGGAAGTGAATATGACTCCGTCGCTCTCTACGCACCAGAGTGGTGCCGGAAGATCGCGAGGGCGTTCATCCGGTTCAGGCCTGCCGGGCCATCGCTGGCGCAGGAAGCGCATCTGAATTCGGCAGGAAAGAAGGTCCACTACGACAGTATTCGAGCCTCAGTGATCACAGCCGTCAGCGGCAGTGTCATCGCGTTCGCTTCAGGGCGGGGGCTGCCGGTCTCGACAACCTACGTGGCCTTTGCCGCAATCCTGGGCACGGGACTTTCTGACCGTGTATTTGTACGCGGTGATGCTGACCTGAAGCTTGGCAGGGCCATCTGGGTGGTCTCCTGCTGGGTCATCGCCCCAATCATTGCCATCGTGGCAACCGGCACGATTGCGACCATCGTGTACCGCCTCTCCACGGTCGGCATTATCATCGCCATCGGTATCAATTTCTTCGCCAGGTTTTATCTCAAAAAACGTTCAGACAAACATGAGGATACATATCACCTCTCTGCATTGGATGAAGATGAAGAGGAAGAAGAGAATGGAGATAACAGCCCGGATGTGCAGCAGCAGGATGAGGTTCTTGCGGGTGCCGAAGAGGACACTGAAGAGCCCGAGTAGTGCACTGAGTTGGAAAGATCTCGACGGTTTGTTGTGCCAATCTGATTCGCACAGGTTGAAGATTGTGTCTCAGCGGGTAATCGCATTGTCGGTCAGCTCTACCACACGGGCCTTGAAACCACCGATCCTCTAAGGACCAGATTTTCATGCATTCCAATCTCGATTCGTTGCCGCTTGGCACCATCTTCATGGGCCTGTTCGGTGGTCTTGCGCTGTTCCTTTACGGAATGGAGCAGATGACGGACGCGCTGAAGATGGTGGCAGGACAAGGGATGAAGAAACTGTTGCACAAGCTGACAACCAACCGTTTCAAGGCGGCTTTTGCCGGTGCGCTGGTCACGGCTGTTATTCAATCAAGCTCGGTGACGACTGTTCTTGTCGTGGGTTTTATTTCCGCGGGACTGCTCAGCCTGTCGCAATCCATTGGCATCATCATGGGTGCGAACATCGGCACGACGATTACCGCTCAGATTATTGCTTTCAAGGTGACCCACTACGCTCTGATTCTGGTAGCGATCGGCTTTGCCATGCTCTTCTTTTTCAAAAACGAAAAAGTGCAGCACTACGGGCACATGCTCATGGGGCTCGGGCTGATCTTTTTCGGAATGCAGATGATGAGCGATGCGACGAAGCCGCTCCGATCTTTTCAGCCGTTCATTGAATTGATGCAGAAAATGGATAACCCGGTGATGGGAATCCTGGTGAGCGCGGCCTTTACAGGGCTGATCCAGAGCTCCTCCGCGACGACCGGTGTGATCATCGTGCTCGCCAGCCAGAACTTCATCACATTGGAGGCAGGCATCGCGCTGGTTTTCGGCGCGAATGTAGGTACTTGCGTAACAGCCATGCTGGCCTCCATCGGGAAACCGAAAGAGGCGAAACAGGCCGCCCTCGCCCACGTGGTTTTCAATGCCATGGGCGTCATTATCTGGATTGCATTTATCGGCCACCTGGCGGACGTGGTCCGATGGCTTTCACCAGTAGCGGCAGATCTTCCCCGCCAGATTGCGAATGCTCACACGGTATTCAACGTAACCAACACCCTGTTGTTTATCGCTTTTACCACACAGATGGCCGCACTGGTCAAAAAGATCATTCCGGACCGGGAAGTGAAAGATGAGGAGG
>Ga0187827_10004868_pt1 | contig 16169 bp, 14 predicted proteins | sample ETNtaG_39_FD_167969 | JGI IMG/M metagenome (GOLD analysis project Ga0187827, IMG submission 167969) | Marine microbial and viral communities from oxygen minimum zone, Eastern Pacific Ocean - ETNP2014_SV_150_PacBio MetaG (Illumina Assembly) | ecosystem: Environmental > Aquatic > Marine > Hypoxic...
TACAAAAGTAGATTGAGTGGGGGCGTAAAAAAGGGTGTCTCCACCACCTATCATCTGACCAGTGCTTACATCATACCAGTTTACACCTCCTCCAGTAACTATATCTATTCTACCTATTGAGCCAGTAGTCTCTGACATGTAACTACCAGAAAGAGGAGTTCCCATACATAATGCGCTTTGCAATAACAATCTTGTAATAGTAGTAGGATGTCCGTCAATGGTAAAAGTTTGAGATCCAGACGGGCCATAAGAATTATACATTGTTGGAGCAATTTGTATAGGTCCTGTTGACAGAACAGGAGCATGTTTTGCTCCAATAACGCCATAGTAGTTACCACTAACAATATTTACATTACATGCTATCCATCCTTCAGCAGTATCAATTGCTGAAAACAAAGTAGTATAAGGACCACCAGGTCCTGGGAAAACAACTGGAGGTGATGTTCCGAAATCAATAATTTCCACTGATTGATTCGTTCCTAATACAGCTCCAGCAGTATTATCATCAGAGCAATGCACTCCAGAAATAGTATATGAAGATTGTGCTTGAAACGACCATCCTCTGGTTTGGCTTGACGAATAATCACTGAAGTGAACTCCAGCAACAACTGTATCTATACCAGCTCCTTGACTTCCCCCTTGCAATAATACGATTACCTCTGCTGTATCATCTAAGCATATGGTTTGGTCATTTCCTACATTAATTTGTCCATATCCAATAATTGGCAAGCAAAATAATATTAGTAGTAGTTTCTTCATTGTTTACTTAAATTTCCAATCGTATGTGTGTAGGTTTTCTATTGAGTTTCGTAACAAATCAATTGCTCCTCTTACATCTTCTTTATGCACCATTTCTATTACTTGGTGTATATGCCTGGTTGGTATAGAAACAGCTCCGGCAATACTTCCTCCTGGGTTCATTCTTTGTATTCCTGCTGTATCTGTTCCTCCTGCAGGTAAAATTTCCAATTGTGTTTTTATTTTTTTCTTTTTTGCTAATTCCTTCATGTATTTTACCATTCGGTAATCACAAACAGTTGCAGAGTCCATAACTTTTATACACGCCCCTTCCCCAAGAGCAGAAACTTGTTCTTGTTTAGTGCTTCCTGGGGTATCCCAAGCAATAGTAGTGTCTAAGCCAAAACCAAAATCAGGGTTAACCTCTAAAGCAGAAACGTTTGCTCCTCTAATTCCAATTTCCTCCTGCACTGTAAACACTCCATATACATCATAAGGAGGTTTCTTTTTCATTTCTCGGAACATCTCAATCAAGATAAACACAGCAACTCTATTATCTAAGGATTTACAATTCAAACAATCTCCCATTTCAATCATTTTTCTATCTCTGGTAATTGTATCTCCAACTGAAATAATTTTTTCTAACTCTTTTTTTGTTCTGCCTGTGTCAATAAAGTAATCTTTAATTTTTGGCACTTTTGCTCTATCTGCCACGCTCATCAAATGAATTGGTTTAGTTCCCATCACTCCAACTATATCTTCCTTTCCATGAATAATCACTCTTTGTGCGGTAAGTGTTTTTGGGTCAAAGCCCCCTAGTGTGTGAAAATAAATAAACCCTTTATCATCTATATGGGTTACAATAAATCCAATCTCATCCATATGAGCCCCAATCATTACTCTTTTGCTTTCTTTTCCTTTTTTTATTGCAATCAGATTTCCTAAATTATCTATTTTTATTTCATCTACTAATGAAGTTACTTCTCTTAGTACAATTTCTCTCACTCTTTGTTCGTGCCCTGGCGCTCCTGCTACCTCACAAATCTCTGCTAATAATTTTGTATTTATTTTTTTACTCATAACTTTACGCTCTACTTAATTTCATCATATTAGTCATTCCTTTTTCATTTGCTGGCATACTCGCCACATTGATAACTAACTCTCCTTTCTTTATTAGTTTGTTTTTGATTAAAATCTCTTTGGTTTCCTTAATGGTTTGATCAGTAGTTGTACCTCTATCATAATAAAATCCTTGCACCCCCCATACTAAAGAAAGGGTGTTTAAAATGGAGTGATTGTTGGTAAAGGCGTAGATAAAAGCGTGCGGCCTATGGCTTGAAGTTTTTATGGTATTATAACCAGAATAGGTAATAGTAATTATTGCTTGTGCTTTTGTTTGCTCTGCAATTTGACAGGCGCTTGAACAAATTGCAGAAGATAAACCTCTTTCGTTTTTTGAAGATGTTTTTGTTGCTTCTTTTTTTGAAATATTATGTTCGCTCCTCTCTACATCTCTAATTATTTTTCGCATGGTGTCAATTACTTTTGTTGGGTGTTTCCCAACTGATGTTTCTCCGCTAAGCATCATTGCATCTGCTCCATCAATCACTGAATTTGCCACATCATTTACCTCTGCTCTTGTTGCTGAAATATTTTTAGTCATACTCTCGAGCATTTGTGTCGCAATTACTACTGGTTTAGATTGAGTGATACATTTTTCAACAATCAATTTTTGGTAAACTGGAACTTTATGAAGTGGGATTTCAATCCCTAAATCTCCACGCGCCACCATTACTGCATCTGCTTGTGTAATTATATTATCAATATCATCTATTGCTTCTGGTTTTTCAATTTTAGCAATTACCCGAGCATTTGAGGTTTTGTTTTTCCGGATTATCTTTTTTAGTTTTATTATGTCCTCAGATGAACGAACAAACGATAGGGCTATCCATTCAATTTTTTCTCCTAAAATAAATGCTAAATCTTTTTTATCTTTTTGTGTTAAACAGGGTATGGATGTTTGAGTATCAGGAAGGTTTACTCCTTTATTAGAATATAGTTTTCCGCCAAAAATAACTTTTGCTTTTATTGTGTTTTTAGAATTTGAATGAATTGTTTTTAGTACAATTTTTCCATCATCCAATAAAATCCTATCTCCTTTTTTTACGTCTTTTGCAAAAGAAGAATAGTTTATAAATATAGCTTTTTTGTCTTTTTTATTAGTGCTAAAACTTACCTCAGACGCTTTTCTAAGTGTCCTTGGGGTTTCAAAATTCCCCACACGAATTTTAGGCCCTTGCAAATCGGCAAGTATTGCAGTATGTACATGTAATTCCTGATTTATTTCTTTTATTATAATTATAATCTCTTTTGCCTTTTCGTGCGAGAGGTGGGAGAAATTCAGTCTACACACATTTACTCCCCTGCTTATCATTTTCATCAATATTGCTTTTGATGATGATGACGGGCCTATTGTTGCTATTATTTTAGTTTTTCTTATCATGAAAAATAAATGGGTTTAATGAGCTTATACTATCTAAATCAAATTCAAAAATCAACAAAATTTCGGGTATTTTGCTTAACTTTCCAATAAATTCTTCTTTTTCTTTTTCCCAAAAAGGATTTTGAATTTTTAGAAAGTAGTCTATATTCTTGTATTTTGGTAATAAATGCCCTCCTTTTGAGTAATTAGATATTAAATCGTGGTGGATTTCTAAATCTTTATCTTCAGAAGTGAACCTACTAAACTCAACTTCTGTTGTTTCTTCTGGGTTGTGGTATTTGTTTTTAATAAAGTTTACTTTTAGCCTATTGTTCATTTCCCAACACAACTTATATCCTTTTGCATGGCTATTAATAGCCAGCACTATAAAATCAACTTCATCTAAATATCCAAGTGTTAATGATTTCATAAATAACTTTTGCTAAGCTACGAATAAACCTTATATTTTTTTAACTACTACAGTCGCATTGTGCCCGCCAAAACCAAAAGTATTACTAAGTGCATAATTGACGGTTCTCCTTTCTGCCCTGTTGAATGTTAAATTTAACTTCTCATCAATTTCAGGATCTTCTGTTTTGTGGTTAATTGTAGGCGGAATAGTGTTTTCTTTTACTGCCATAATACAAGCGATAGATTCAATTACTCCAGCAGCACCTAATAAGTGGCCAGTCATGGATTTTGTGGCGCTAATGTTTAAATTATATGCGTGCTCTCCAAATAAGGATTTAATTGCTTTTGTTTCGGCAATATCGCCAAGTAGTGTTGATGTTCCGTGTACATTGATATAATCAATGTCGCTTATTTTTGCATTTGCATCTTCTATTGCCAAGCGCATTACATTAGATGCGCCAAGCCCTTCTGGGTGAGGCGCGGTAATATGATGGGCATCAGCTGTTAGTCCTCCTCCAACTACCTCAGCATAAATGGTGGCGCCTCTTTTCTTGGCATGCTCATATTCTTCTAACACTATCGCTCCGGCCCCTTCTCCCATTACAAAACCATCTCTATCTTTATCGAAAGGGCGAGATGCTGTTTTTGGATCATCATTTCTAGTGGACAAGGCCATCATTGCATTAAATCCTCCTATCCCTGGTTCATAAACACAAGCTTCTGATCCTCCTGCAATAAAAATATCTGCTTTGTTCCATTTAATATAATTGAAGGCGTCAATTAATGCATTTGTAGAAGAAGCACAAGCAGAAACAGTTGTAAAGTTTGGTCCTCTAAACCCATATTTAATAGAAATGTGGCCAGCAGGGATATCAGAAATTAATTTAGGAATAAAAAATGGGTTAAACCTTGGTGTTCCGTTACCTGTTCCAAAATTTACCGATTCGGTATAAAAGGTGTTCATTCCTCCAATTCCAGAGCCCCAAATAGCCCCTGCTCTATCAGAATCTATTTTTTCAACATCAAGTTCTGAATCCTTAAACGCCTCATTAGCAACCACCATTGCAAACTGGCAAAATCTATCCAATTTTCTGGCTTCTTTTCTATCTAAAAAGTCGGTTGGATTAAAGTTTTTAACTTCACAGGCGAACTGAGTTTTAAAATTAGTTGCATCAAAAAGGGTGATTGGAGCAGCACCACTCTGTCCGCTAACTAATCCTTCCCAATATTCTTGCAGATTATTTCCGATAGGCGTAAGCACACCTATCCCGGTAACGACAACTCGTCTTGCATCCATACGCTTTTTGTTTACTTATACTGCTCCTTCCACAAAGGAAATAGCGTCCCCAACAGTTGCAATGCTCTCTGCTTCATCATCTGGTATTTGAATGTCGAATTCTTTTTCAAGCTCCATTATAAGCTCAACTGTATCCAGTGAGTCTGCCCCAAGGTCATTAGTAAAGCTTGCCTCACTGGTTACTTCGCTTTCGTCAACCCCTAGCTTGTCAACAATAATTGCTTTTACTTTTGTGGTTACATCTGACATGTCAAAATATTTTTAAATTAATATGCTGCAAAGAAATACATTAATTGTGCAATTTGCAAACATTTGTTTTATCTCTTCTTACAAATATTTTTGTTCCTTTGCTCATTATTTTTAAACTTTTTATGCCGTGAAAAGTCATGTTGCCATTTTTGCTTCAGGAGCTGGCACAAATACTGAAAATATTTGTCGTTTTTTTACTGATACGCCTGATATAAGTGTTGTTTTAGTTTTGTCAAACAAAAAGAGTGCTCTTGTTTTAGAAAAGGTGAAAAAACTGCAAATAGATGTATGTGTTTTTACAAAAAACCAATTAACTGATTATGTTTTTATTCAAGAAATACTTGATAATTATGGTGTTGATTTTATTGTTCTAGCTGGATTTTTGCTTAAAATCCCAAAAAAAATGGTGAAAAACTACCCCAACAAAATCATTAATATTCACCCCGCTTTACTGCCAAAATATGGCGGAAAAGGAATGTATGGAGAAAATGTTCATAAAGCTGTTTTAGAAAATAAGGAGTCGGAATCTGGAATTACAATTCATTTTGTAAACAATAACTATGATGAGGGGGAAATTGTTTTTATGGCAAGGTGTCCTGTTGAAAAAGTCGACACTCCTGAATCGTTAGCTAATAAAATTCATAGGCTAGAAAAGGAGTATTTCCCTAAAATAATTGCTTCTATAATTCGAAAAAAATGATTACACTTTATACAGATGGTGCTTGTAGTGGAAATCCAGGGCCAGGAGGGTATGGCTTGGTTTTAATAAAAGGAAGCAACCGTAAAGAGTTGTCGGCCGGTTATCGACTAACTACTAATAATAGAATGGAACTACTTAGCGTGATTGTCGGTTTAGAATCTTTGAAAAAAGAAAAATCATCCGTTATTGTATATTCTGATTCTAAGTATGTGGTGAATGCAGTGGAAAAAAAGTGGGTTTTTTCTTGGGAAAAAAATAATTTTGGAAAAAAGAAAAATCCAGATTTATGGATTCGTTTTTTGAAGGTTTACCGAAAACACACCATTACATTTGTTTGGGTAAAAGGGCATGCAAACAATAAAGAAAATGAGCGGTGTGATGGGTTAGCCGTTAAAGCTACTGAGAACAATCCTCTTGAAATTGATAGTTGGTATGAGGGGAATGTTGCAAACAAAAACGAATTATTCTAGTTTTTTGTTAAAGATATATCGAATTGTACTAGGTCGATAAATTCTTGCGATCTGTTTTCCAAATCTTGATGTGTAAGTTCTTTTATTCTTTCTGTTCCAAATTTTTCCACGCAAAATGATGCCATTACCGAACCGTATATTACTGCTCTTTTCATGTTTTCAAAAGAGATGTCCTTTGTTTTTTCTAGATAACCAATAAACCCTCCAGCAAAACAGTCGCCCGCTCCTGTCGGGTCAAAAACATCTTCAAGGGGAAGTGCTGGTGCAAAAAATACTTCTTCTTTATTAAATAAAAGAGCGCCATGTTCTCCTTTTTTAATTACTAAGTAGTTTGGTCCTGTTTCGAGTATTTTTTTGGCAGCTTTTACTAGTGAGTATTCCCCGGAAAGCTGTCTTGCCTCTTCATCATTTATGGTTAGTACGTCTACCTCTTTTAGGGCTTCTTTTAAGTCTTCTAAAAAAAGATCCATCCAAAAATTCATAGTGTCTAAAACAATTAGTTTTGGTTTTTTTTTCATTTGATCCAACACTCTTTTTTGTATAGATGGCATTAAATTTCCCAACATTAAAAATTCTGATTCTTGGTATTTCTCGGGGACAATCGGATTAAATGTTTCTAAAACATTGAGTTGAGTATCAAGTGTGTCTCTCGTGTTCATGTCGTTGTGATATCTTCCTGACCAAAAGAATGTTTTTTCGCCTTTTTTAATTTGAAGCCCTTCTGTATCCACATTATGTTTTTCCAAAGTGTCTATAGCGTGTTTCGGAAAGTCATCTCCCACAACAGACACAAGGTTTAATTTTTTAGTAAAAAAGGACGCTGATAAACTGATGTATGTTGCGGCTCCACCAACAATTTTATCCCTATTTCCAAATGGTGTTTCGATGGCGTCAAAAGCTACTGTTCCTACTATTAAAATACTCATTTTGTTTTTTTGCAAATATATTGCATAATTAACTGCTTTATACTAATATTGCAAACCATTTTTTTAAATAATTCCTCCTTAGCTCAGCTGGTTAGAGCATCTGACTGTTAATCAGAGGGTCCTTGGTTCGAGTCCAAGAGGGGGAGCTAACAAAAAGCCCGGCTAAAAATAACCGGGCTTTTTGCGTATTAACCAAACCTTATTTTATTTCATTACCACAATTTTTTGGGTTTGTTTGCTTTCATTTGTCCGAAATTGACAAAAGTAAGTTCCGTTTGACAAATGCTTGGTATTGTAATAAAAATGATGTTGGCCTTTGAGGTTTTTTTCCTCAAAAATTGTTGTTACTTCTTTCCCTTGAAAAGTATATAGTTTGATGCTTACCTTACTGGCTATTGGCAAATAATATGAAAATTTTGTATTGTTTTTAGATATATTATTTATTACTTCAAAAACTAAGTTTGGTTTATTTGTTAGTACTTTTTCGTTTACCCCATCCTGATTTAAGACCAATAATGCTTTTTCTGTTCCAATCCATTTGTTGTCATTTTCGTCAATATAAATACTATAATGATTCATTTTCTTTTCTGTTGCTTTATAGAGTTTCCATTCAACACCATCAAATGATGATATCCCTTCTTGTGTGCCAATCCAAATTCTATCATAATCATCAACTGTTAAGCAGTTTATTGTGTTATGAGGCACTCCTGAATTTTCTTGTGTATAAACTTTCCAGCTTTCGTCTGATAAACTTAGGAGTCCTTTTTTAGTTCCAATCCATTTTGTGTTGTTTTTATCAATAATTATATTCCACACATGATTATCTGGTAAGGGGGAGTTTTTGCTGTTGTATTCGTTTACTGTTTTGTTGTTAATAACCAAAAGTCCGCTGTTGGTTCCTGCCCAAATATTATTTTCCTTGTCAATTGCTAGTGATATAAAATCATCATTCTTTATTTTTTTGTTTTTTCTGCTAAAAATCACCACTTTTTCCCCATCATGTTTTACCAATCCTTTTTCGGTTGCCAGCCAAATATTTCTATTGTAGTCTATTACAATTTTTCTTATTTTATCAGATGGTAAATTACTGTTTTTTATATTAATAATATTCCATTTTTTTTCTTCTATTTGTAATAATCCTGATGCTGTGCCTATCCAAATTGTATTTTCTACTTCTAAAATGCTTAGTATTTTATCAGAAGGGAGATTACTGTTTTTTGTGGTAAACACTTTCCAATTATTCCCATCAAATAAAATTAACCCCTCCTGGCTTCCAATCCATTTATTATTGTTTTTGTCAATAATTAAGGCTGTTATTTTATTATCTGGCAAGTTGGTGCTCGCGCTATTATATACTTTCCAGATGTCATTTTGCCCAATTGCAGTAACAACTGAAAGAATAAGTATTATGCTCGTTAGTGTCTTCATTTTTTAAATTCATATATTTATTTTACGAGCAGCTTTTTTAATTCGTTACGCCTAATGGTTATGAAAAATATTTCTTCTTTTGTTTGTCTTTTTGTTTTTACATGAATGGACTGATTGGGGTTGTTATGTTTTGAACGACTCTTTGCTTGTGGAAAATGCAAAAAGAAAAAGTTATTTTTTGAAAGGTTCTCTTGTTGTTCTTAGAACACTCTCACATAGTTTGTATACAAATTCAGGATATGGCCATGGACACTTATTGCCAGCATCTGATACGAAATGGCTTGTTGTCTCAGTTGATTCTATTGAGCAGATAAGTGGTCTTAATTTTTTCATTTTCTACCAAATCGTTTGGAAAACAACATGGAGAAAATTGCTGATTTAAACGATTGGGTTTAGTTTAAACCCTTTTTTTTGAATAGTTTTTGTTTGGCTTTTTTATTTCTTTTTTTGCTATTTACCCCTACTTTTTTTCCGTCTTTTAACAAAATCAATTTGTATTTATTTCCGTCTTTTCCTTCTGTTTTACTTGATGGCTCGTTATAGGCCGGGCATTCGCTTTTTGTTTTACAGGAACACAAAATAAAAATAAAAATAATGCTTGTTAGTATTAGTATTTTAGATTGTTTCATTTACAAACAAAATTAACATTAATTTTGCCACACACAAAATTGATAGATGAAGAAAAGAAAAAGAGGAAGATTATCTAAAGACCCTTATTCGAAAAAAGAGTTAATTGATGTGGTTTTAAGTTTTTTTAGAGAAAGTCCGCACAAAAACTTTAATTACAAACAAATCTACAAACTTCTTGGCAGTAAAAATCCTGAGATAAAAACGCTTATAGTAGGTGTGTTACTTGGCTTGTATAAGAATGGAAGTATCCTAGAAATCAAACCTGGAAAGTATAAATTATCCGAGCATTCTCATAAAAAAACAGGGATTATAAAATCGGTTTCTTTTGGGGGGCTGTTAGTTGAAACAGAGGATAAAGAAGAGGTTTTTGTTAGTTTAGATTATAGCCGGTTTGCTTTTATTGACGATATGGTTTCTGTGCTTGTTTTTCCACAAAAAAAAGGACGCAAGAAGGGAGAGGTTTTAAAGGTTTTGGAAAGGAAAAAATCTTCTTTTGTTGGGGTTTTACAAAAAGCTTCAAACTTTGCTTTTCTTATTCCTGACAATAAAAAAATCCCTTTTGATATTTTTATTCCGAAACAAGAATTGAAATCAGATTATGTCGGAAAAAAACTTTTGGTTGAGGTTACAGATTGGTCGGAAAACAGGAAAAACCCTGTTGGAAAAATCATTTCGGTTATTGGAGAGGTTAATAATCACAATGCTGAAATCCACTCTATTTTATACGAATACGATTTGTCCCCTGTTTTTCCTGAAATTGTGACAGAAGCTGCTAAAAAAATGCCTCTAACTATTTCAGGAAAAGAAATTAACTCTAGAAAAGATTTAAGGGGTGTGGATACTTTTACCATTGATCCTGATGACGCAAAAGATTTTGATGATGCGCTTTCTGTTAGAAAATTAGAAAGTGGGAATTGGGAAATAGGAGTGCATATTGCGGATGTTTCTCATTTTGTAAAAAAAGGGAGTGTTTTGGATTTGGAAGCCGAGCAAAGAGCTTCCTCTGTGTATTTGGTGGACAGGGTTGTTCCTATGCTACCTGAAGTTGTTTCAAATGAAATTTGCTCACTAAAGCCTAATGAAGATCGGCTTTGTTTTTCTGTTTTGTTTACCGTGGATGAAAAAGCAAATTTGCTTGATTATTGGGTTGGTAAAAGCATAATTCATTCTGATAAGCGTTTTACTTATACTGATGCTCAGGAAATAATAGATGAGAAAAAGGGTTTGTTTTCTAAACAACTTCTGCTTTTAGATCGTCTTTCAAAAATATTAAGAAAAACTCGTTTTAAGCTTGGGGCTCTTGACTTTGAAAGTTCGGAGGCTAAGTTTGTTTTGAATGAAAAAGATGTACCTGTTGAGGTTTATTTTAAGCCTGTTTTGGATACAAATCATATGATTGAAGAGTTTATGTTGCTTGCTAATAAAACGATTGCAACACTGGTGGGGAGGCCAAAAAACAAAAGCCGATCGCGCCATTTTGTGTATAGAATTCATGATGTGCCTCTTTCTGAGAAAATTTCTTCATTAAGGCGGTTGGTTAAAAAGCTAGGGTACAATCTTGATTCTTCTTCAAAAACAAACTTGGTTTATTCGTTAAATAACTTACACAAACGTATAAAAGGAAGTAAAGAGCAAGATATGCTTGAAAAACTAATTATTCGTTCAATGGCAAAAGCTGTTTATAGCACAAATAATATTGGTCATTATGGTTTAGGTTTTGATTATTACACCCATTTTACTTCTCCAATCAGAAGGTATCCTGATTTGATAGTGCACCGTCTTTTAGAACAATTCCTTGATGGGAAAAACTCTGTTAATGAAGAAGATTTGGAGGCGGTTTGCAAATCTTGTTCAGAAATGGAAAAAAGAGCTGCTATGGCAGAAAGGGATTCTATAAAATATATGCAAGTAAAGTATATGCAGTCAAATATTGGAAAAACATTTTCTGGTATTATATCTGGGGTAACGGATTGGGGTTTATATGTTGAGCTTTCTGAAAACAAATGTGAGGGGCTTGTAAAAATCAAAAGCTTGAAAGAAGATTATTTTATCCATGAGGAGGAGAAGTTTGCCCTAATTGGGGTTGAAACAAAGGTTCAATACCAATTAGGGCAAAGTGTTCGGATAAACGTAGTGGCGGCCGATTTAGATAAAAGGCTGCTTAATTTTATTATTGTTTAATTAACTTTTGGTTCCACACCCACTCTTTTCCTTCTAATTTAATTTGATATATTCCGTCTGCAAGAGAAGAGATATCAATTGTTTTTTTACTTATTTTATTTATCTCAACAACTTTTTTTCCTTTTACATCTACAATTACAAAAGACGTTTCTCCTTTTGGTAAGTTTTCTAAAAACAACTTTCCTTTAGTTGGATTAGGATAAATTACAATTTCTGAAAGATCTTGTTCGCTAACCCCTGTTAATGGAGAGTTTATAGTGTTACAGTTTTGGTTGTTAATTGGGTTTGGATCTAATGAGTAGTTTGTCCAAGCACAAAGTTGTGCTGCTGGTGCCCCTACAGCCATTGGGCCCACAGGAGTTGAAAAAATATGGTTTATTGTGTTTCCTGGCGTAACGGTTGCTGTTACTGTTTCTGTTATTATTGTTCCAGAATTAAACTGATAATTAACATCAAAATTACTAGCCGTATTAATGCCAAAATTTTCTATTGTTACTTCAACATTTTGGCTCGTCCCAAGCGTACTTCCGTTTGCAGGAGTTGTTATGGATGTAATCCCTATATCATCTGAGAAAGGAATTTTTTCAACATCAATAGATATGAAAAAGTCTTCATTCTCAACATCCCTATAAGTTGACCAAAAATTACTAAGGACTTCATAAGTTTGTCCAGAAATCGGTGGTGTAACGTCTTTTCCTAGACCAATTCCTGCCGCCCCCATATACCACAAAACATACACTCCTCCACTAAAAATTGTGTCAGGAGAGGCGCATGAAACTATATTGTTTCCTGGAGCCACTACTTGTGCTGCAGAAACGGTTACCGAATCTAATAATGTTCCTGCTGTTCCGTTAAGCCCGTCATTGGCATATATTTTTGCGTCAAAGCTTGCCGCTCCAGCGTTGTTCTCAATATAAAAATTAGTGTTTTTTATAAGTGCTGGATAAAAAGGGGGCTCTAGATATACTGCTATCCCCCCATTTCCACCCGACCAATTAATACTTCCTCCTCCTGGCGTATGAGCATAGGTTAAATTAATTAATGCTTGTGTAGTATCTACCACCACTATTTCTTGTTCAAGAGTGTTGTTTGTGGGGTCCATATCTCCTGTAGCACCACTTAGCATTGTTACAAAAGTGTGAGGCCCTAATACGGATGATGTTGGTTGAAAGGTGTTTATTAATACAAAGGTAGTGTCTGCTCCTGCATTTAGCATGTTTAGTATTGCACTATTTGATACTGCAGGAGGGGAGAATTGTGGAGATAAATTAGTTATTACTGTTGCTCCACCAAAAGGCGTATTTCCCTCGTTTTTTATATTTGTTTTTAGCGTGTAGTTTGCCCCGTCTGCCGATAAAAATATTCCTTTATTATCTATATTGTCATTCCAATTTACCGCTATATCTGTAATTACTCCCGGATTTGTTGATGGATCAAATCGTAATGCGTTTGGCATTCCTATATTTGGAGAAAACGCATCAAAGTATATTCCTGATGTGTGTTGCAACCCAAAAGACCCTACTTTTGATTGAATCCCAACTTCAATATCTGTTGAGTTAGTTGTTGCAGCCATATCTCTATCTTTATAATTAATTACTATTGTAGAATCAAGTTTGTTTAATACTATTTGAAAAGTGTTATATCCTACCCATTCTTGTCCTGTTATAGGATTAAGATTCGGGTCTGTCCAAAAAGGAACATTTATATAAGAAATAATAGTTTGTGTTGGGGTATCATCAAAGTAACATCTTGCTGGATTTGCTATAGTTCCTCCAGGAGCAATAGTTATTGTGTCAGGAGCAAAATTCAAATCACACATAAAACCTGCTATAAAATTATTTTTTGCATAAGAATTTGTTGGCATCATAGGGAAAGGAGAAGAAACTTGAATAGGTTTAAACCCAACATATCCGTTAGATCCAATCCAAATCTTATCTACAGAATACCAATAATAATCAAATGCTGGAGATATATTAAATGGTCCTACAATATTATCATCTCCTAAACCATCCACATAATTTTCAATTTGTTCAATATCAATCCAACTGTAGTTAGCTGGTCTTGTTGGATGATCACTGTTATACCAAGTATAACCATAAGGTCCTGGTCCACCAGAATTTTGTGCTAATATTGTTAAACTTAAAAAAATCAACGTTAAAAATAAATATTTTTTCATGGTTTTAGGTTTTTAAATGAAGCTGTGAAATTACACATTTTTTTGAATTTTCAAATTTTAATTTAATTCTATTATATATATTATATATTTTAAGAAATTAATTTAAAAATAAATTATTATTATTATATATAACTGTTAGTATGGTTAAAAAAAATACATTATTTTTTAGATAAGTAAGTTATTAATAAATATAAACAACTTCTTTAATAAAAATAAATAAATAAAACCTGAAACTTAAATATATAACTAACAATAAAATTAAATTGTTAATTTCAATATTAACCTTTGTTTTTTAATAAATAATTATAAATTTACAATAAATAAAAGTTAATAAGTATATTTAAAACTAATAAGTAAAAAACAATAAAAATACTTGACTTTAAAGTTTTAATATTGACTTATTATTAAATTTTAAAAAACAAATTTTATTTATTGTTTTTGATTACTTATTTATTAACAGATCATTAATTTGGAATATTAATAACTTAATAAAAATAACTAGAGTAAAAAATACAACTATTAACACACTGTTAAAATAAATAAAAATGAAAATAGGATTAGCGTGTGATCATGCGGGTTTTGAATATAAAGAACAATTAAAAGAATACTTGTCTAGTAAAAACCATAAAATTGACGATTTTGGGTGTTATTCTGAAGAGAGTGTAGACTATCCAGATTTTGCACACAAATTGGCTGAAAACATTGAAAAAGGAGAAAACAAATTGGGAATTCAATTCTGTGGAACAGGAAATGGGATTAATATGAGTGCAAACAAACATCAAGGAGTTAGAGCAGCGCTTTGTTGGAATACCCACATTGCAGAACAAGCAAGATTACACAACAACGCAAACATACTAACTATGCCAGCTCGTCATTTAGAGTGGAAAGAAGTAGAAAAAATTGTAGACAGCTTCTTGAATACAAATTTTGAAGGAGGAAGACATGAGAGAAGAGTAGATAAAATTAAAATATCTTGCAACAATCGTTAATAGTAAAACCTATACTACTCCACAAAAACTTATAGTTTTGTAAAATGAGAAAACAACTTATTTTACTTTTATTGCTACCATCAGTTTTACTTAGTCAAGAAAATGTAAAATTTTCCAAAACCATAATTGTACAAGACCTGGAAAGGCATCTTAATATTTTAGCTTCTGACTCTTTAGAGGGAAGGGAGACGGGGAAAAAAGGACAAAAAATGGCGGCAGACTATATTGCAAATCATTTTAGAGAGATAGGAATACCGCCATATAAAAAAGACACCTATTATCAAAAATTCAAAGTAAAATCCGGTAGACATGTTTGTAAATGTGAAGACTGTGATGTTGGATTTGTTAAGCAGCTTTTTGGAAAGAAAAGGAGAATAAAAGGAGAAAACGTATTAGGCTATATTGAAGGAGGTGATTTAAAAAACGAGCTTATTGTTATTACCGCTCATTACGATCATTTAGGAAAACACGACAGCTTGGTTTTCAATGGAGCAGATGATGATGGTTCAGGAACAGTAGCCGCCCTGGAAATTGCAGAAGCATTTATATTAGCGAAAAAAGCAGGAAAAGGACCTAGAAGGTCCGTGCTTATTATGCCAGTTTCTGGAGAGGAAAAAGGCCTTTTAGGAAGTAAATATTATACGGATAATCCTATTTATCCACTTGAAAACACGGTAGCAAACTTAAATATTGATATGATTGGAAGGTTAGACGATTGGCACGATACAGCCAACTATGTCTATTTAATAGGAGCAGACAGACTAAGTCAAGAATTGCACGATATAAGTGAGCGAGTAAACAAAGAGTACATTGGTTTAAATCTAGACTATAAATTTAATGAAGAGGACGACCCCAATAGGTACTATTATCGATCAGACCATTATAATTTTGCAAAAAATAACATTCCTGTAATTTTCTACTTTAACGGAGTGCATGAGGATTATCATAAAGTAAGCGATACGGTAGAAAAAATTGATTTTCAAAAAATAGAAACCATAACGCGCTTAGTGTTTTTAACTGCCTGGGAATTAGCGAATCGTGATGAAAGAATAGTTGTGGATAAAGCAGAAAACTAATAGAACTTTTTGATTAGAAAAAAGTCGGGATGAGAGGATTCGAATTTTTTACCAAAAACTATAAATCAAACTTTATACCTTGTGCCAAAGGCAATTCTTCAGTATAATTAATCGTATTTGTTTGTCTTCTCATGTAAACTTTCCAAGCATCACTGCCACTTTCTCTTCCTCCACCAGTTTCTTTTTCGCCACCAAAAGCCCCACCAATTTCAGCCCCGCTTGTTCCTATATTTACATTTGCAATTCCACAATCACTACCAGCAACAGACAAGAATTTTTCCGTTTCTCGTAAATTAGTAGTCATAATTGCAGAAGACAAGCCTTGTTTTACAGCATTTTGCATATCAATAGCCTCTTCTAGCCCAGAGTACTTCATAATATACAAAATAGGAGCAAAAGTTTCGTCTTGTACTATT
>Ga0187827_10004870_pt1 | contig 16167 bp, 15 predicted proteins | sample ETNtaG_39_FD_167969 | JGI IMG/M metagenome (GOLD analysis project Ga0187827, IMG submission 167969) | Marine microbial and viral communities from oxygen minimum zone, Eastern Pacific Ocean - ETNP2014_SV_150_PacBio MetaG (Illumina Assembly) | ecosystem: Environmental > Aquatic > Marine > Hypoxic...
GTCCGCGCGCCGCTATGCGCGCTGTTCGGGGGCGGAGTGGCGGAGGCGGTGCGTGTGCAGTATGGCGGCAGCGTGAAACCCGACAATATAGCGGAGTTCATGGCCGAGCCAGACATCGACGGCGCGTTGATTGGTGGTGCCAGCCTTTCCGCTGAGAGTTTCTGCGCCATCGTTAATTCCGCGCGCTGATGACGCCGGGGCATCCGGCTCCAGTTGGCCCCATTTGCCAATCATGACAATCAGCCCGTACCTGGAGCCGTGGGTCTGGCTGTTGGGCACAATTCCACTACTTCTCTTCTTGCAGCGCTGGATATCCCGACACATGCAGATAATTTTTTTGTTGCTCACTCGCCACACCGGAATGGCGATGCTGTTGAATCAATTGGTCTTTCTTCCGGGGGTGCTGCTGCACGAACTCAGCCACTGGGTGCTGGCACGATTGCTAGGCGTGCGGACCATGGGTTTCTCGGTGTGGCCCATGCGTCAGGCGGATGGATCTCTGCGATTAGGGTATGTGCACACGCAGAAGGTGGATTTCCTGCGCGAGGCTCTGGTGGGTGTAGCACCTCTGCTGACCGGGTGCGCCGCGGTAGTGGCGATTGGGCTGTGCGTTTTGGAATTGGATCAGGTGGCGCTGGCCTTCGGGAGCGGCGACTGGGCGAACGGTTCGCACGGGCTGGTGAAAGTGTTGCAGTCCGCTGATTTGCTCATCTGGGTGTATGTTCTCTTCGCGCTGAGCAATACCATGATGCCCAGCGCAAGCGATCGGCGTGCCTGGCCACTTGTTGGGGGCTTGCTTCTTGCTCTCGGTGCAAGCTTGTATTATTTTGGGATGGGGCCGGTCATCCAGGGCGCACTGGGTGAAGGCATGGCGGCCGGGGTGCGCGTAATGGCTACGGCTTTTACAGTGACCATTGGAGTGGATCTAGCATTGCTGCCCGCCATTTTGGGCGCAGAGTGGATGCTCTGGCAATTGCTTCCCGAGCGGCGTTTGGAGAGATTACGATAAAGGGTGTTTGCGAGACAGGCGCATGAGGTAGACAATCGTGACCGTCATCAAGAGCAACAATGCCACCAGTTTGATTAACTGCGATCCGGCCGTCAGTGAAAGCACTCCAAAAGCTGCCGCGGCCGCCCAGTATCCCACTACGATGCGGCGCTGAGAATATCCACGGTCAATTAATCGGAAGTGCAAATGGCCGCGGTCGCCGAGCAGGATTGACGTGCCCCGGCGGTAGCGGTCGATGATCTGCCAGGCGGTATCAGTGATGGGCACGGCCATCACTAGCAATGCCGTTGCAAGGCGGGCGGGCGCTAGGATTGACAGTGTGGCCAAACCGTAACCCAGCACCATTGCCCCGGCGCCGCCAAGGAAGACGCGGGCCGGGCTGAAATTGAATGGCAGCAACCCCAAGCACGCGCCAGCTAACGCAAGGGCGTAAAGAGAGACACGCTGCTGCCCCAGTGAGAGCATATGCACGGCGAACAGAATTGCCGCGATGGCCCCGACCCCGGCGGCCAACCCGTCGAGTCCATCAAGCCAGTTAACCGTGTTCATCATGCCGATAATCCAGAAGCAGGTAAGCATGAAGACCAACGCTGGGCCCACAATTGGTATGAGATGCAATTCAATTACAACCCCGGAAACAGGATTAGTGAAGCGCTCGATGAACACCGTAGCGCTGACGGCGATGATGGCGGCACCTAATTGAGCTAGCAATTGCGGCAGCCAGCCCAACTCGCGCCAGTCATCCAGAAGGCCGATTGGGAAAAGGAAAGCACATCCGAGCAGCACGCCAACGATGCGGCGCGCGTCATCCGGGTTTGAGAGCGGCGCCGCTGCGTATGCGAGCGCGCTTGCGGCGGCGAATCCGGCGAAGAGAGCCACCCCTCCAATGCGGGGCAAAGGTTGCCGGTGGTGGTGGCGCGCGCGCGGCCTATCTACCAGGGCGCGCAGCCGCGGACCAAAGCGGGCAGCCAACGCCGTTCCCAGAAAGGCTACTCCGCTCGCGAGAGCAAACACCTGCAACGAGAGGAGCATATTAGCGGGCTGCGCTGCGCGTGGCCCTAAGTGGCGAACTGACGGTCTCCCGCATCGCCGAGGCCGGGCACGATGAACCCGATGTCGTTTAGGTGCGAATCTACTCCAGCCACATGGATTGGGACATCGGGATGGTCGCGCTGCAGCCGCTCCACACCTTCCGGGGCCGCTATCAGGCCGATGTATTTGATTATCTCCGCGCCCCAGGATTTGAGCAGACCACAGGCAGCGGAGGCGGAACCCCCGGTGGCCAGCATCGGGTCAAGCAGCAGGCACGTTCTCTCGGCGGCGTCCGTGGGCCTATTGACGTAATACTCAATCGGCTCCAACGTGTGTTCATCACGCTTCAGGCCAATGTGCCAGACTACGGCGTCGGGAACAAGAGTGTGGATAGCGGACACCATTCCGATTCCAGCGCGCAGCACCGGCGCCAGCGCAATATTGGCTTTCAAGGTTGTGCCGGTTGCGGCGCCCATCGGGGTGGTGACGTCAATGGTATCAGTCTTCAGGTCTGCAGTGGCCTCGTATGCCAGCAGAGAGCTCAGGTCACCGACAAGCTTTCTGAACGCTACCGGCGGAGTGCATGTTGCGCGCAAACGACTTAGTTTGTGGGCCACCAGTGGGTGGCGGCTGGGAAAGACGTTGCTCATTGTCGCCTCCAATCCATTTTCGTGCTGATTGTAACCTGAATGCCGGTGGCTGGCAAACGGCGACCGGATGCGGCAGACTGCCTTTGGCAACAGGGCGCATTTTGCTTAGTGCGAGTATCGCGACTATAATGCTGCCATAGTGGTTCAGGCTGAGAGAGTGGTGACCGGCAAGGCGCGTCCGGATGATGCGGCCGAACTTTCATTGCGCCCCGGGCGTCTCGCTGAGGTAATCGGGCAGGAGCGCGTTAAGGAGAATCTCGAGATTCTGATAGCCGCCGCGAGCGGACGAGACGAGGCCGTCGACCATGTACTGCTGTACGGTCCGCCCGGGCTGGGCAAGACCACGCTGGCGCATGTGATTGCCAATGAGATGGGCGTGAACATTAAGGTGACAGCCGGGCCTGCCATCGAGCGACAAGGTGACCTGGCAGCCATCCTGACGAACCTTCAGGCGGGCGACGTACTTTTCATCGACGAGGTGCACCGACTGGGTCGAGCGCTGGAGGAGGTACTTTACCCCGCCATGGAGGATTTCGCCCTTGACATCGTTATCGGCAAAGGCCCGAGCGCGCGCAGCATTCGGCTGCAGCTGCCGCGTTTCACTGTGATTGGTGCTACCACCCGCTTGGCGCTGATGACGGCCCCGCTGCGGGCACGTTTCGGGGCGGTGTTCAGGTTGGATTATTACAGTGTGGCGGCGATGAAGGCGATAGTGCGGCGCGCAGCTGAAATCTTGCATGTGCAGGTGGAGCAGGGCGGGGTGGCGGAGATCGCCTGCCGGGCGCGGGCCACTCCGAGGGTGGCGCTGCGGCTGCTTCGGCGCGTGCGCGATTACGCTCAAGTGCGCGCGGATGGCATCATCACTGCCGGTGTTGCCCACGACGCTCTGGATTTACTAGACGTTGATGAACTGGGCCTCGACGAGATTGATCGGCGCATGATGCGCGCCATCATAGACAAGTTCTCGGGCGGGCCAGTCGGGCTGGACACTATCGCGGCCTCCATCAGCGAGGAGGCAGACACAATCATGGACGTGTACGAGCCGTATCTGCTGCAACTCGGCTTTTTGGAGCGCACTTCGCGTGGGCGCAAGGCGGCGCGGCAGGCTTATGAGCATCTGGGTGTCGCCTACCCCGAGGACGGACAGCGCAGCTTGCTCTGATGCGCGGTTGTGGTTGAACCGCTCGTGCTGCCGATAATTTTCACACAGCGCAATGGGCGAAAACAACTCTCTGCGCACTGACGATTTCGACTTCCATCTTCCTCCCGAATTCATCGCTCAAACGCCGGCGAAGCCGCGCGATGCGGCGCGGCTGTTAGTATTGCGGCGTGGAAAAAGGAGAATTGCGCATAGGCATGTTACTGACCTTGTCTCCTACCTGAGGTCGGGAGACGTGCTGGTTTTGAACGACACGCGTGTGCTGCCGGCCCGGCTGCAGGGTAGAAAAGAATCCGGCGGAAAGGCAGAGCTATTGCTACTGAAGCGGATTTCAGCGCGTACTTGGGAGGTTCTCGTCGGAGGCTGTGGTTTGAAGGTGGACGCACGTGTCGTGATTGGTGATGGTACGCCTATTGCTACAGTATTGGAGGAAACCAGCGGTCCACGGCGATTGGTTCGTTTTTCGTGTGCAATTACGCCGCTGCTGAACGGGATTGGAGAAATGCCGCTGCCGCCGTACATTAGGAGTAAAATTAATGACGATGAACGGTATCAAACGGTGTATGCTGCTGAGCCTGGATCAATCGCGGCGCCGACGGCTGGGTTGCACTTTACATCTGGGCTACTCGCTGAAATTCGTGCGATGGGCGTAAACGTACCGTGCGTCACTCTTCATGTTGGTTTGGATACCTTTGCGCCGGTGCAAACTGAGATGATTGATGACCATCCTATTCATAGGGAGTGGTGCTGTTTGGACGAGGCTGCAGCGGAGATAATAAATCGTGCTCGCCGAGGCGGCGGGCGCATCGTGGCTGTTGGCACCACCACGGCGCGCGTGCTTGAGACGGCTGCACGCTCGGCTTCCTGTGACCGGGTTGCGCCCGTGTGCGGCGAGACCGATCTTTTTATCACCCCGGGATACCGCTTCAGCGCGGTGGACGCATTGCTGACCAATTTCCATTTGCCGCGTTCCACGCTCCTGATGATGGTCGCGGCGTTTTGTGGCGCGGGCGGGCGGGCAAGCATTCTCGACGCTTATAAACATGCGATGCTGGCCGGATACCGGTTCTACAGCTTCGGCGACGCAATGCTTATACTGTGAACGCCCTGGTGACTATGGCCTTGAAATAAGGGGCGAATCTTGGTAGAATATCGGCTCTCCGAGGGCGCATGGCGGTGTTTCAGTGATTTACGTTGACGGGTTAACCAAATGGTACGGCGACATCGAGGCGCTGCATGAAGTCGCATTCCATGTCGCCCCGGGCGAGATTGTTGGGCTGCTTGGCCCAAATGGTGCGGGAAAATCAACCACCATAAAATGCCTGACTGGCTATCTGCACCCGGACGAAGGCAAGATTAGCGTTGATGGGCTGGATGTGCTCCAGCAGCCGCGCGAGGTGCAAGCTCGGGTAGGCTATCTGCCGGAGAACACCCCGCTCTATGCCGACATGTCGGTGCAAGCTTATCTGAGAATGATCGCTGACCTGCGCGAAGTGCCGGAAATCGAGCAGCGCGATTTGCTCTCCGCTGCGATTTATGCCACCGGCCTGCAAGAGCGCCTGACGCAACCAATTGGCGAGTTGAGTAAAGGCTTCAGGCAACGCGTCGGCCTCGCCCAGGCTATATTGCACCAGCCACGCCTGCTCATTCTGGATGAACCCACCATCGGCTTGGACCCCACCCAGGTAGTAGAGGTACGCAATCTGATAAAGGGCCTCGCCAGCCGCAGCACCATTCTTTTCTCCTCGCACATATTGTCGGAAGTGGAGGCGATCTGCGACCGGGTGATAATTCTGATAAACGGCGAAGTGAAAGCTGACGCGCGTCTCCAGGAACTAGCGCAGACCACGGACGCTACCCTGGTGCTGCAAAAAGAAGTGGACGGAGCCGAGAAAGCGCTGGGCGCGCTGTCAGGCGTGCGCCAAGTGCAACCGCTGCGCACAACTGAAGGTTACAGCGGGTTCCGCATTTTAGGGGCGGAAGAATTTGACCTTTGTCCGGCGGTTTTTGATTTGGCGCGCCGGCAGGATTGGCCGTTGCGCGAACTGCGCCGCGATGTGCGTACCCTCGAGACTGTCTTCAATGAATTGGCCGGAGCTGCATGAAACAGGCGCTAATCGTTGCCCGCAAAGAAACTAACAGCTACTTCGGGTCGCCAATGGCGCTGATTTTCGTGGGCGTCTTTCTTGCGGCGACACTTTTCACTTTCTTCTGGGTAGATACGTTCTTTTCGCGCGGGATCGCTGACGTGCGCCCGCTGTTCAACTGGATGCCGTTGTTGCTTATTTTCTTGGTCGCAGCCCTGACCATGCGCCAGTGGAGCGAAGAGCAGCAATCGGGCACGCTGGAAATTTTGCTGACATTACCGGTGCGGCTGACTGATCTTGTGTTGGGCAAATTCCTTGCCGTGATGGCGCTGGTGAGCGTGGCGCTGGCGCTGACAGCCTTCCTGCCGCTCACTGTCGCATTTCTGGGGAACCTTGATTGGGGACCGGTCTTCGGCGGCTACTTGGCAGCCGTGCTGCTGGCGGCAGCCTACGCTGCCATCGGGCTTTACGTCTCGGCGCGTACCGACAACCAGCTGGTGGCACTTATTGTCACTGCGCTGCTTGGCGGCGCGTTTTATCTGATTGGCGCGAGTGGCTTCACCGATTTCTTCCCCGACCAAATGTCCGAAATCTTCCGCGCTCTCGGAACCGGCGCGCGCTTTGAGAGCATCGAGCGTGGCGTAATTGATTTACGTGATCTGGCTTACTATCTATCGCTCACCGGCATTTTCCTCGCTCTCAATGCACTGGCGCTGCAACGTCAGGGTTGGAGCGAGGGCGAAAACACGCTGGGGCATCGCCGCCGCGTTTCGTTAAGTGCCGTGCTGGTCATCCTCAACCTGATTGCGCTCAACATCTGGCTTTTCCCGCTGCGCGCTGTGCGGCTCGACCTGACCGCGCAGCAGGAATACAGTCTCTCGCACGCCACGCGCGACTTGCTGGCCAGCGTGCAGGAACCGCTGCTCATTCGCGGCTATTTCAGCGACAAGACTCATCCGCTTCTCGCCCCGCTTGTGCCGCGCATCCGCGATATGTTGCACGAATATCGACTCGCTTCCAACGGCAATCTGGTGATTGAAATCATCGACCCGCTGCAAGACTCGGAGAAAGAAGCCGAAGCCAACCAGACTTACGGCATTCACCCCACGCCGCTGCAAGCCGCTGATCGCTATGGCGCGTCGGTGGTCAATGCCTACTTCGATGTTCTCGTGCGCTACGGTGATCAGCATGTGGTGCTCAATTTCCAGGACTTGATCGAAGTGGAACCATACCGCACTGGGCAAGTGGACGTGCGCCTGCGCAACCTAGAATATGACCTGACGCGGGCGATTAAGAAGGTGTTTTACGGCTTTCAAAGCATCGATTCCATTCTGGGGGCGCTGGGCGACCCGGTTAAGCTGACGCTTTACGTCACCCCGAACACGCTGCCTGTACCGCTGGCACAGGCGCCGCAGGCCATCGGTAAGGTGGCAGCTGCCCTGGAAGCAGAATCCGGCGGCAAGTTCGCCTTCGGGATAGTGGACGTTGACTCGTCCGGCAGCCCGTTGTCCCGTCAGGATTTGTACGACCGTCACGGTCTGCAACCGATTCCAGTCTCGTTCTTCTCACCGGACACCTATTATCTGTATATGCTCCTTGAAATGGGCGCTGACGCGCAGGTCTTGTATCCCAGCGGCGACCTGAGCGAGGCCGGCATCCGCACTGCGATAGAATCGGCGTTGAAGCGCGCTTCCACCGGCTTCCTGAAAGTGATTGGCCTCTGGACGCCGCGTGATGTTCCGCAACAAAGTGGCTTCGGGCAGCAGATGCCTTCGTTCAAGCGCTATGACTTGCTGGCGCAGGTGCTGCGCGAGAATTACATCGTGAGACCGTTGGATCTTACTGATGGCGAAGTTCCGCCGGATGTGGATGCGCTCATGGTGATTGCGCCGCAAGACATGAGCGACGTGCAACGTTACGCGATTGACCAATACTTGATGCGCGGCGGCGCTGTGGTGGCGGCTGCCGGAAACTACATCATGCAGCCCGACCAATTCACCGGCGGGCTGGGGCTGCTGCAGGTGACGATGGGATTGCAGAAAATGCTCGCGAGTTATGGCATCAATATCGAACAGAAATTGGTGCTCGACGCGCAAAACGAGCCTTTCCCGGTACCGGTGACGCGCGACCTGGGTGGCATTCAAGTGCGCGAGATCCACGCCATGAGCTACCCGTTCTTTGTCGATGTGCGCCCGGACGGGATGGACCGTGAAAGTCCGATTCTGGCCAGCTTGCAGGCGGTGACACTGAACTGGCCTTCGCCAATCACCGTGGATGAGAGCGCAAATGCCGATCGGGAAGTGACCATGTTGTTGCAGTCCAGCGCTGAATCGTGGGCGACAAGCGATACCAATATCCAACCGAACACGGATTTGTATCCCGAATTGGGGTTCCCACTTGGGGCGGAGCGCGAACCGCATGTTCTTGCGGTTTCGGTGCAGGGTATTTTCGAGAGTTTCTTTAAGGACAAGCAATCTCCGCTGCAGAAAGTTGACCAAGGCACGGGCGAAGTGGTGAACCCGGACGCGGTGGGCACGCTGGAAAGTTCCCCGCCGACAGCGCGGCTGGTGCTCTTCGGCAGCGCCGAGTTTCTGAATGACACCGTCTTCGATCTCTCTTCCAGTATGTCTGGCGACCGTTATTTGAACAGCTTGCAATTGGCGGAGAACGTCGCAGACTGGTCGGTGGAGGAACTGGATTTGCTCAGCATTCGCTCGCGGGGAACTGCCTCGCGCCCGCTGTCGCCGCTCTCCGAGCGCGAGCAGACTTTTTGGGAGACGGCCAATTACATTCTGGCGCTGGCTGCTGTGTTCGTGTTGGGCTGGATCTGGCGCGCGCGCCGGCGCAACGAACAGCCGATGGCGTTGACGCCAATCGAGAAAACGGCCGTGGCGCGATGATTACTTCACTGAGAACCGGGACTTTCGACCGTGCCAATCAGCTGCTGGGCGGCCTGCTGGTGGCGCAGGTTGTGTTGGCGGCGGTTGTGTTTTGGCCACGAGTAACCGTGGCCGATGGCGGACTGCTCTTCGCGGGTCAGGCGGAAGCTGAAATTGTTGTGCTTGCCATAACTGACGGCGATGGCAAGCGCGTGGCACTGGCGAAAGACGGGCAGCAATGGGTGCTTCCGGAAGCGGACGCGTTTCCTGCCGATGGCGACAGAGTGGCGCCGCTGTTGCGGAAAATCGAGCAACTGCGTACCGGCCGGTTGGTGACGGTAACCGAGGGTAGCCACGTGCGGTTGCAGGTGGCTGAGCAAAAGTTCAACCGTAAGATGCTAATTACCTGGTCAGACGGAGCGCAAAACACGCTGCTGCTGGGCAGCACCGCCGGGGCCGGTGCGACGCACTTCCGCCTGCTCGAGGATGATGAGGTCTATTTGACTGCGGATTTGACGCCGTGGGAGGCGAATACTGCTGCATCGAATTATATCGATACGCAAATCTTCAACGTGTCGCGCGATGCCATTACCGCCATCACCCTGCAGAATCTGAACGGCAGCTTCACTTTCGTGAAGCGCGATGAAAAATGGACGTGGCCGGAGATGGCCGCGGACGAGATGCTGGACGATACCGTGCTGAACGGATTGCTTACGCAGGTGAGTTCGGTGCACATGATTGCGCCTCTAGGTAAGGCGCCGAAACCGTCGTACGGGCTCGACCAGCCGCTGGCGACTGCAACAATCACAGCGGAAGTTGGCGACGCGCTTCAGCAGCATGTGTTGCGTGTGGGCGCTGAGCGCGGGAGCAATTATGTGTTCAGCGCTTCCGGGGCGGAATATTACGTGAGTGTTTCAGCGTACACTGCCGGCCATCTGATTGATAAGACTCACGCTGATTTCGTGCAAGCCTCGCCGGAAGAAGAAGCGAGTTAGAGCCACACAGCTGTGATTAGCAGCGCAGCCCCCCTTCCAGAGCTAGCAGACGCCGTTTGGTGCGCAGCCCGCCCCGGCCGCTGTACCCACCCAGGCTGCCGTCCGCCGCGATGACACGGTGGCAGGGAATGACCAAGGGAAGCGGGTTGCGGGCATTGGCTCCGCCCACAGCGCGCGCAGCTTGCGGGCGTCCAATCTGGGCAGCGATTACGCCGTAAGCGCGCGTTTGGCCGTAGGGCACACTAGCGACCGCCAGCAGCACCTCGCGCTGAAAACCCGTGAGAAAGCTGAGATCAACGGGTATTGAGAACTGCGTGGGCGCGCCGTGCAGATACTCGCGCAGCTGGGCTCGTGCGGAAGAAAGCCCGTCTTCGGTTGAAACCACCGCGATTTGGTGGTCCGCAGCCAGATGCATCAGAAATTGCCCCGTGCTGATGTTGTAAGCGATTGCAATCAGCCCTCGCTCCGATGCGGCCAGATGGAGCACATCGAAAACGGGAATGTCGGTGAGAGTAGTGTGCCGCAGTGTGGGCTGAGGGTTACTGACGGGCATCTCCAGATCTCGCGAAGAATCTTACAAATGCATCCAATAGAATACCGAATGACCGCCCGAGATTGAAGTCGTCTTCATCGGGGTCAAGACGGATGCCAATTCCATGCGGATTGATTGTAACATCTTTCGGATGCGCGAACGCCATAACCATGCGTGGTCATCTGAACAATCTCGTCAGAAGTGACCTTGTGTCAGGCGGAATTGTCAATCTGGAAACTTGCGCTATCCTTCAGCCCATGGCGGGCCGACAGGCACGAATGTGAGCGACTTGCTGCTCTGGATTTGGTGCTGATTGGCTATCTGGCGACCATGTACAATTGGTGCGGGCTTTGGCAACTGAGTGAGCTGGCGATTTGACTTCAATCCTCGGTGTTGACATCGGCGGATCCGAAATCAGAGGTGCTCCTGTGGACGTGCTTTCTGGTGCGCTCACCGCCTGGCGACACGAATACCCCAAGCCGCAGCCGGCGACTCCCGCTTCGGTGGCAGAGGCATTGCGCGGCCTCACGCGCCATTTTGGCTGGGAGGGACTAATTGGCTGCGCGTTTCCCGCCATGGTGCGGGCGGGAGTGGTGCACACCACGTCCAACGTGGACGAGAGCTGGATTGGAATGAATACCCGCGATTTGTTCTCGAAGGAGTCTGGCTGAGCTGACGGTCCTTAACGATGCCGACGCGGCTGAACTGGCCGAGATGAAATTTGGCGCGGGCCGCGGTGAGAGCGGTGTGGTGATGGTGCTCACCTTCGGCACCGGAATCGGCAGCGCCCAGTTCGTAGACGGGAAGTTGTTGCCCAATGTGGAGATGGTAAGATTTGAACTTGATGGGCAGTTGGCCGAACCGCGCGCTGCCGCACAGAGGAGGTACTGAACTGGGAGGCATGGGTGCTACGCGCGCAGCGCTTTTTGGACTACCTGGACAAGCTCTTCTCTCCAGATGCCTTCATCTTTGGCGAGGCCATCAGCCGCGACCACGCGCGTTTTTTGCAGCTGCTGCGCGCCCGTGCTCGGCTCGCTCCCACACGTTTTTTCAACGATGCGGGCATAGTCGGTGCGGCGCTGTCCGCAAACGCGCACTAGGCGGCAAAATAAGATACGCATCTTTTAGGGCGGCTAGGGGTTTCTATTCTCGCAAAGCGGTATGTTTCTAGAGAGGAATAAAATATTATGAGCCAATCACGAATTGCGATTGTTGTGGATAGCACGGCGCAGATACCGGCGACGCTGGTGCAGCTATATGGCATCCACGTAATTCCGCAGACACTTGTGTGGGGCGCGGAGACATTCCACGACGATGTGGATATCACTCCGGCTCAGTTTTACGACCGCCTGCGGGAGGATCCGGTGTTCCCTACCACGTCGCAGGCAAGTGTGCGGGAATTTCAGGAGCTGCTCACGCGCGTGGGGGCTGGCGCTGAAGAAGGAGTGCTGGTGGTAGTGCTTTCAGGAGAGCTTTCTGGCACATTCAATTCGGCCACACAGGCGCGCGCGCTGCTGCCTGAAATGCAGATTGATATTGTCGACACGCGCACTACGGCGATGGCGATGGGGTACGTGGCGCTGGCAGCGGCGCGGGCCGCGGAACGGGGAAATTCTCTGGCGGAATGCGTGCAGCTGGCTCGAGGCATGCTGGACAAGGTGGGTGTCTTCCTGACTGTGGATACGTTGGACTATTTGCACCGCGGCGGCCGCATTGGCGGCGCGCGCAAGTTGTTCGGCAACGCGTTGAATATCAAGCCGGTTCTCACGGTGAAAGACGGCGTGGTGCAGGAGGCTGGCAAGGTGCGCACGCGCAAGAAAGCGTTGCGGCATGTCGTGGATGCGGTCTCGGCGGAGGTTGAGGGAAAAGAAAACATCCGTATAGCGGCGCTGCATGCCGCTGCGCCCGATGATGCGGCTGCGCTGCTGCAAACTGCGAGGGAGCGGATGAATCCGGTCGAAGCCCATTCGGCGGAACTAAGCCCGGTGGTCGGTGCTCATGTTGGACCGGGCACGGTGGGGCTGGGATGGTGTGTTGACATTTAGCCCCGATGTGGGTCAAAAAAAAGGCCCCGCGCCTGCGGCGGCCTTTTTTGCAAAATGTGATTGCGTAGTGTCAGCGGGTGGTGCGCCTAATCCGAGCGCCGAGCGCCCGTAGCTTTTCTTCGATACCCTCGTAGCCGCGTTCAATCTGACTGATGTTGCGTATTACAGATTCGCCTCGGGCGCACAGAGCGGCAATGAGCATGGCCATCCCTGCGCGGATGTCCGGGCTTTCCAGCGTTTCACTCTGCAGCATGTTTGGTCCCTGAACAATGCAGCGGTGCGGGTCGCAAACAATGATGCGCGCCCCCATTCCGGCCAGTTTGTCCACAAAATAGAGCCGGCTTTCGAATAGTTTTTCGTGGAACAGCACTGTGCCGGCGCATTGCGTTGCGATTACGATAGCGATGCTCATCAGGTCTGCGGGGAAACCGGGCCAGGGCGCATCGTCCACTTTGGGGATGGCGTCGCCAAGATCTGGAATCACGCGCAGCGACTGTTCGGCGGGCACGAGGATGTCGTCTCCTTCCACCTGCCATCCAACCCCGAGGCGCTTGAACGCGATTTCAGCCATGTGCAGGTGCTTAACTCCGGCGCGTTCAATGCGGATTTCACCGCCGGTGACGGCGGCCGCACCGATAAAGCTGACCACTTCGAGATAATCCGGCCCGATTGTGTGTTCGCCGCCGTGAAGTGAATCGACGCCCTCGATTGTGAGTACGTTGGAGCCGATGCCAGCGATGCGGGCGCCGCGGGCGTTCAGAAAGTGACACAGTTCCTGGACGTGGGGCTCGGAGGCCGCGTTGCGCAGCGTAGTGGCGCCGGCCGCTAGCGCGGCCGCCATGACCGTATTCTCGGTGGCGGTCACACTGGTTTCATCCAGCAGGATGTCTGCACCCCGCAGTCGGTCTGCGCGCATTTCAAAATTCTCATTAGTGTGGATTTTCGCGCCAAGCGATTGCAGTGCCAGGATGTGGGTATCCAATCGGCGGCGGCCGATTATGTCTCCTCCGGGCGGAGACAGATGCAATTGGCCATGACGCGTGAGCATTGGCCCGGCCAGCAGGATAGATGCGCGAATGAGCCGACAGAGGGCAGAATCCGGTGTGTTGGCAGCGATGGTTTTTGCGTGAATGCGCCAGCTGTGCTCGTCCACAGACTCAATAGACACCCCTAGCGCTTCGAGAAGATTGCGCATTGTGAGCACGTCTCCGATGGCGGGCACATTATGGAGTACAACCGGCTGGTCAGTGAGCAGGCATGCGGCCAGTAGTGGCAGCGCGGCGTTCTTGTTGCCCGCAGGGCGGATGACGCCCCGGAGCGGAACCCCGCCTGTTATCACGAATTGATCCATAGGGAATTGGCAATCGCCGCGTAAGGGCCTGAAGTGGCGGTGCGCTGCCCTGCATTGTAAACGAGCGCGGCCATGGGGTCAACCTCCGGAAATTCACCTTTCCGCCGCTCAAAAAAATGGGAAGCCGTGCAAGCGGTGGGCGGTGCGGTTTCACCCTGTGCCGCCGTGTGCCGAAACGGCATTGATGGTAAAATTAAGTGCGTGTCCACACACGCTTCCACGCCACTGGCCGCGCCCATCGGGGTGATTGAATCTTTCGGACGCGGGTTTGAGACCGTTCTCTCTCAGCTCAGCCTGATAGCCCTTCCGCTTTTACTGGATCTTTTTCTCTGGCTCGGACCGCATCTTACTGTTGCACCGCTGTTGGGGGAGGTGAGCGTGATGCTGGAGGCGCAGCTGCGGGACGCAGATGTCCCCGGCGAGATGTACGACGCCATGCATCTCGCTCTGCAGCAAGCTGGCGAAAGCCTAAACGTGTTTGGTTTTTTGAGCACAGCGCCGCTCGGCGTGCCCAGCATGATGGTGGCCAACGCTTCGGCGGTTACACCGCTCGGGGCAGTATTGAGCGTTCCGGTCTCTAGCGGTGTGACCTTGTTTGGGTTGACCGTTGGATTAAGCGTGATGGGTCTGCTCTTAGGCGCGGCCTTTTTTGGCCTTGTTGCGCGGCGTGTGCTTCCGGAGGAACAGCGCGGGAGTGACGAGCAAATGCTGGGGCATCTCTGGGGGCACTGGCTGCGCCTGCTCGGGTTTGCTGCGACTGTGCTGCTTGCAATGCTTCTGTTCGGGTTTGTGATGGCGATGCTGTCTGCGCTGCTTTCAATGCTGCACGCACTTCTTGGCGGGGTAGCGACCTCGCTCGGCATCGCGCTCTGGATCTGGGCGCTGTTTTTCGTGACCTTTACCGTGCATGGAGTGGTGATGCACAACCGCGAACTGCTGCCGGCTCTGCGTAACAGCCTGCGGATGGTGCGCTGGAACATGCCTGCCGTGACCGTCCTCTTCGCACTCATAATAGTGTTGAGTTGGGGGCTTGGGTTCCTGTGGTCGCTGCCGCCCGGGGATTCCTGGCTGCTTTTGGCCGGCATTACGGCGCATGCGTTTGTAGCTACCGGTGTGGTGGCGGCGACCTTTCATTTTTATCAGGACAGATTGCGCTGGTGTGATGACATGCAGGCTGCTCTCGCGGAGCAGAAACGTCGGGCGCAAACTACGGTGCGGAAAGAGACACCGAAGGGAAACTGAAGTGGCAAAAAAAATAAAAACAGCGATGGCGAAGACGACTCAAAAAGCAAAAAAAGGGGAAACCTACGGCGCGCGTAGCATTCAGGTGCTGGAAGGGCTGGAGGCGGTTCGGATGCGTCCGGGCATGTATGTTGGCGGCACCGACGTGCGCGCCTTGCACCACTTAATTTACGAGGTCGTCGATAACTCTATCGACGAGGCGTTAGCCGGATCGTGTGATTTCGTCTGGGTGACGATCCACGCGGACGAAAGCGTAACTGTTGAGGACAATGGGCGTGGCATCCCCGTGGACAAGCATCCGGTTGAGAAGGTCTCAGCGCTAGAAGTTGTGATGACCAAGCTGCATGCAGGGGGAAAATTCGGTGGGGGGGGATACAAGGTCTCGGGCGGGCTGCACGGCGTGGGCGTAAGTGCCGTGAACGCGCTCTCGAGCCGTTGCGAAGTCCGGGTGACGCGTAGCGGAAAAGTGTGGTATCAGGAATACCGTCAGGGCGTGCCGCAGGCGGCCGTGAAATCCATCGGCAAGGCGAAAAAAGGCAGCAGCGGTACGAGCACCACGTTCATGCGCGATGAGAGCATTTTCGACAAAGAGAATAGTTATCGTTTTGAGACCCTGCTGCAACGTTTTCGCGAGATGGCGTTTGTGACGCGCGGGGTGTCCATAAAACTGGCGGATGAACGCAGCGGGCGCGAGATGACATTTTATTTCGAGGGTGGTATCAAGTCGTTTGTGCGCTATCTTAATCGTAACCGCAAGACGCTGCACTCGGTGGTTTACGTGGATAAAGAGATAGAAGGCACTGGCGTGGAGGTGGCGCTGCAGTACAGTGACGCTTTTGCGGAATCGACATATTCTTTTGCGAACACTATTAACACAGTTGATGGTGGCACGCACATGACCGGTCTGCGCTCGGCTCTCACACGAACAGTGAATGATTATGCTCGCAAAGCCAACCTGCTGAAGGATAGGGACGCGAACTTCAGCGGCGAGGATATACGCGAGGGACTGACCGCGATTGTAAGCGTCAAACATCACGATCCGCAGTTTGAAAGCCAGACGAAAGTGAAATTGATGAACGCGGAGGTTTCCGCGCAGGTGCAGCAAGCGCTGGGCGAGGAATTCTTCGATTTTCTGGAGAAGAATTCGCGCGCCGGGCGGGCGATTGTCGAGAAGTGCCTGACCTCG
>Ga0187827_10004872_pt1 | contig 16167 bp, 15 predicted proteins | sample ETNtaG_39_FD_167969 | JGI IMG/M metagenome (GOLD analysis project Ga0187827, IMG submission 167969) | Marine microbial and viral communities from oxygen minimum zone, Eastern Pacific Ocean - ETNP2014_SV_150_PacBio MetaG (Illumina Assembly) | ecosystem: Environmental > Aquatic > Marine > Hypoxic...
CACTAGCCATATCATCATCGGTTGTAATCTGACCATAATCGCTGGTAAGTACGTAAGCGACAGCGCACGCCACGTCGATGGTGCTGGTAGCCTGGATAGTAACCGAATGGACCTGGACATTAGTGGCCGTTGGTTTGCCAATCAGTATCTCGTCGATGTCTCTTGGGGCCGCTGCGTCACTGCATGCCCCGGATATCAATAATGTCCAGGTAACTACTGATATCAGTATCCAACTTTTGTGCATAGAGATGCTTCCTATCTAGACAGTTTGATTATACCATTATCCTCGTTGATGAGAGGGGATTTGCCTTTTCCGGGTATTGGTTGGATATCTAATCACGCCCCATTTGGCGGAACGCTACGTCATTAATTGATTACTGTTGAGCAATGCTGGTATACTTAATTCCTATCTGAAAGGAGTGACTACTTGTGGCGGAAGCACAGGACTCTCGCAGACGAAGAGCTGCTTTTGACAGAGATTGGACAAAGGGCAGCGTCGTTCGGAATCTTCTGTCCTTATCCTGGCCCGCGGTAGTAACTCAAAGCCTTAATATGCTTGGTCCCACCATAGATATGATATGGGTGGGCAAACTGGGAGCAGCCGCTATTGCCGGAGTGGGCGTTTCCGGTATGGTTGTCTTGCTGATGAACTCGGCAAGGATGGGTCTCGCGACAGGTACCAGAGCCATGATAGCTCGCTTCGTGGGGACGGATGATGCCGAGGGAGCTAATCATATCGCACAGCAAACCATCGTAATCAGTAGTGCCTTTTCCATAGTTTTCGCAGCGACAGGTATTTTCTTTGCCGAGCCAATTCTGGTTCTTTTTGGATTAGATGCTGATGTGGTTGCCGAAGGTGCGGCCTATATGCGCATAATGTTCATTGGCTCGTCGGCTATGTCCTTTCGGGTAATGACTGAGGGCATTATGCAATCATCAGGGGATACAGTGACACCGATGAGGATTGCTATAGGCTACCGGCTTCTTCATGCGGTACTTGTTCCCTTCCTCATCTTCGGCTGGTGGATATTCCCGCGCTTGGGGGTCAGTGGGGCCGCTCTAACCAATGTCATCTCTCAGGGTCTTGGATTGGCTGTTGGCCTTTGGTTCCTCTTCACCGGGCGGACCCGGCTGCGGCTGACTCTGAGAAACTTTCACTTTGACCCCAATATCATATGGCGGATGGTGAAGATTGGCATTCCTGCTTCTGTCTCGGGTGTTGAGAGGACCTTTACCAACCTCGCATTGATGTGGATTATTGCCCCGTTTGGCACTCTTGCTATCGCGGGGCATACCGTACACCAGAGGGTAGAGACGGTTCTTATGATGCCTTGTATGGCAATCGGCATGGCTTCCGGCGTTCTGGCCGGGCAGAACCTGGGAGCGGGACAGCCTGAACGGGCGGAGAGAACCGGCTGGATCGCCGTAAGTTTTGCGGAGGCCATTATGGTAACCGGCTCGTTGGCAATATTGATATGGGCTGAGAGTATTATCGGCATCTTCAGCACCGACCCTGGTGTGGTGAAGATAGGCAGCGACTTTCTGAGAATATCAACGGCCGGGTACCTCGTATTCGGCTTTCTTCTTGTTTTGATGCAGTCTCTGAATGGGGTCGGTGACACACTGCCACCAATGTTAATAACTATGATAGGAATGTGGGTCCTACAGTTACCCCTGGCCTTCTTTCTTTCGAGGTTCACTGACACGGGAGTCTACGGAGTACGCTGGGCAATTGTGGTCGGCATTGCTTTGAGAGCACTTGCGTATGGAACATATTTCCGTATGGGCCGCTGGAAGCGCAAAGAAGTTTGATCACGTTTCCACCTTCTGAGTTGATCGTGAAGGCAGGCTTATCTCCGGTCTTTGAGTGCAATTAACCTGCGACAACCTCACGTTTCCCCCGCTTTTCTGTGACCTTCGGGAGCCACAAATATGGCCCATTCGGATCTTGATCTTGGATCGCTCGAAGCAGTTTGAATTTTCAGATTGAACTAGAATTAGGCAAGCAAGACGAATGAGTCCTTTTTGAGGTTGTTTGCCATATGGAACCAAATCTTAGGATCTTTGAGGAAGCGGTGTCCCGGGCAGAAAGACTGAGTGCATTTTCCGGCTGTTGCCCAATACCGCTCTTCTCAAGTGAACCCACTTGCTCGGATACAGGTCAGAAGTCTCCGGTGCACTGAGAAGTATAACGATTCAAAGGAAATGTACCGGATGTAGAATCGTTGTCGCAAGGTCTACTCGATAATCCCCGCGTCCGCCATTTCGGTAATCTCCTCATCCGTCAAGCCGGCAAGTTCCTTGAAAATATAATCATTATGTTCGCCCAGATTGGGCGATGGCAGCAATTCACAGCTTGCTTTTGAGAGGAGAAAGTGAGCCCCCGGCGGAGAAAGAAACGTTCCCGTTCCTCCCGACCGGTCAACCTCCGAGAAGAAATTGCGGTGTCTTAATTGAGGGTCGCGTTGTGCCTGGTCTTCAGCATTTTGCACCACTCCGGCCGCCACCCCGGCCTCCTGCATTAAAGTCATCACTTCTTCAGCCGAGTGGTTTATTGTCCACTCGTTTACCAGTCTGTCGAGTTCTTCCTCGTTTTCCTTCCTCGCCGCTAGCGTTGCAAACCTGGCGTCTTCAGCCAAAGCCGTGTCACCTATAACCCGGCAGAAGCTATGCCATTCTTCTTCAGTGAATACTGAAATAGCGCACCACCTGTCTTCGCCTTCGCAACGATAAGCGTTATGGGGAGCCGCATAAGGGTACTTGTTACCCTCCCTGTTGGCCACTCGCTTGTTGGCGGTGTAATCGAGGATAAGGGGGGCCATAAATTGCACTCCGGTTTCATTCTGGGACATATCGAGAAATTGCCCTTTACCTGTCCGACGTCGGTAGTCAAGGGCAGCCAGAATAGCGATTACATTATACGGAGGGGCGATGTTATCAGTATAGGCTGCTATCCAAGCCGGTTCACGGTCAGGCCAGCCGTAAATATGATTGAAACCGGATAAGGCAGACAATTTGTGCCCGGATGCTCCGTGAGTGGCGTAAGGTCCCGTTTGCCCCTGCATGCAGGTGCTGAGCATAATGATATCAGGCTTGATCTTCTTCAAGTCTTCATAGCCCAATCCCTTCCTTATCAGTGAGTGTCCGGCCAGGTTTTCCACGAAGATATCGGCTGTGGCGATGATCCGTCTGGCCGCTTCCAATCCTTTGGGATTAGCAAAGTTCAAGCTGACACTGAGTTTATTGGTAGCCTTGGCATTGGCCGTACCCACGCCAGGAGCGCCACCACCAGGCCCACCGGTCATTTGACTTCCGGTCTCTATCTTAATTACCTCGGCTCCAAGGTTGGAAAAAGCCTGGGTGGTCAGAGGTCCGGTCTGGTACACGGTGACTTCGACAATTCTGAGACCTTCAAATAGTTTCTTCGCCATATTCTCTCCTTTTCTCGTCGAGCGCTCTAGATAACCCCGTCCTGCTTCAAGATAAAGAGCTTCTCTTTTGCTATGTCTAACTCCTGCTCGTAGATCTCCTGGTTATGTTCACCGATAAGTGGTGCCCGGCGTGATATCCTGAGAGGTAACTCTGTGAGGCCGGCGAAAGCACCGGGGTAGGTAATGGTATCGTCTAACTCGGGATGTTCTACGTCTACCCAAAACCCCCTGTTAACTAGCTGGGGGTTCTCCAGCATGTCGGCAGTGGTTGCCACCGGGTAGAGCATAACCTCATACTTTACGGCTCCTTCCAGAAGCTCGGCTTTGGTGTGTGACATGAAAAACCTGGCTGTTGGCTCTTCCAAACGGTCCATTTCGTCTTGAGGTATTCGGGTAAAATCAGGCCTTTCCCAATCATATTCCCTTAAGAAATCATCGGCCCACCCTTCGCTGTCCATCCACCTGATCAAGGGCCGACTGGGCCCAAGCCTGGATGCGCCTCCGTGGGACCAGGATACATATCCATCCTTGCAGGGCCATAACCGTATTGAGTCATGACCGGCACCCGGCATTCCTTCCCCTCGCTTCCCGGGAGGCCGCTCACTATTCCAGGTAGGGTTATGATGAATGCTGGAATGAACAGCTGCCTCCTGGATGGAGACATCAACCTGCTGACCTTCACCGGTGCTCCAGCGCTGGTATAGAGCCGTCAGAGCCCCCATAGCCCCATCGGAACCGGCGTGAAGGTAGGCCTGAGAATGGTGACTTATCCTGAGCGGAGGACGGTCAGGATCGCCGTACGGCGCCATATCCCCACCCAACGCCCAGGCGACGATGTCAGATGTCTTCCAGTCTTTATAGGGACCGGTCTGGCCAAAGGGAGTTATAGAAACCAGGATCACTCTGGGATTAATCTTCTCAAGGTCGGAATAGCCCAAGCCAAGTTTGTCCAGATATCCCGGAGGAAACGACTCGATTACAAAGTCGGCAGTTTTTGCCAGGCTCTTGAAGATTTCCTGACCCTCGGCTGTCTCGATATTAAGGGTAATCCCCCTTTTGCTGGTATTAAGGGCAAACCAGAAGAGACTCTTCTCTGGGTCAGGATCGTCGTGATAGAAAGGACCTGTGTTCCGCGTCGCATCTCCCCCCGGCTTTTCTATCTTGATAACATCCGCTCCCATGTCTCCCAGTATCTTGCCGCATATCAGACCCTTCTCATCGGTCAGGTCCAAAACTCGATACGGACTGAGCATACCTTCCGTCTTTTCCGTCATATCCAGACCTCCTCAAAACCAATCCGGACTTTGCACTCGTCATGCCACAGTTTTGTTGCTATAGGATGGAGGGCGCCGCTAACGGTGCCCTCCATCCTTATTGACATAAAGATTGGCTAACTAACGCCAGGCATCTATGCTATAGACCGCATTTTCACCGGCACGGCGACCGCCCAGTTGCTGGCTTACCTCTTCATCGCCGCCCCCGACGATTATGCAAAAGCCAGCCGGACTAGCCCCTCCCGCAGGTACCATATGGTCGTCATCAAGCTCTTTCCAGTGTTTGCCTGAGATCGGTTCTATGCCCATCCAGCCGTTGGTGGTAATGTCAACCCAGGAGAAGTTCTTATACTCCTTTACGGTAACAAAACTCTTCTCCCAGAGCCATTGATACACTTCTTCTTTAGACTTGAAGCCAATTTCATACAGGTGTTTGGCCATCTCGGGGACCATGATAATTGTCTTGGCTCCCTCTCTGCCGGCCCAGAATTCGGGCAGGATATGTTCCAGCCAATTATGCGGACCGGGCACGCCCTTGACTCCAAGACGCCTGGCCATGCCACCGTGACCGCTCTTTTGAAGTGCTCTGTATCCACCGGGAGAATGCTGGACACCCCTGATGCCGTCCGGTACATTGAAGACGGCCACCACGCTCTCGTCCTTCCCAAAACCGGCTTCTTCATTCAAGCCTTTCCAGCCCGGTGGAAGCCCCTCTGAGTTTTCGGCACAGCCGGTGCCGTGGGTGAAAGGACTACTGATACTTGGCATCCGGTTTACACCCATAATGGCTCCACCTAGGTTACGGGTCATCAGCTGATAACTGCGGCCGATGGCGATGTTAGCAGGGTTACCCATACCAAGGAGGCCAAGTCCGGAGTTCATCTCTATCTCTTTAGCGTAGGGCCCGCTGACACAGATCCACTGACCCAGGGCGTGAGTACTTTCGATAGGACAACCTGATTCGGCAATGGCTAACACAGCCGGTAAATGCTCGGGCTTACATCCGGCCATTACCGCATTAATTGCCACCTTTTCCACAGTGGCCGTCCAGTTCATCGGCGCGAACCGTACCGGGTCGCCTTTCTTTCTCTCTCCCCTGATGGTTAGTTTATCAGACTTGTAGGTCATCACTTCATCAGGGCTGTGACTAGTGCCGGCCAGCATCTCTTTCACCCGTTCTTCGGTGGGGACTCTTACCGGATAGCCATCTGAGTAAACAGCGATAGGAGCGTTCACGGGATGGGGGACCCACTCTGCCTGACCGTAAAAGCTCTCAGCTTCATCAAGGGTGCCTTCAAAGAGTGTTCTCTCCTGGGATTGCTCCCAGCGGCCGTTTTCCTTTTCCTTTTCGGTCAACGGTGTAATCAGCATCTGAAGCATTGGTTCAACGAAGTTGTCAACATCTTCCGGTCCGGGGACTGTACGTGATGCGTGCAGGTACCTTATGTTGGGAACTCCCTGTGCCAGGGATTCCTGGTTCATCATATTATCCTGGTCTTCGAAATCAAGGGTTACTGTTGGGATACCTGCTTTCTCCAGTACCGCTATGTAAGGCAACTGCCTCCACACGGCGCCACTTCACCACGCTACCCCCTGCACCAGAGCATCGCAGGTCTTCATCTCCTCCTCAGACAGCCGGAGTGGGTCAGTGGTGTAGGTCTTCTTTATCTTCCAGTTGACATTAGGGTAATCCATCTTGAGTTTCTTTTCTAGAGGTATGGTGATATCCGGCTCACCGCAGATGCTTATGTAGATTTCTTTGCCGTCAAGAGTATTCAAGCGCGGCGCTAGCGGAAACGTGTCCACGGGGTTTGTCATCCCTACCGGATTCAGACATTTATATACCCTGTCTTCTGCCATTCTTCTCTCCTTAAACCAGTTCAAGTATTTCGATATTCAATATTAGGCTTCTTTTCGAGGCATGTCAATACTGGAACAAAAGAAGGTTTTTGCTTCTTCAAATAACTGGATAAGGTGTCTTGTTTGGTGCCAAATGCCCCGTACGGCGTCCGTCGATCCAGCCACACCATTATACTTTCTTATGTTTCCACCGTCCTGCCCTAAAATACACCACGTAGACAGCTGCCCTGACCACCACAGCACTTACCATCGCCCAGCGTACTCCGAAGACGCCAAGAGAAGAGAAGCGCGACAGCAGGTAGGCCAGCGGCATCTGAATCCCCCACAGGGTTAGCATGGTATTCAAGGTCGGTATCCAGGTATCTCCTACCCCGTTTAGCGTACTCATCAGTACAAGGGTAATGCCTGACACCATGAAATGTACTATCTGTATCTTGAGGAATATGGAGGCTATCTCGACCAGTTCGGGTTCCGTATTGAAAATACCGATCACATAATGGGGCCAAAGCCATATAAAAATCGATATGAAAATCATAACGATACTGAAAAGGCCCACCGCCATCCATGCGGTCTTTTCGGCTCGCTCAGGCTGCTCTGCACCCAGATTCTGGCCCGCCAGTATGCCGGCCGCATTGCCCATCCCCATGGCCGGCATCCGTAAGAAGTTATCTACTCTCGATAACAGGGAATGAGCCGCCACGGCAAAAGTGCCAAAAGGAACAATAAACCACATTACCAGCAGATTGGCTGAGCTCCTTTCAGCCCCCATTAACGAGGCAGGAATGCCAATCTTGAGTATGCGCCACAGCATGTGTCGGTCAAAACGGAAGTTTCTCATCGTCAGCTGTATCCTGGTGCGGCCACTGTAAAGAATCCATAGGCCCAACCCCCCGGCCAGTCCCTGGGAAATAACACCGGTTAGAGCGGCTCCGCTCACTCCAAGTCGAGGGAAGAGCCACCACCCAAAGATAAGAAACGGAGCCAGAGACACATGCAAAATTCGGGTGGCGATGCTTATTCTCATTGGGGTTTTTGAATCGCCGGATGCTTGCATCAGGCTTTGTCCGAACATCTGCAGGGACATCGTTACCATCCCGATCAACTGGATACGCAAGTAGGCTGTTCCTTCGGCAAGGACAGCGGCCTCTAACCCCAATGCCTCCAGCATCTGCTGGGACAAGAAAATACCTATGGTCGCTGCAACTACGGCGAAGATAATGCTAACCACAAAGGATTGATTCGCCACGTGGTTGGCTGCTTCCGGATCACCTGCTCCGATGGAACGGGCGAGTATGGCCCGCGTGCCGGTTTGAAGTCCCCCTCTCACCCCCCCTATCAGCATGACGATCATAGCGGAAACACCCACTCCGGCTATGGAGGCCGCTCCCAGTTTACCGATCCAAATCATGTCAATGGTGGGGCCGAGCAGGCTTAGACTTCTGGTTATTATCATGGGCCAGGATAAGGACCAGAGATTACCGGCTATGCTGCCCTGTGTCCAGTCTTTATCGAACCTGGCGCCTCTTCTTCGAGATTGCCCCGCTTCGTCCATCGCAGCTAGTCAGTCCTTTCCGCTGGTGACACCATGGAATACTTGTACTCCACCTGCCGAATCACCGCCCAATCTGCGAAAAGCGGACCCGTAATCATATCCTTTTCCATTTCCACCTGCTCATCTTGAAGGGTATTATAGTGCATTCACGGGGCCGAGAAAAGGAAGGAGATAGAAAACTTCTTGAGGTGAACTTTCGTTGTCTTGTGAAAGGGCGTGTTCCGCCTTCACTGGGGATCCCACTCTTCAGGTTTGTATAACAAGAATTGCTCACCAATATCCGAAATGACTGGCCTAGCAATACGCGGAAGGTTACGATAGCCCCTGACGAATGAATACGACAACCGACAAACCGGTCTATTTGGCCGTCCACCCTCCATCAATTGGCAGAGCTGTCCCGGTAATCATCGCCGCTTCGTCGCTGGCAAGGAAGCAAACGGCAGCGGCCACTTCCTCGGCTGTCAATACGCGATCAAAGAGAATGTTTTCCATTATCCAGGCCTTGTTTTCCGGGTCTTTGAGCATGTTTTCAGTCATAGCCGTCTGGACGAAGGTCGGTGCCACGGCATTGACACGTATGTTGTAGGGAGCCCAGTCTATAGCTTCGGCGCGGGTAAGTTGAATTACCCCGCCTTTGCTGGCACAGTATACGGTTCGATTTTGACCGCCGACGAGACCCATCTGAGATGCAATGTTCACAATGACTCCTCCCTTTCGAGGTATCATTGACTGGACTGCCACGGTCTGATTGCAGAAGAAAAGCCCTTTTGTATTTATCGAGAGGATATTATCCCAATCATCTTCAGTGAACTCGTGGGCTGGTTTGGTAACATTAACTCCGGCGCTGCAAACAAGTATGTCTATTTCACCAAGTTCTTCTCGTATTTCGCTAACTATTGGATTGATGGCGGCCACATCGGCAACGTCCAGACGATATTCTGTTGCAGTACCCTTTTCCCGCACAACCTCAACAGCTTGTCTCAAACGCTCGGGATTTCTGGCTATCATGGCTACCTTAGCTCCACTGGTTGCCAATAGCTCTGCACAAGCCAGCCCGATACCTGATGAAGCTCCTGTCACCATGGCTACTTTGTTGTCCAACTGAAAATCCACCGTGCTCTCCTGTCTCCCCTAACCCATCCGGTAGTTTGAAGAAAAGGGAATATTTCTCAGCGTTCTGCTTGTCCAGAATAGTAGCAGAGACGAGCGAATTATGCCACTCATATGGATAGTCTGCATATTAAGTAGCGAAAGGTCGCCGAAGCATGCTGGACTCGGTAAATCTTGAGCATGGGGCTGTATCACCATTGCGGCAGGGTCGATGATCAATAATATTTACAGAACAAATCAATGCGTCTATAATACTGGTACGGATAATAGTTGGCGGTCCATTATCGCAGCTAGATTGGAAGGTGCTTCATGGCCATTCGTGATACGACAGGACCACGATCAGGTAATGCTAGAGAAGGCGAGGAATTAGAGGCTTTTGCACGCTCTCTTGGTGCCGAGATATATGGGGTAGCAACGGCCGACGCCTTTAATGAATTCCCCGACAAACCTCAACCCAGCAAGTTCGTCCCTGATGCCAGGTCGGTTATAGTCATCGGTATGCCCAATACCAGAGAGATTTACGCTACTGTGGCCAAGCCTGAACTGGCAGAAATCTTCAGGACAGGAGCGGATGATGTGGCGCTTTCAGAAAAGCATCTGGGAAGGCCTCCCGCCGGAGCTGAACAGTTCTATCTTGGGGACGAAGTGACCCTCCTTACTCACGAAGTTGGCTTGATCGGTTATAAGATAGCCTGGAAGTTACACAAAGAGGGTTTCCAGGCCTTCTATTTCCCGGCTCCTTTCAAGCAGGAACCTCGCTTTAGAACAGCCCCGTTCTACTTTATGCCCGCAATGTATCTGGCCGGAATAGGCCAGATGGGGCTGAATTGCTCCATTCTAACACCGGATTACGGGCCGCGAATTTGGGTTACAGCCATCATCACAAACAAGGAATTACCAGCTAATCAACTGATTGGTGGCACGCTGTACGAGGGGTGCCAAAGCTGCCTGGAGTGCGTTAAGCGTTGTCCGAGTCAGTCATTGGACGGAAAGGGATGGAAAAATATCTTTCGCTGTGCCTCTTATGGTTGCTGTGGCACTTGCCTGTCAGTGTGTCCCGCGGGCAGTGTAAAGTAGGCTCACCATGAATCCTTGAAGATAGTGAAGAGGTTTGAAAAAACCTCAATTATTGAACTGAAATCGCTCGTATCGGAACACTTGGAAGGTGTCAATGCTGGAAGATCTGGTGCTTAAGAATAGAAGTTATCGACGGTTCCACCAGGATGTACCCATAGAACTGGCGACATTGAGAAAGCTCGTCGACCTGGCCAGATTGTCAGGATCAGGAGCTAATCGCCAAGCTTTGAAATACATCCTTTCTAATGACCCTGATAAGAACAGCTTGATATTCAGTAACATCACCCTGGCGGGAAATCCCGGCCAGGATGAAGCTCCGACGGCCTATGTGATCATCCTGGGAGATACAACGATCAGCAGTAGATTTGGGTGTGACCACGGGATCGCGGCCCAGAGTATTCTATTGGGTGCAATCGAAGAAGGTCTTGGCGGTTGCATGGTTGGCCTTGTAAAAAAGGAGACCCTGACCGAAGCCCTGAAGATCCCGTCACAACTTGAAATCCTGCTGGTTTTGATTCTGGGAAAACCGAAGGAAGCGCCGGTGATTGAAAGTACCTTCAAGGAAGGGACCAGCATGAGTTGGGTGGATGACGAAGGTGTGCGGCACGTTCCCAAGTGCTCCCTGGATGATATTATCGTAGGCTAGAGTGAGGATGAGACTCTTCCCAAAAGAATTAGATTTGTTATTGTTTTGAGGCGAAGAATTTTGGAACTGATTAACGAAAGGATAAAAGCGGAGGTTGAGAATATCTCGATCGTGGATACCCACGAGCATACCATGTCCGAAACGGACCGCAACGAGTATGCCGTGGACTTCAGTTATCTCTTCGGTCATTACAACTCCAGTGACCTGATATCGGCAGGGATGCCTCCCCGTCTACTGGAGGCAGTCCGTCTCCCCCTATATCGCTACAGTACGGCCACCCGCAAACGTTCACGGGCACACCGCATTGTTCCGACTCCGGAACGGGAAGACATGTCTCTCGAGGAGAGATGGCAAGCGATGGGACCGTTCTGGGAGGTAATGCAGAACACTTCTTACGCAAAGGCAACCCTTATTGCCGTAAGAGATCTGTTCAATATTGAAGACCTGAACAGCGAAACCTACGGCCACCTTTCGCAAGCGATAGCCGATTCAAGAAGAGACGGTTGGTATAACTATGTCTTGAAGGACAAGGCGGGGATAGACGTATCAATTATTGACGTTGGGACCGCGGATGTAGACCGCGGGTTGTTTGCGCCGGTTATCAGAATGGATAATTATGTCGCCGTACGAAATCGCTCTGATATCGATCTCCTCGAAGAGGAGACAGGAGGAGAGATTAGCTCGGTGGCCACCCTGGTCAAGGTAATGAAAGAAAGGCTTGAGGGGCACTTGGCTGACGGAATAGTTGGGATAAAGAGCGCCCTTGCCTACGAGCGCACATTGCGTTTCGACATGGTAACAGAGGGTGATGCCGAAACCTCCTTCAACCGGTTCGTGAGTGCTCAGGTTGAACAACCGCTGTGGTCTGAAATAAAACCTCTTCAGGATTACCTGATGCACCAACTGGTGCAGGCATCTATTGAGCTAGATTTACCCGTCCAGATACACACCGGGCTTCAGGAAGGGAACGAAAACACGATAACCAATTCCAAGCCCACTCATCTGATAAATCTTTTCATAGAGTACCCGCAGGCAAAGTTCGACCTGTTCTACGGGGGATACCCTTATATGCATGAGTGGGCAACTCTGGCTAAGAACTTTTCAAACGCGTACGCGGATATGGCCTGGGTACATCTTATTTCGCCCTGGGTTGGCAGATCCCTCCTCCACGAGCTTGTTGAGACCGTCCCGGGTAACAAGATAATGGCCTTTGGGGGGGACTCAATGACTGTGGAGATAACCTATGCACATTCACGTATGGCTCGCCAAGTGGTAACCCGTGTCCTTTCTGAAAAGATTTCTGATGGCTACATGAATGAAGATGAGGCCATCGTCCTTGCCCGACGAATGCTGAGGGACAACCCGGCTTCTCTATTTAGACTATTATGATGATACGCTTTGTTAATTTCGGCCAACAACTCACGCTTGGAATACAGCCGAAGCCGTTACCTTTATCATCATCACTACTTGACTTGGCTTACCTCAACACCGGTAAGGCGCTCCATAGCTTTTACCAGTGCTTGAGTACCACTCTTGCCCTCTCCGGCAGACTGAAGCGAATAAAACATTTGCTGGACAAAGCTCGTTGCCAGAAGGGGCACGCCTAGCTCTCCGGCGGTTTCCATAACAAGGTTGAGGTCCTTTTGCATCAGGTTGATCATAAAGCCCGGATCGAAATCACGTCTAATAATGCGCGGCGCCAGGTTGGTTAATTGCCATGAACCAGCGGCACCACCTTCAACAGCACTGATTGCCTTCTCCAGATCAACGCCTGATTTCTGGGCAAATACCAGAGCTTCGACAACAGCATTGAGAGTACCAGCCACGAGGATCTGATTCATTAGCTTTACCGTTTGTCCCATGCTGTTAGAACCCACGTGAATAATATTTTTGCCCATGGCCTCAAAGATAGGCTGGCAACGTTTTAACACTTTGGCGTCGCCACCCACCATGATTGACAGTGCGCCGTTGATTGCTCCTTGCTCACCTCCACTGACTGGGGCATCGAGCATATGGACCCCCTTCTCACCCAGGCGGGCGGCTATCCCCAGCGTTGCTTGTGGGGAAATAGTACTCATGTCGATGACCACTGAATCAGGTTTGATCCCTTCTATGACCCCGTTTTCGCCGAGAATGACGCTCTCCACATCTGGTGTATCGGAGACAATGGTAATGACCACTGAGGCTTCGCTGGCCAACTCTCTGGGCGAGTCAGCCTTCCTGGCTCCTTCAGAGACAATTCGTTCAGTTTTGGAGGCCGTGCGATTATAGACAACGACCCCAAACCCTGCCTTAATCAGATTGTGGGCCATGGGCATACCCATAATACCCAGACCGATAAAACCAACCCTCTTATCCATTTCGCTGCCCCCCTTTCTCTGCCTTTCTTAGTCACAACTTACCTGTATTGGCTGCTTTCTCGTTTCTATACTACTTTGAGAGAATGCTTTTCGTAAATTCGATTCAATCTGGGTATGCCCGGGGCATCTAATGCAAGGATTCAGGTCATCGGGCACAGGCCAGCCTCAAATTGGACTAATGTACGGTTGCCCCAGTATACCAACTTCGTCTTGAAGATGCTATGATGGTGGTGGTGCTCATTGGAACACTGCCAGGGCTCCGCCAGCACTCCAGGTAACGGATTTTGGGGTACTCCACTGCATCGGCGAACGGGTTCCATTGTGGTTCTCACGACGGGTCGCTTGCGAACAATGAACGGCCAGATGTTAACAAATACGATTGACGGGACGATACTGCATTGATGTCAGACCTGGAGCCTGGTGAGGAAGAGAGACTAGCTGGTCTCGACGGAGACCCGGGGTATTCCATTGGTGGTGAGAAGATTGGAACCTTCGCGTCGCTCCGGGTTCGAAACTTCCGGCTGCTGCTGCTGGTTACCATCCTGTCTAATGCCGGCCAGTGGATCCAGTCGGTCACATTAAGTTGGCTTGTCTATGATCTGACCAGTTCCGGGACAATGCTGGGGACCCTTAACGTGGTCCGTTCTTCGGCTTCCCTGGGCCTAACTCCGCTGGCCGGCGTTCTGATAGACCGAATTAATCGCAAGATTCTCATGACATCCACCAACGGGTGGTTGTTTATTATTAGTCTGGCGTTTGGTCTTGTCCTGGTTTCCGGTCGTATCGAGCTTCTGGATCTTTTCATATTTACGTTCCTCGGCGGTATCTCACAAGCTGCCACGTCAATTATCGTTGCAGCACTGCCCTTTAAGGCAGGATGACCTGTTCCTATGGAGGATACCCGTTCTGATAAGGTGCTAAAATATAAAAAAGGGGAGCCTATGAATTCTGAACTGTTTGAGAGATACTTTGTCGGTGATGATTGTGTCTGCTGGTCTTTAGGCGACAAGATAGATATCGAGGTAAATAAAAAAGCACTCTATCTTTATAGACGATTTAGAAACTCCCCTCTATTCTCCGATTTACCGCTTTATGACGTCGTGCCCTCTTATAAGGCCATCGCCGTCTTCTATGATCCCGCAACCAAAAACGTACAAGAAATGATTGAAAAAATCGAGGCTTTCCTGGGTGGTTGTTTAAGTTCATATACAACCGATAGCGAACATGACATTAAAAAGGTTGTTATTCCTATTGTCTATGATGGCGAGGACTTGAGTCAGGTAGCCGAATTGCACAACATTACAATCAAAGAAGTCATTAAAAAACATACCGCTCCTGTATATCAGGTTGCGATGGTTGGTTTTAAACCCTATTTCCCATATCTTGTAGGTCTGGACGAAGGTCTGACTACACCAAGGCTTGATAACCCCAGAACATCCATACCTGCTGGTGCTGTTGGGATAGGTGGAGCACAGACCGGTATTTATCCCGAAGAGTCCCCAGGAGGGTGGAACCTGATTGGAAGAACTAATCCAGAACTGTTGAAACAGATAAAGCCGGGAGACATTGTGCTCATGAGGGAGGTTAAGAACTTGTGATAACGATAAATTGCGATATTGGTGAAAGAGGTGCTGACCACCCTGTTGACATAGAACTCATACAGTATATCGGCATGGCAAACATCGCTTGTGGCGGGCATGCCGGGGATGAATTATCAGTTAAAGCATTTCTAACAAGGGCAAATGACAGAGGCATCATGATTTCAGCCCATCTTTCTTACCCTGATAAAGAAAATTTTGGGCGCAAGACAATATCGCTCTCTGAAGAAGAGTTACTTAAAGCACTCGATGCACAGCACGCAATGATGTTCTGGGTTAAAACCATCAAATTTCATGGTGCGCTATATAATGATGCCAATGTTGACGTAGAACTTGCCAAACTACTTGTCCGGTGGATGATGAAAAAGGGTATCGAGGAAGTGGTCACCCTTTCGGATTCCGAACTGGCAAAAGAAACGAGAAGCGCAGGTTTGACGGTAATAGCTGAGGCCTTTGCCGAAAGGAATTATTGGTACAATCCACGGAAAAAGCAGCTTACTCTTGTAAGCCGGGGGAAGGATTACGCATCTATTACAGACTGTGATGAAGCGGTAAAGCATGCCTTGAAGATTATCAGAGAAGGCAAGACAACAGCCTACATCGAGGATAGCCAGGGGAATATCATTGGAATTGAAGTCCCTATCACGGCAGAGACGGTTTGTATCCATTCTGATTCGGAAATTGCTCTAGAGCTGGCAAAGAAGCTGGCCGGTTATCTTGCTGCCGAGGTATAGATTGAATTATCCAGATGTATTTACAGAGAAAAGAAAAGGAGCCTATAAACAGGTTACTCTGCCTGAATATGGTTATCAGGATGTGGGCATAACGCCGGGTGGTGTTATGGACCAGTTTTCATTTGATTGCGGTAATGCCATCTTGAGTAATCCTGAAGACTCCCCGGCACTGGAAATGCTCTTACCACCTGTTCTCCTCGTAAAGGAGAATAGCTATTTTGCATTAACCGGGCCGCCTTTTAACAGCCCCCAAATGGTCATTCAGGGCAACAAAACGGTACTTCAAAACGGTACTGTATATTTTGCTCCTGAAGAAACCGAACTAACCTTCGGAGCAAGGCAGTCAGGTTTACGCTCTTATCTGTGCTATAAAAGAGCTGATAGTGATACTCCTGATACCGCTATTATTAAAAGGAGTTTAAATGATTTTAAAGAGATTAACCTTTGGGCTGACCGAGAAGGCTATATCCGCGTCATAGAAGGACCAGAATATAAATACCTTCAAAATCCGGATGACTTTTTTAC
>Ga0187827_10004874_pt1 | contig 16160 bp, 11 predicted proteins | sample ETNtaG_39_FD_167969 | JGI IMG/M metagenome (GOLD analysis project Ga0187827, IMG submission 167969) | Marine microbial and viral communities from oxygen minimum zone, Eastern Pacific Ocean - ETNP2014_SV_150_PacBio MetaG (Illumina Assembly) | ecosystem: Environmental > Aquatic > Marine > Hypoxic...
ACCCGGAGCTCGTGCCACCTGTCTGGAGTGTATGGTTTTAGTGGCCCCTTTCGTGTCCCATTATCGCTGACGGTCTACAGTGCTGAGAGGTGGACAAGTGATTATCAGACAACCCAAGTCAGCTAAAGGGCGGCGTATGATAGCCCTATCACCATTGACCGTCTCAGTTTTTAGAGAGCACTACGATAAACAAGTAATGGAGCGGGTCATGCTAGGTAAACCTCTTACTGGCGAAGACCTAGTATTTTCTGACGTTGAAGGTAAGCCGCTACTGCCAAATAGTGTTACCCATGCTTGGATAAAACTCGTGAGACGCACAGGCATTAAACCTATAAGACTTCATGATGCACGGCACAGTCATGCTTCTCTTCTGCTTAAACAGGGAACACACCCAAAGATTGTTCAGGAGAGGTTAGGTCATTCGAGCATCGCCATAACCCTTGATACTTACAGCCATGTTGCACCAAGTCTCCAAGAGGCGGCTGCCGCTCGTTTTGACCGAGCCTTCACTACAAGATATAATGAACATGAAAAAGAGGTTGCTACAAAATAATAACGCCAAAATAACGCCAAAAGTAGAGATAACCTCAGTAAACAACTAGTATTTAGCTTCAAGCGCCTATAGCTCAGCGGACAGAGCATCGGTCTTCGGAACCGAGGGTCGTGGGTTCGAATCCCTCTAGGCGCGCCACTTTTTGAAGCTAAAATCTCCATCATATAGATTCCTAACTACTGGATATAACTAATAATGGAAAGCCCGGTAGGAGTCGGATCGGTGAAAAAGATGGCCGGAGCTTGTCTTACCGGGGAGTGCCATTGCCGAAGCGGGTGTTCAGCGCTCGGTATTCCTCCCATATCTCCCCGGGAAGACGGTCACCGAATCTGGTGAAGAACTCTTCAATATTTTTCAGGTCGTCTGCCCAGTCATCCGGGGAGACGGAGAGTAGTTGCTCCATGACCTTGGCTGGCACATCTAGGCCGGACATATCAATGGCACCAGGGGTAGGCACATAGCCGATAGGCGTTTCTTTAGCGTCAGCTTCGCCTTGATAGCAGCGTCGGACTATCCAGTCCAGCACCCTGAGATTCTCGCCGAATCCGGGCCAGGGTAGCTTACCCCGCTCGTCAGCACGGAACCAGTTAACATGGAATATTCTGGGTGGATTGGTGAGTTTTTTACCGGTCTCCAGCCAGTGACCGAAGTAATCACCCATGTTGTAGCCGCAGAACGGCAGCATAGCCATGGGGTCACGTCTTACTTCACCGAGCTTGCCATACTGGGCGGCGGTACGTTCCGAAGCCATGGAAGCGCCAACAAAGACGCCGTGTTGCCAGTTGAATGACTGGTAGACCAAGGGTGCCAGGTGTGCCCGACGGCCACCGAAAATAAACGCGGAAATCGGTACTCCTTCTGGGTCCTGCCAGTTCGGGGCGATGGAAGGACATTGTGATGCCGGGGCAGTAAAACGGCTGTTCGGGTGGGCTCCGGTGATAGCCTTACCGTCTTCGTCGGTCATGCCCGGTTTCCAGAAATTCCCCTGCCAGTCCTGGGCTTCCGCCGGGGGGGAGGTACCGCCATCTTCCCACCAGACAGTCGCGTCCGATTTGAGGACAACGTTGGTATAAATGGTGTTTTTCTGGATGGTAGCCATGGCGTTGGGATTTGTTTTCCAGTTGGTGCCGGGAACCACACCGAAGAAACCGGCCTCGGGATTAACCGCCCATAGGCGTCCATCCTCTTTAATTCGCATCCAGGCAATATCATCGCCGATGGTTACCACCTTATATCCTTTAGCCTTCAGTGCTTCGGGAGGGACTAGCATAGCTAGGTTGGTCTTACCGCAGGCGCTGGGAAAAGCACCGGCGATGTAGGTCATCCGGTCCTGTGGGTCTTGGATACCGACGATGAGCATGTGTTCGGCCAGCCAGCCTTCCTGACAGCCTAGGTAGCTGGCGATACGGAGGGAAAGGCATTTCTTGCCCAGCAGGACGTTACCTCCATAACCACTACCTACGCTCCAGATGGTGTTATCCTCCGGGAACTGAAGGATGAGGCGTTTATTTATGTCCCGTTCCGCCTTGCCGTGGAGAGCTTTAGTGAACTCACCATTGGTGCCAAGCGCATTCAGTACTGTCTGGCCCATGTTGGTCATGATGCGCATGTTCAGGACGACATAGATGCTATCGGAGAGTTCGACGCCAATTTTGCTAAAAGGTGAGCCGACAGGTCCCATGGAAAACGGGATAACATACATGGTGCGGCCCCTCATGGAACCCTTGAAAATGGCACCGGCCTTTTCATAGCCCTCTTCTGGACTCATCCAGTTGTTGGTCGGGCCGGCATCCTCTTTTCGGCTGGTGCAGATAAAGGTCAGGTGTTCGGTACGGGCGACATCGTTGGCGGCGGTGCGATGGTAGGTACAGCCTGGGAGCTTTTCCTGATTAAGCTGAATAATTTCACCGGTAGCAAAAGCTTGTTTCTCTAGGCGTTCTTTCTCTGCTTCTGAACCGTTGCACCAGATAACGTCATCAGGCTGGCAGAGCTCGACGGATTCCTTGACCCAATTTTTTAGCTTGATGTTGTCAGTCATCGGCTATCCTCGCAGTATTCAAAATTAAATGGTAGGGGTGTCTGACTCCTTCCGGAAATCCTGTCTCGCCTGACGAGGAAGGATAAACGGTAGTTCCCGTTGATTTATTATAGCATACCTTAATCTAGCATTAAAGATAATAGCCAGCTGGTAATTTTTATCAGCCTCCGTCCCTACAGAATTCCCTTGATAAAAAGCTGTTTAGTGGTATAAACTAAATAACGGCTTATGATTCGTAAGTGTCGGGCCAATGATGCCAGAAGGATGTACCTTATTATCAACGAGGCCGCTAGAGCTTATGATGGCGTGATACCGGCGGACTGCTATCACCAGCCTTATATGCTGATGGAAGAGTTGGAAGAGGAGATGAAACGGGTTACCTTTTACGTCTGGGAAGAGAGTGGGGAGCTTATCGGCATAATGGGAGTGGAACCGATTGAAGATGTGACTCTTATCCGTCATTCCTACGTGCTGCCTCGGTGGCAGGGAAAAGGTATTGGCAGCCGGCTTTTAAATCATATCAAGGAGTTGGTAACCACTTCTCGTTTGCTGGTCGGGACTTGGGCTGACGCCCGCCGGGCAATTGCTTTCTACCAGAAGTACGGCTTCCGCCGGTTGCTTGGTAAAGACGAGTTGTTACAGAAATACTGGGATATCCCATGGCGCCAGATTGAGGCATCAGTGGTGCTGGGGTTACATATCGAAAAAGGTATAAAGGAGTCACCATGATGAACATTAAATGGTTGATCAGGATGCTTCAAGCTACCGCCATAACAGTCACCATGGCGGCGGTCTGCCAGGAACTGGAAAAACCCAAGGAAGAAAGGAAGTGGTACGGGCAGGTGGTCGGCTTTATTCCGTATGATTTCCGGCTGCCCACCATTGAGAGACTCAAAGAGTCTTACTGGAACCAGTATGAGAGCCGCGTTTTTTCGCCCGAGGTATTTGGTGTTGGCTGGGCCATCAATTTCCACGCCCTGCTGGAGAAGATAAAGCTCATCAAGGAGAGTGACGGTTCGGAAGAAGATTTCCTGATGCCGGGCTCGCATATGAAAGAGGTACTGACGCACGCTCTGGAGGCGGAGTGAAGGCCAAGATCGGAAAGTATACAGATAGAAGGGAAAGCCGTCGGATAAGACTATGAAACAGACAGAAATGGCACCGTTCATCGAGGAGAAAATCAGAGCATTTGTCGCCACTAGCTCCCTGAATTGCCTGCCGGGGTCGGCTATCGGTATTATCTTTGACGAGCCGCTGATGCAGTATGCCGATGGTGACGACCCCATATTTACCGAGTACCAGACCATTATTGCTGCCACCCATCTCACCCCGCGCGAAGCGCTGGCTAACGCCGAAATGTAAGAGTCCAGAGGAGCTGCCGAACCGTCTTTCCGTTATCAGCTGGGTGCTGCCCATTACCCGGAAAATACGGGAGTCCAACCGTCCGCAGACGGAAATTCCGTCCCGTATCTGGTCATATACCCGTTGGTATGGTGAGAAGTTTAACGAAGCCCTGCGGCAGTATGTGGTGGAGCTCCTTGTGGAACTTGGATGCCTGGCCGTTGCCCCGATGATACAGCCTTATTTTAGAACTATGACTAATGAGAAGGGGCCTTACTCCAACTGGTCGGAACGGCATATCGCCTACGCTGCCGGACTGGGTACTTTCAGTCTTTCTGATGGCTTTATCACTGAGCGCGGTATCGCCCACCGATGCGGCAGCGTGGTCACCGACTTGTCACTGCCGGCTAGTCCCCGGACGGCGAAAAACTATTTAGCCAACTGCCTTTTCTATGTTAATAATAAATGTCGAGCCTGTATTGACCGTTGCCCGGCGAAGGCCGTCAGCGAGAGCGGCCACGACAAGGTAAGGTGCCGCGACTACCTGCGGGATGATATCAGCTATCTGCGAAAAGAGTATGATGTGGGCGTGGCCGGCTGCGGGTTATGCCAGACCAAAGTGCCCTGCGAGTCCCAAAATCCGGTAGGGAAGGTGCATCGTTAGCTATTCTCTCCCCCTCCCACCCCATCTTTCCAGACTTTCACCAGTTTTACCGGTATTATCCGGTTGGTTAGGTCCTCATCGTTTCTAATATAGACCTTGATGTAGTTGGCAGTGAGGCCGGACCAGACGCCTTTATCTTGCTTTTCCCAGAGTACCGGCATCGTCTGGCTTAAAAATTGCTGCTGGAATTTCTGGGCGCTTTCTTTGGCTAGCGTTAGCATCTGCTCGCTCCGCTGCTTTTTAATTTTAGCGTCTATCTGTCCGGGCATCCGGGCGGCTTCCGTCCCGGGGCGGAGAGAGTAAGGGAAGGCGTGAATGCGGGCGAATGCCATCCGTCGGCAGAAGTCATGGCTCTCCTGGAATTCCTCTTTAGTCTCACCAGGGAAGCCGACGATGATATCAGTGGTGACGGCGGCTTCCGGTACCATTTTCCGAATTAAGGAAACGGCTGCCCGATAGTCTCTGGTGGTGTAGCGCCGTTTCATCCGGCTTAGTACGGCGTCGCTACCGCTCTGGAGGGATAGATGAAAGTGGGGACACAGCCTCTGGTTCTGCCACCGTGCGATAAAATCGGAGGATATTTCCCAAGACTGGAGGGAAGACAGCCTGAGCCTGGTTACTCCGGTCTCCGCTAGGATGCGCTCCAACAGGCCTTTCAGGTTGACTCCATCACTGCGATAGGTGCCGATTTCCGTCCCGGTTAGCACTACCTCTTTAGTCCCGCCGGCCACCCGCTGCCTGATTTCGGCTATGACCCGGCGGGCCGGCACGCTTTTCCCCTGCCCTCGTACTAGAGGTACGATGCAGTAGGTACAGAAGTTCCGGCAGCCGTCCTGTACTTTGATAAAGGCGCGGGTCCGGTAGCCATCGGCAGGGTAGTCCGCTCGGGTGTCGGGAGGATAGTCCGGGGCGCCGGATTCCCGTAATCGCTGGAATAGGAACGGCTTCTGCTTATTGCCCAGGACAAGGTTCACCCCGTCAATCCGGGCCAGTTCCTCCGATGACCGCTCGGCATAGCAGCCGATAGCTATTAGCCGGGCGCCGGGGTTCCGGTGGTGGGCCAGACGGAGTAGGTGGCGGGACTTACGGTCGGCAAGATGGGTCACCGTGCAGGTGTTTAGGACATAGATGTCCGCTTTATCGGTCGGCGATACCATCTTATAGCCGGCCTCGGTCGCTTGCCGGGCGAAAAGCTCGGTCTCCGCCTGGTTGAGTTTACAGCCTAGGCAGTCGAAAGTAATACTGGTTCTTTTGATATTCACTCTATCTGTCATTATACTGTTCGGATTTGAAGTGGGTCAAAAATTGGTCAGGCACTTGCAAATAATTTGGGATTATGGTAAAAAACTTACTATAGCTACGGGGAGGTATTCTGTAGCTCGAAAGATTGCGGAGAGAATTCCTGATAAGCAGCTGCAAAAGGATTTGGAGAAAGACCGACAGCGGGCTTTCGATTTGGGATCTACCGAGGTTAAGGTTATTACCCCGTCCGGGATGTCCGGTGTCTTGAGACTGGCCTCGGTGTTTATCGCTTGGCGCTCTTCGGCTAATGCCGATGGAGAGAAAAAGGAGTAAGGTTGGTAGGTGATAGTTATCACAGAGTCGTCATTACGGGGGTAGGCATGCTCACTCCCCTGGGCTTGGACGCGGCGACTGCCTGGGCAGGCCTTGTTGCAGGTAAGTCCGGGATAGATTATATTACACTGTTTGATGCGGAACCTATGGAGACTAAGTTTGCCGGAGAGGTAAAAGGATTCGAGCCCACGGCTTACATGACCCGTAAGGAAGCCCGTCATATGGACCGCTTTGCCCAGTTGGCCGTGGCGGCCAGTCGCGGCGCGGTGGCGCAGGCTCGACTGGATATCAATCAAAGCAATTATGATGATATCGGTGTCATCATCGGTAGCGGGATTGGCGGTCTGACCACTTTATTTGAGCAAACCAGAGTGCTGCTGGAAAAAGGACCAGGTAGGGTAAGCCCGTTCCTGGCGCCAATGATGATATCTGATATCGCCGCTGCCCAAGTATCAATTGTGCTAGGAGTGAAGGGATTGAACCTTTGCACCACCTCCGCCTGTTCTAGTGGCTCGGACGCCATTGGCGCTGCCTACGAACTTATCAAACACGGTGATGCCCAGGTTATGCTGGCCGGCGGCACCGAGGCCATCATCAATCCGTTGGGTATTACTGCCTTCAATGCCCTGAAAGCCATCTCCGCTAGGAACGACACGCCGCAATTAGCCTCCCGTCCTTTCGATGCTGGGCGTGACGGCTTTGTCATCAGCGAGGGGGCGTGTGTCCTTGTCCTGGAGAGTCTGGAGCATGCCCAAGGGAGGGAAGCTAATATCTTGGGTGAAATCCTGTCCTATGGTGCCACGGCTGATTCCCATCATGTTACCCAGCCAATTGAGAACGGCGGGGGTGCCGCTAGGGCTATGCAGGTAGCTCTGAGAAAGGCGGCCATTACCCCGGCTGAAATTGATTACATTAATGCCCACGGTACTTCTACCCCTCTGAACGACACAATGGAGACCAGGGCTATAAAAACCGTTTTCGGGGATTATGCCTATCAAGTTCCGATAAGCTCCACCAAGTCGATGCTGGGGCATCTTATCGGCTGTGCCGGCGCTGCCGAGGCGGCTATCTGCCTTATGGTTATCCGGGAAAGCATTATCCCACCGACCATTAATCTGACGAACCCCGATCCGGAATGCGATTTAGATTATGTGCCTAATGTCGCTCGCCGGGCCAAGGTAACCACCACACTTTCCACTTCTTTTGGCTTCGGTGGTCATAATTCCGTCTTGGTCTTGCGAGGGTACGCTGAGGCTTGATCTTGAGCCATCGTCGCTGGAATCTTCGACCATCGGTTCCGAACCAATATCTGGTAAATAACTCAAGTTTCCCCCCGCTAATCATCCAGCTCCTGTATAATCGTGGTCTCACCGAACCGGCACAGCTGCAAGCCTTCCTCACCGGCGATAAAAGCCAGTCGGCCGACCCTTTCCTGATGCCCGATATGCACCGGGCGGTGGCCCGGGTTTACCGTGCGTTGCTCGCTGGCGAAAAGATGGCTATCTATGGCGACTATGATGCTGATGGTATTAGCGCCACCGCCTTGCTGGTCAAAGGACTGACCTTCCTCGGTGGCGAGGCTGTCCCTTATATACCGCATCGTCTGACCGAGGGCTATGGTCTCAGAAAAGCGGCCCTGGAGAACCTTTATCGGCAGGGCATTAGCCTGGTGATTACTGCCGACTGCGGCATCACCAGCCTAGCCGAAGTGAAAACGGCAAGGCGACTGGGGCTTGACATAATTATTACCGATCATCATACCCCTCTGCCTGAAATTCCGCCAGCTACGGCTATCATCAATCCTAGGATGCCCGGTTCTACCTATCCTTTCTCAGGACTGGCTGGTGTGGGCGTGGCCCTCAAGTTGCTCCAGGCCTTGTTTCGGAGTGTTGGCCGGGAAGAACACCTGGATAAGCTGATGGGCTTGGTGGCGCTGGGCACCATCGCTGACGTATCGCCGTTACTGGGGGAAAACCGATACTTGGTGAGAGAAGGATTAAAGCGGATTAACATGGCTCCCTCGCTTGGTCTCATGGAAATGATTGTCCAGGCCGGACTGAAACCAGGAAGCATTGATGCCGAAAATATCTCTTGGAGTATTGCTCCGCGTTTGAACGCCGTTGGCCGACTGGAACACGCCATTACCAGCTATAAGTTACTGATGACGGAGTCGACCGAAGAGGCCTTTCGGCTGGCGGCCTGGTTGGACCAGAAGAATACGGAACGGAAGAAATTGACTGTGGCTACTCTGGATATGGCCCGAGAGCAGATATTAACGGAAGGGATTTCACCGCTACTGATGGCGGGTGACCGGGACTACCTGATTGGTATTGCTGGGCTGGTCGCCGGACGGCTATCCGAGGAGTTCTACCGTCCGGCCATTGTTGTCCGGACTGGTGAGAAAGTAAGCAGTGGCAGCTGTCGTAGCATTCCCGAGTTCAACATTATCGCTGCCTTGAACCGGTGTGGCCGTCTGCTTTACCAGTTCGGCGGGCACTCTCAGGCCGCCGGTTTTACCTTGCCGACCCGAAATTTACCCCGCCTGCACCAGACACTTCAGGAATTGGCCACCGTCCAGCTGGCCGGGATTGACCTGCGCCCCCACTTGGATATTGACGCCGAAGTTACCTTGTCCGGCCTCGGTGGGGATACTTTTCCTATAATGCAGCAGCTGGCCCCTTTCGGGTGCGGCAATCCGATGCCCACCTTTCTCAGTCGCCAAGTAGAGGTTATGAACTGCCGTCCCATGGGTGGTGGCAATGAGCACCTGAGGTTGAAACTAAAACAGGACGGTTCGGTCTGGGATGGGGTCGGCTTTCGGTTAGGAGGTTATCTGGGCGAGGTAATCTCTTCCCTCGATATCGTCTATAACCTGGAAATGGACCGGTGGGGTGGGGAAGAGAGACTGCGACTCAATATCCTGGACTTTGCCTCGGCTGCCTGAGGTACTTGGCGTTGTCTCTGAATAATTTAAGGTGTTCTATCGGTCTTCCGGGACCAGGCTTTAACCGTCGGCGTGTTGAGCATGATGAATATACCGATAGCGGTAAGACCGGCAAATGCCAGCCAGACACCTTGGTAGTTGCCCCAGTTATCAAAGACCCATCCGGAAATTGGCGGCCCGGCCATGTTCCCCAGCATTAGTATGCCCCAGACGAAACCGATGATGGTGCCAAATTTGTTTTGGCCGAAGTATTCCCTCACTAGTAAGGCCATTACAGGGATGTTGCCCCCATAACCTATTCCGAGGAAGATAATGGCCGGTACCAGTAGCCAGGTACCGGCGGCCGGGATGTATTCAAAACAGAGTAATCCCAAGGCCAGTATGGCCAACGCGTCGGCGGACAGACGTCTTTTATCAAATTTATCACTAAGCCAACCGAAACCGAAGCGGCCGCTGATACTCATCAATGGGATAGCCATGGCTACCAGGCCGGATACTGATCGGGTGATGCCAAGGCTGTTGAGGTAGGGCATGACATGGGTGATTACCGCCCCTATCGCGATGAACTGGGGTGTCAAGGCTAGCGTTAGGTGCCAGAAGACTCGGCTTTTCAAGGCTTGCTTTACTTCGGTATCCGCCTTGGGGTCCGGTATGGCGGCCACCTCTACCTCCGGTATCGTCGTGCTCGGCAGTTTACCATCGGGCAGGTAGCCGTACTGTTCTGGCTTGTGCCGAACCATCAGTGACAGTGGCAGGCCGATGATAAGGATGCCTATGGCTAGGATCACCATCGTCGTCCGCCATTCATAAGTATCAATAAGCTTGACCATTACCGGGACTAGGAATCCGCCGGCACCGTATCCGCAGACCATGATGCCGGTGGCTAGGCCCATTTTCCGACGGAACCAGCTGCCTACGGCCGCCATCGTTACCCAGGTACCAGAACTGCTCATACCGATAGCTGTGAGTACGGCGGCGATGTAGAATATACTGAGGGAGTTTGTCCGACTGAGGAGTAGTAAACCAAGGCTGGTAATGCACACTCCGCCGAATATTAGCCTTCTCGGCCCCCAGCGGTCAACAAGTATCCCGACCAGTGGGGCCACTAGGCCCACTTCTAGGCCGCGTATCGATTGGGCAAACGAAATCTGCGTGTAGCTCCAGCCGAACTCATTGGTAATCGGCTTAAAGATGGCGGTGAACCCGTGGAAGAGGACCCCGCTGGTGTACATCGCAATCAAAAAGCAGGCGCCGACAATCCACCACCCGTAAAATACTTTTGATGGTTTGAAATTCAAAGACATTCTCGGTGCGATTGGCACCGCGCTATTCCGGTACCTCCGGGATAGGGACGGTAGTGGGTCAGCTGCGCTTTTAAGATTGATCCAGCGTACTTCTGACTGGTACGCCGCCAGTATCAAACGCTTTCAGGTTCAGTGTACGTATCTTCACGGTGACTACGGCACTATGGGTGATAGGCAATGCATTCAATTTCCACCAGCCAGGATGGCTTGGCCAGAGCGGCGACCACCAAAGTGGAACGCGTCGGGAGGTCTTCGGAGAAGTAAGTCCGGTAGACATCATTCATCTTGGCGAAATCATTGACGTCAACTAAAAAGACGGTTACTTTTACCACGTCGCGGAAAGACGAGTCGGCTGCTTCTAGGATAGTCTCCAAGTTTTCCATAGTCTGCCGGGTCTGGGCTTCTATCCCTTTGACCTCGGCTCCATTATCATCTACGCTCCCCACCTGCCCCGAGGTAAAAATGAAGTCACCGGCTCTCATGCCGGGAGAAAAGGGAAGCCCGATCGGCATGCCGGGAGGAAACCCGGTGGGGGTATTCAAGGTGACCGCTTTTTTAACCATAGTAAATCTCCCGCCTTTATTTTTTGATTTTAACAAGATCGCGTTAGTCTTTCAAACGCCAAGATATCTCCAGTCGTATTATGCAGATGGCTCGCCGATTTGTCAATACGACCGGGGGATTATTGGGTAACCTGAAGTACTATTTCTTGTTGCACTTGAGTTCTTAATGATACAATTAAATTTAGATTTAAAGAGGAGCCTTAGCGTTATGCCGTTAGATTCTATCGTGGTCAAAGGGGCCCGTGAACATAACCTTAAAAATATAGACGTGGTTATCCCACGGGACAGGTTGGTGGTTATTACCGGGGTCTCCGGCTCGGGGAAAAGCTCGCTGGCTTTTGATACCATCTATGCCGAAGGGCAGCGCCGCTACGTGGAGTCCCTGTCCGCCTATGCCCGCCAATTTTTGGGACGGATGGAGAAGCCGGATGTTGATTATATTGAAGGGTTGAGTCCGGCTATTTCCATTGACCAGAAGGGTCCGAGCCGGAACCCGCGGTCTACGGTGGGTACGGTAACCGAAATCTATGATTATCTGAGGCTCCTCTTTGCCCGGGTGGGTCATCCCCACTGTCCCAAGTGCGGAAGGGAGATTACCATGCAGACGGTGCAGCAGATTGTGGATGCCGTGCAGAGCCTGCCGGGAAAGAGCCGTATTATGGTCATGGCGCCGTTGATTAGAGACCGTAAAGGTGAATACCAGTCGGTGTTCAGTGACCTGCGTAAAGCGGGGTATGTCCGGGTTCGAATTGACGGACAAATTCATGACCTCTCCGAGGAGTTTCAACTGGAGAAGAACCGGAAACACTCTGTTGAGGCGGTGGTGGACCGGCTGGTCATCGGGCAGAGTGGAGGCCCGGGCCGTATCGCTGATTCGGTAGAGACGGCGCTTAAGCTTGGGATGGGGACAGTCTTGATATCTATTGTTGACGGTGAAGAATTACTTTTTTCAGAACACTTCGCCTGCGTGCACTGTGGTATTAGCTTGGGGGAGCTTGCCCCCCGGACTTTCAGTTTTAATAGTCCTCATGGTGCCTGCCCGGCCTGTTCCGGCCTAGGAGTGAAACTGGAGATAGACCCCGAGCTGGTGATCCCTAACCGGGAGCTATCTATTGAGCAGGGGGCGATTCGTCCCTGGCAGTTCTCGTCTTGGTTCTCCTATCAGATTGAGTCTCTGGCGCAGCGTCACGGGTTTTCCTTACTTACGCCGGTAAAAGACCTTGGTGCCGACCTGTTTCACCTCGTTCTTTACGGGGACGGGAGTGAGCCTTATCGGCACCGGAACCGCTTCGGGCGGGTAAAGGAGTACTATCCCGATTTTGAGGGGGTGATTCCCCGGATGAAGCGGCTCTATCGGGATACCGAGTCCAAGAATTCCCGTCTGTATATTGAGCGTTATATGGTCTCCCGATCCTGTCTGGTCTGCCAGGGCAAACGGCTGAAACCGGAATCTCTGGCCGTGACCATCGGCGGTGGCAATGTCATGGAGGTTAGCGCTATGTCGGTGGCGCAGGCGCTAGACTGGGCCGGTGCGCTCGGTGATAAAGGTCTTACCGAGCGTGAGCAGATGATTGCCCACCAGATTCTCAAAGAGATTCAGGCCCGCCTGAGCTTTCTCAGGGACGTTGGCCTGGAGTACTTGACTATTGACCGTGCTTCAGCTACCCTTTCCGGCGGTGAGGCGCAGCGGATTCGCTTGGCAACCCAGATTGGCAGCGGTCTAATGGGCGTCCTTTATATCTGTGACGAACCGACCGTAGGACTGCACCCGGCGGATGACGCCCGCCTGATTGCCACCCTGAAGCGGCTGAGAGGTCTGGGCAATACCATATTGGTCGTCGAACACGATGAAGCTATGATGCGGGCGGCGGACCATATTATCGATATGGGGCCAGGGGCTGGGGAACACGGCGGCTGGATTGTCATCACCGGGACCATGTCCGATGTTACCGCATGTCAGAAGTCAATTACCGGCCAGTATCTTGGCGGCACCCGGCAGATTCCTTTGCCGACCGGGCGCCGTCCAGGCTCTGGTGAAGAAATGGTGATTAAAGGCGCGCGGCAGAACAATCTGAAAAACATAGACGTGAGCATACCGCTGGGTAAGCTGGTCGGTATCACTGGTGTTTCCGGCAGCGGTAAGAGCACTCTCATTGATGAAATCCTGCATAAGAAACTGGCCCAGATATTCTATCAATCCCGGGAAAAGGCGGGCGCCTGTGATGATATTCTCGGCGTGGAATATATTGATAAGGTAGTCAATATTGACCAGTCACCTATCGGGCGGACACCGCGGAGCAATCCGGCGACCTATACAGGTACCTTCACTCCTATCCGCGAGCTTTTTGCCACCGTGCCAGAGGCCCGCCTGAGAGGCTACGCCCTGGGGAGGTTCTCGTTTAACGTCAAGGGCGGGCGCTGCGAGGCCTGCCGCGGTGAAGGGTTTATCCAGATTGAGATGCAGTTTTTGCCCGATGTTACCGTCCCTTGCGAAGTGTGCCACGGGAAACGTTATAATCGGGAGGCGCTGGAAATCAGATTCAAGGACCGGAATATCGCGGAAGTACTGGATATGCCCGTAGAGCAGGCGCTGGCTTTCTTCGAGCATTTCCCTAAAGTAGAGAATAAGCTTCAGACCCTGAACGACGTTGGGTTGGGCTATATTCACCTCGGCCAGCCGGCCCCGACTCTTTCCGGTGGTGAGGCGCAGCGAGTGAAACTGTCCACCGAGCTGTCGCGGCGGTCTACCGGCCGGACCCTGTATATCCTCGATGAGCCGACGACCGGTCTCGCTTTTGAGGACGTGGCGGCGCTACTCCGTGTGCTGCAGCGTTTGGTGAACGTGGGCAATACGGTAGTTATCATCGAGCATCACCTGGATGTCATTAAGAATGCCGACTATATTATTGACCTTGGTCCCGGAGCGGGTGACCGGGGCGGCTATGTGGTGGCTACCGGTACCCCTGAGGAAGTGATCCAGGTGAAAACTTCGGCCACCGGACAGTATCTGGCCAGAGTCCTGCCTGCGGATATGAAGTCGGCTCTAATCGCGTAACATGGCTACAGAGGAAAACAATCCGGTGTCATAGCTTTAAACGGCAGTTTTTATCTATGATTAAGAATAGAGAAGCTAAATTTTACTACGGTCATATTATCATGCCGGTTTCTTTTCTGATAGGATATCACCGGTAGTTATCAGTCGGTTTTCTTAAATTTATGCCATAACCGGCGTTATCGGTCTGGTGCTGGTCTCGTTGCTGAGACCGGACGGAAATGGGGTGGGTACGGGTGAATAGAGAGGGAATACCGGGACGGTAACGCGCTAGCTGACCGATAGAGTGGAGCCTTCGGTGGTTTTGATGACATCGATGTGGGAGGGGAAGGCGTCCCTGAGTTCCTCGATGTGGGTAATGACCAGTATCTTGTCGAAATCCTCTTGGATGGAGTTTATCGTTTCTCTCAGTTTTTCAATACCGGTGCTGTCCTGAGTGCCGAAACCTTCATCAATAATTAAGATGGAGAGGGGTGCCCCGGCCCGCCGGGCCAGCAGCCGGGACAGGGCGATGCGAATGGCGAAGTTAATGCGGAAAGCTTCACCGCCGCTGAAATTCTCGTAATTTCTCAGATCCAACTCGTCGGAGATATTGATGTCTAAGGTTTCAATGGTGTCTCCCTTCTTTGATTCCCTTTGCGTTTCAAACTTCACGTGCATCCGGTTGTCCGTCATCCGTCCCAGTAGTCTATTGGCTTCAACCTCGATTTCCGGGAGGGCTATTTCAATGAGCAAGGCTGGTATGCCTTCTTTACCGAAAGCCTTGGCTAGTTCTTTGTAAATGCTTTCTTCCCTCGAGGCCTGTAACAGCATGTCTTTCTTTTCTTTCTTTTTTACCTCTTGTTCCGCTAGGCGTTGTAGATTAGCTTTTGCGCTTCCTAGTTTTTCTTGGGCCTTTCCTTGTTGCGCTTCCAGCGCCGACTGTTCGGTCTCGACCCGGGTAATCTCGCCGATGACCTGTGGTAGTCGGTTAAGTTCCGCCGCCAGCGCCTGTCTTTGTTGATGGTCAACGTCTGCGGCGTGACGCAGTTCCCCGGTGGCATTAGATAGCTCGGTGGCTAACTCTTTTTCCCGTACCAGATCCAGTTCCGCTAATTCCAGCTCACGATTGGTCTTTTCGTACTGCTCTAAGTCCCTGAACTCATTCCATACCTGGTCGTGCTGTACTGAATCATAGCCGAGTCCGGCTAGTTCACTTTCCAATTCGTTGAGCGCCGCTTGTTCGCTACGGGCAAAATCTTTCTGGGCTAGGTGCTGTTCAATTTCCGCTAGCCGGTTTTTCTCCTCGGCCAGTTGTCGGGCTGCCTCTTCTGCCCGGGTAATTTCTTGTCGGCAGGAGCCAGCCTGACTTTGCGTCTCGATTTTCTGCTGGATTCTCTGCGTTTCCAGCAGTGATATTTCCCTCTCTAGCGCCTCAAACTCTGTTTTCCTTTGCACCAGCTCGGTCTGGTTTGATTTCAGGGATTCGGCTCGGTTCAATTTTTCAGCGGTGTATTTTGATTCAATGATCTTGAGACCACCGGCTTCAAGTTCTCTTTCACACAGAGGGCATTTGGCTTCGGTCTGGGTGGAAAGGAGGGCGATTTTTCCGGCAGTCTCCTCTATTTCCCGTGCCAACTGGGCCTGGCTGGACTCCAGAAAATTGACATGTGCCTGTAATTCTTGACCAGCCTGCTTTTTGCGGCGCAGCATCTCTTCCTGTTCTGCTAGCTGGACCAGTTGGGCCTGGAGCTGCTGCAGCTGGGTTTTAAGCTGGGGTAGCCGCTGCGCGTCATCTTTCAGCTTTCCTACTTGGTTTTGTGCTACGGCATGCTCTCTGACCAAACTCTGGCTGGCCTCATTCAGTGTGCTTTCTAGCTGTGATTTCTGTCTTTCTAGGTTGGCCGACTGCCGGGACTTTCGTTCGAGTTCGTAGTTTAATTTCTGGGCCTGGCTGAATCGGGCATAGCCGGCTTCTATATCAGTACGCCGGGTGATTAGCTTCTCACACTCTTTTATTCGGGAATGGTGCTGGCCGGCCTGCTCCTCCATTACTTTCAGGCTGTTCTGGTGGCCGACCAAGCTTATCTCCAGCTGTTTCAGCTGCGCTTTCTTTTTCCCCAAGGATTCCTTCTCTTGGCCCAGCT
>Ga0187827_10004875_pt1 | contig 16159 bp, 12 predicted proteins | sample ETNtaG_39_FD_167969 | JGI IMG/M metagenome (GOLD analysis project Ga0187827, IMG submission 167969) | Marine microbial and viral communities from oxygen minimum zone, Eastern Pacific Ocean - ETNP2014_SV_150_PacBio MetaG (Illumina Assembly) | ecosystem: Environmental > Aquatic > Marine > Hypoxic...
ATGGATCTCATTGCGTTCCCCAAAAATATATTGGGCCATCTTAGGATTCCAATACCTCGTTTTGTGACCGAAGTGGGCGCCAGCTTCAAGCATCTGACGCATTGTTATTGTTGCCATTTTTATTCCTTTTTGGGTTGTCACTCCCACAAATCCCATATAAAACTTTCCAAATCCAAGGTCAGCACCCAATATATGTGTCGATTTATGTTCGAATTTATGCAAAATTGCCGATGTTTTATAACATAATAATGCCTATGCGACAATAAAGTCGGCTAACAATAATAATTTTCATCGAAAATGTCCATTGATATTAAAAATAAAGACGCACAAGAACTAATGAGGATTTCTGGAAAATTAACTTCAGAAGTTTTAGACATGATTGAAGACCATATCAGACCAGGGATAACAACAGGGGAACTAGATCAGCTTTGTCATGACTATATTATCCATGAACAAGATTCTATACCTGCTAATATCGGCTATAAAGGTTACCCCGCCACAATTTGCACTTCTGTCAACCATGTCGTATGTCATGGAATGCCGAGCACGAAGAAATTGAAACATGGCGATATCCTCAACATAGATGTTGCTGTTATAAAAAATGGTTTTTACGGTGATGCAAGCAGAATGTACTTGATTGGCAAACCAACTAAACAGGGCGAGCGTATTTCAAAGGTAGCCTATGAAGCACTATGTCAGGGAATTAGACAAGTTAAACCAGGAAATCATTTAGGAGATATAGGTCATGCAATACAATTGCATGCGGAGAAACACAATTACTCAGTCGTGAAGGAATACTGTGGTCATGGAATTGGAAAGACTTATCATGAAGAACCACAGGTTCTTCATTACGGAATTCCACACCATGGCATAGAAATAAAAGAAGGAATGACCTTTACCATTGAACCGATGATTAATGCTGGTGAACCATCGGTTAAATTGATGCCAGATCAATGGACCGTTGTCACGAGAGATCACTCACTCTCTGCTCAATGGGAACATACTATTCTTGTTACCAAAGATGGGTTTGAAGTCTTAACGCTATCCCCCAACGAAAAGATCGTTTAATCAATGTCGATTGAAAATCCTGAAAGATACAAGGAGTTTAATACAGAAACTTTAATAAATGCAGTAAAATCGTGTTCCTTTACGGTTGAAAATTACAAGAGATTTATTCAAGAAAAATCGGATTATTTAGATAAATCGTTCTCTGCTGGTTACATCAACCACCTGCTTTCTGCAAGATCACAGCTCAACGATGCGGTAGTGACATCTGTATCAGAAAATTTTTTTAAACAGAATAAAGAAAGCATTAGTGTAGTTGCTGTTGGTGGTTATGGCAGAAATGAACTCCATCCATATTCGGATACAGATCTTCTATTACTGATTGATAAAAATAAGAAAAAGGCATTTCAGGATATTCTTGCAGGATTTTTAACTTTTTTATGGGATATAGGAATCCAAGTTGGTCATAGCACTAGAACTCTCCAAGAATGCATAGAAGAAGGTTCAAAAGACTTAACCATTGCTACTTCGTTGATGGAAGCTCGGCATTTGTTTGGGTCAATGACCAAATACCAAACACTAGAAAAAGAAGTCACCAGCAATAAATTATTGTGGACTAACACCCAATTTCTAGAAGGAAAAAGAAATGAACAAATTTCCAGACATTCCAAATTCAATAACACCGCTTATAATCTAGAACCAAATATTAAAAGTGGCCCTGGTGGTTTGAGAGATATCCATTCTATTTTCTGGGTTGGAAAAAAAATCCTAGGCATCCAAAAAATCCAAGAACTCAAAAAACTAGAAATTATTTCAAATCAACAATTATCAATGTTAATTCATTCTAGAGACTTTTTGTGTTCTATCAGATACGCATTACATTTATTAACTCAAAGGAAAGAAGACCGTTTACTTTTCGACTATCAAAGAACATTAGCAAAACAATTTGACTATCATGACGAACAAAACCTATTAGGTGTTGAACAATTTATGCAGGATTATTACAAATCAGCTAAAACAATCAGTCGATTAAATGAAATTATTCTGCAAACTTATGGTCAAAGACTATTTCAATATAAAAAATCGAAAATCATAACTCTGAATCATTCCTTTCAGATTAGAGACAATCTTGTGGATTTAAGAAAAGGGATTCAATTTAAAGACAATCCATCATTGTTATTAGAGATATTCCTCTTATTTCAAAAACATAAAAACATTCAAGGTATAGGCTCAAAAACCATTGGCATGATTACTGAAAACCTCCATCTCATTGATGATTCATTTAGGGAAAAAACAGAGAATAAAAAACTATTTTTAGACATATTAAAGGCTCCAGAAGGAGTTACTCATGAACTCAAAAGAATGAATCTTTACGGCGTCTTAGGTCAATATATACCTGCGTTTGGTGAAATTGAAGGGAGAATGCAATACGACTTATTTCATGCATTTACAATCGATGAACATACCCTTCTTGTTGTCAGTAACTTAAGGCGTTTAGCACTAAAAAGATTTGATCATGAATACATGGAATACAGCAAGAAAATGCAATCGATTGTAACTCCGGAAATCTTATACATCGCTGGCTTGTTTCATGACATCGCTAAAGGTCGTAATGAAGATCACTCGATACTAGGTGCCCAAGAGGCAGAATCTTTTTGCCTAGATCACGGAATGAACATATACGAATCAAAGCTTGTTTCATGGCTTGTCGAAAATCATTTGACATTCTCTCTCACCGCACAAAGAAAAGATATCAATGATCCAAACGTGATCCGATCATTTGCAATAAAGGTAGGCGATGAATCGAGATTAGATTATTTGTATTTATTAACCATTTGCGACGTAAGAGCTACCAATCCTAATTTATGGAGCACTTGGAAAAGACAACTTTTCGATGAACTATACTTGTTAACAAAAAAAGCCTTAAGAGAAGGTCTTGAAAATCCAATTGATAAGGATGAATTGATTGCAGAAAAGAAATATCTTGTCGAAGAAGAACTGAATGATAATCAGGAAAAAAATGGGATTGCAAACCTATTTTCATTTTTAGGTGAAAGTTACTTTTTAAAATTTAGGAATCAAGAAATCGTTCATCATTCAAAAATCATGACGGAGAAGAAGTTTCTAGAGAATCCTGAGATCATTGTAGATCTACAGCAAGACATTATTGAAGGACAAACATGCGTCTTTATAATCTGTCAAACACAGAGTAATGCGTTTTTAATAGCAACGGGAATTTTTGAACAAAAAAAATTAACTATTCACGATGCAAAAGTTACAGAACTCAATAACGGATATTCTATTTATAACTTTTACATTCAAGAAATGAATGGTATTGCAATTGAGGACAAAAAGAAGATTCAACAGATTAAGTCAAGAATCGAAAACACATTGCATGTTGAAGATGATAGTCCGCCCATAGTCAGTCGGAAATTGTCTAGAAGATTGAGATATTTTGACACCAAGACATCAATCAACTTTACAGAAGACAATATCAACAACAGGACTGTGATGGAATTAATCTCTATAGACAGGCCTGGTTTGTTGTTTGATATCGCTAAAACACTAAAAACAGAAAACGTTTTGATTGAATCAGCAAAAATCGCAACGATTGGTGAAAGAGTGGAAGATATTTTTTATTTAACTACTCAGAATAAAGTGAGACTCAGTAAATCAGCCCATGAGAAATTAGAAAAAAAACTTGAAAAAGCGATCAATCAATCATAGAAGAATCAGTATCCATTGTACCTAGTTTGATAAATTGCCCACGTTCCGTACAACGCAAATAAAATAAAAGAAATCAGCGCCCAAACCGGCATACTCAAAGACAAAAAAGACCAATTGATTTCTGCGCACTCTCCTGACCCACTAAAAACCATTTCAAAAACCTCAAACAATGGGAAATTGGAAACCATATAAGCAAGATCACCTCCACATCCAGGAATCTGATCTGGTGGCAAATGTTGCAACCAAATATGCCTTCCTGCAACACCTACTCCAGCAAGACTGAAAATTATGATAAATATCGAAGCTGTTAACTTAGTCCCTGTGGTCTTTGGAGGAAGGAGCGTTATATATAAAAAAATCATGCCCAAAGCAATGACTGCAATTCTTTGCAGAATACACAACGGACAAGGTTCAAAACCTAAGACATATTGAGCATATAACACGTAAAGCATAAGAAAAACGGTCGCTAAGAATCCATAAAAAAATAGATGTTTTTTTGTTAATAGAAACACTGTCTTTCCTTAATTCGTAACTTGGTCTTTCAGGTAATTTGGAAGAGCCTCAAAAGATTCAACCATTTTGCCTGATTTAAAATCCCTGATTGCTAGTTTTATCATAATTTTTGCATCGGGTAATATTTTCTCTCCCTGATTGATCAATTCAACACAACATTTATCTCTCAGATGATTATATTGCGACCAACCTAAACCGATCCCACAATAATCTCTTTCAGAGAAATCAAAATTATCGACATTAACTAAACGATCTGGATATGTTGCAACCACCAAACCATCTTCTGATACATGGTAACATCCAAAATAAATTTGATTCCTGTTTGCATCTATAGCTACTGCAATCTTTTCGATAGAAAATACTTCCGATGCGTGTTGCGCTATCACTGAGAGACTTGAAATACCACAAACTGGTATTCTATGAATATAGGACATGGCTTGGGTTGCGGCTGCTGCAACTCTCAATCCACTAAAACGACCGGGCCCTGAACCAAATCCAATCAACTCTAAATCTTTTAATTCTACTCTTGCATCATTCAATATCTTATTGATATTGCTGTAAATATTCCTAGCGTGATCCATACCATTTTCTTGGCTGAGTTCAAAGAATTCTCCATCATTTAAAACTGCGAGTGTCAGCTTGATTGTCGATGTATCGATTGCAATGCATTTAGTCATAAATAACCTTCTTTGTTAAACAGTATATGAGTTGAAGAAATTAATGAACCAATAATAAACATAGATATAATAAACACTCTATTAGAGCTAGATAAAATGAATACAAAGAATAATCAATTACAAAATTGGGTCAATGAGGTGGCTGCTCTGACAAATCCATCTGAAGTCTATTGGTGTGACGGAAGCCAAGAAGAGTATCAAAATTTTATTGCTTTAATGCTTGATTTAGGGGATCTATCGGAACTGAATCCAGACACGTTCCCAAACTGCTATCTACACCGATCAGATCCAATGGACGTAGCCAGAGTTGAGCACTTAACTTTTATATGCACTTCAGAAAAAGATGATGCAGGTCTAAATAATAACTGGATGGAACCCAATCAAGCCCATAGGAAATTAGATGACCTATTTGAGAATTGTATGTCTGGAAGAAAAATGTATGTAATCCCCTATTGTATGGGACCTATGGATTCAAAATATTCTCGTTGTGGGGTTGAAGTTACGGACAGCCCTTACGTGGTTGCAAATATGTTCCTGATGACTCGAATGGGCAGCGAAGCACTGAAGAGAATTGAAGATGAGAATAAGTTTGTTAAAGGCATGCACTCGATTGGAGATCTAGATCCAGAAAAACGATTTATTATGCATTTCCCAGAAGAAGATACCATAAGAAGCATCGGTTCAGGATATGGTGGCAATGCCCTCTTGGGTAAAAAATGCCATGCTCTTAGAGTAGCCAGCTGGCAAGCCTTGAAAGAGAATTGGCTCGCCGAACACATGCTCATTGTTGAAATAGAAAATCCGGAAGGAGAAAAATTTTATATCGCTGCTGCTTTTCCATCAGCCTGTGGGAAAACAAATCTCGCAATGCTCATCCCCCCAGAAGTATTTGAGGGATGGAAGGTCAAAACCATTGGCGATGATATTGCGTGGTTGCATATGGATGATAACGGTCAGTTGTGGGCAATAAATCCAGAATCAGGCTATTTTGGAGTGGTTCCGGGCACCAATGAAAAAACTAATAGAAACGCTTACCAAACAATTCAAAGCAATGCCATTTATACCAATGTAGGTCTGACAGATAATAATGAACCCTGGTGGGAAGGAAAACTAGATGGCACTCCGGTCAAAGATTGGAAAGGTGATGATTTTTACGCAGATAGTAATGAAAACTGTGCACATCCTAATTCAAGATTCACTGTTTCAGCAAAAAATAATCCAGAGTACTCAAATTTAGCGGATTCACCGTCTGGTGTGCCAATTTGTGCCATCGTTTTTGGAGGCAGGAGAAGCGAGTTAGTGCCGTTAGTTTATGAAGCTAAAGACTGGAACCATGGGGTACTTGTTGGTGCCAGTGTTGGTTCAGAAACAACTGCAGCAGCAGCTGGGGATACCGGTATAGTCAGAAGAGATCCAATGGCCATGAAACCTTTCTGTGGCTATAATTTTGGAGATTATTGGCGACATTGGCTTAGTTTTTCAAAACAATCTCAAAATTTGCCAAAAATATTTCATGTCAACTGGTTTAGGCAAAATGATCAAGGATTTCTTTGGCCAGGTTTTGGAGAAAATCTAAGAGTATTGAACTGGATTATTCAGAGATGCCAAAATAAAATTGATGCCAATAAAACCCCCATCGGCTATGTGCCATTAAAACAAGACATAGATATCGCTGGATTGAGTATTTCTGATGAAAACTTGAATGAATTATTCCATATTGACGCCAACCAATGGTTGGCTGAAATGAAGGATATCAAGGAATATTTTGACGAATTTGGAGAAAGACTTCCCAACGAGCTGCTCGATGAGCATTCTGAAGTCATTAAATCTCTAAAAGATTCTCTTCATAGTTCTCAATAAAATAGAGCATCTGATTTAGGGCTTTATTTGGATTTTCTAGTTTGTGTTGACCGAAACCGACCAGTCGCCTCCATTCTTTAGCGCCTCTACACCCCTTCAACAAAGTAGCCATGTGCCTCATAATTAAATGTGGACTGATGTCTTTTTGATCCATTTGTCGTCTTGTATAGTCAATCATCTCTTTAATGCATTCCAACTGTGTTGAAGACTCTTGACCATGATCAAATGTTTGGCTAAAAAAGTGATTCTGAATCTTTGTAAGAAATAATGGATCCTTATACGCCTTGCGTCCAATCATCACACCATCGACATGTAGGAAATGTTTTTCAATTTGTTCAATTGAGTTGATTTCTCCATTGAGAATAATTGTTAAATTCTGAAAGTCTTTTTTTAATTGGTAAACTTTCTCATAATCGATCGGTGGAATGGTCCTGTTTTGTCTCGGGTTTAACCCATTTAGAAATGCTTTTCTAGCATGAATTATAAAAATATCACAACCAGCTTGTGCTGTTTTAGCCACAAAGTCATAGAGAAAACTATAGTCATCCTGATTATTAATACCAATTCTGGTTTTGATTGAAACAGGTAAATCCACCCTATTCATAATAGTTTCAACACATTGGGAAACCAGTTCTGGATTATTCATTAAAACGGCACCTACCTTGCAATTCTGCACCCGTGGACTTGGACAACCAATATTTATATTGATCTCATCATAGTTCAGCTTGGATACTAACGTCGCTGCTTCAGACATAATGTAAGGATCATTCCCCGCCAGTTGTATAGCTACATTCTGTTGGTTCTGATTCTCCTCAATGATGAATTTTCTTGGCCCGTAAACAATCGACTCCGCATGAATCATTGGAGTATATAATCTTAAATCTGGTGCCAGCATTCTGGTAAGATGCCTAAAATGTCGGTCTGTATGCCCCATCATTGGCGCGACTGAAATTTGATGTGATTCTAACATCGGCATAATTCAGATTTTGTAAGGTTCTTTTTAATTGCAATACTCGCTTATACGTTTGAAACAAGCTTCATCGATTCAAGTTGTTTGGCAGTTTCTATTACGGAATCTTCAACAGAGATATATTCCCAATCAAACAATTTTCTAGCTTTATCCTTGTTACTATGAACTTCTCTCCCTAAAGATCTTGTTAGCCCACCAAGTTGTTTTATAAAAAGAGCCATAAACCTAACTAGGAAATCGGGAAGTTCTTTAGTTGGAGATTTGTTAAATCCAGCATTTTTTAGAACTTTACCTACTTCAACAAAGAACATCTCTTTTTCACTGACAATAATCCGTTCTCCACTGGTTTTCTTTGAGGTTATAGAAAAAATATGTGCTTTTGCAACATCTCTAACATCTATAAAGCCCAGATGAATTCTGGGGCAAGCAGGCATTGAGCCGCTTAAAAGTTGAACAAGAAGAGCATTAGAAGTTCCGATGTCATCTGTAAGCATAGGACCAGTAACTGCTACTGGATTGATAACAGTAAGATCAAATCTTTCTTCATCAGATAATGCTTTCATAAAATCCCATGCAGCTCTCTCAGCTAATGTTTTACTTTTTGCATAAGCACCTATCGGAGAGTTGGTACAAGACCAATCATCTTCATCAAATATTTTTTTTCCTTTGCCACCATATCCAATGGCAGCAAATGAAGAGGTGAGAACTACTTTCTCTATATGGTTTTCCTGACATGCATTAAGCACTCTAAGTGTCCCTTCTACTGCTGGTTTTATTAACTCATCCTCATGATCTGGAACCTCTAAAATAAACGGGGAAGCTACATGCAATACATATTTACACCCTTTAACTGCATCATCCCATCCCTCATCCTTTAACAGATCTGTGAATACTATTTCTAGATTTTTACCATTTGAAGAATGTTTCTTCATGGCATCCATTACCTCATTTTTTCTATTTTCCTTTCTGACTGTACCCCTAACTTCATAACCTTGATCTAAAAGTTGTTGGATACAATGAAGAGCTATAAAACCTGTTGCTCCAGTAACCAATACTTTATCCATTACTTCTCCATTAACTTTCTTTAAATATGAGAGTCATTAACAAGAATTTGATTCATCACAGTAATAATGGTCCACAAGATCGGGTGGTCCAAACGAACCTTCTACCAACTGATCAATCTTTTTTAAGAGTCTACCGTCTTCCCCGTAGTATTTCCAAATACCCACAGGTTTGCCACCACTATACTTCTCGACTGCTTGTAACTGTCCGTTATCGTAATAGAACTCCCATGTTCCCTCTTTCTTATCATTCTTAAGCTCTCCTTTGAGATAAAGCTTTCCATTAGCATGGGGAATTTGAAATTCACCATTGGTTGGTAAGTCATTGGTATAGACATTGGAAACCACGAGCAGTAGTGCTGATATGAGGATAAGTTTTTTCATGGTAACTATTTTACACCTACGCAATCCATCATCAACAATATGTGAATCTTAACAGGTTTGTTGTAGGCTTTACGTTATGAAGAAGAATAAGGATTTTTTTTAATTCATGATTTGTGTAAGAACACCATTAAGAATTAGTCTTTTTGGAGGAGGAACCGACATACCAGATTTCTTTCTTGAGAGAGGGGGGAAAGTAATAGGTTTTACTATAGAAAGTTATATCTATATACAAGCAGCCGAAGTTGAAATTAATCAGGGTTTTAAATTCCGACTTAGTTACAAAACGAACGAAGAGGTAAACTCAGCTGGAGATATTATTCATCCTATCTTTCGAGAAGTATTAAAGAAATATACATTCGATAACTCTTACCATTTTAGTACTATTTCAAATTTACCCTCTGGAGCAGGACTGGGAGGTTCTTCTTCTTTTACAGTAGGCCTTCTCTCTCTTATAAACAAAATAAAGGGTTTAAATAAAGAAAATCTAAATTTAGCAAAACAAGCTATAAATATTGAGAGGGTTATTCTTAATGAAAAGGGTGGATGGCAAGACCAACTACATGCTGCCTTTGGAGGAATGAATGTTTTTAATTTCTCTAAATCCGGAAATATTTCTCGAACTAAGTTGAATCCTCACCCTAGAGTTTTTGATGATCTTAATAGTAATATGTATCTACTTTATTCAGGGAAGATAAGGGCATCTCATGATATTGAGGCTAGTAAAATAAAAAATCTGAATTTTGGAATGCTTTCAGAGTTGCATGATATAGCGAATCAAGCAGAAGATCTTTTGAATAAGAAAGATTGTACAATCCAAGAAATCGGGAAGTTATTAAATGATTCTTGGCTGATTAAGAGAGGTCTTTCAAATAAGGTTTCAGATACAGAAATAGATAATATTTACAATAATATCCTTAACAGTGGGGCTTATGGGGCTAAACTATGCGGAGCAGGAGGTGGAGGTTTCTTTATGGTTTTAGCAAGTAAATCTTCAGCACAAAGGCTTCAAGAAACACTGAACAAAGGCCAATTAAAAAAAATGAGTATAGACTTGGGAGGCATAAAAACTTTTGAATTATGATTGAATTAGATAAGAAGATATATGTATCTGGTCACAATGGCATGGTGGGTTCTGCAATTGTTAGGTTTTTAAAGGAGAGTGGTTATAAAAATATCATCACCGCCTCAAGAGAAGAATTAGAACTTACAAATCAATCAGAAGTAAATAACTTCTTCAAATTGAATGAGATTGATGTTGTTTTTAATGCCGCCGCTAAGGTAGGAGGGATAGTAGGTAATGCTTCCTATCCTGGAGATTTTATACACCAGAATCTAATGATCCAGACTAACCTTTTAGATGCTTCTATAAGATCAGAAATAGATAGATTCATATTCTTAGGTTCTTGCTGTATTTATCCTAAATTTTGTGATCAGCCGATGAAAGAAGAGTATTTATTAACTGGTGACTTAGAGCCAACCGATGAACCCTATGCCATTGGCAAGATAGCTGGAATAATTTCTTGCCAGGCTTTATATCAACAGTATGGGTTAAAGTCAGTCTGTCCCATGCCCATAAATCTATTTGGTAAGGGTGATAATTTACATCCCGAAAATAGTCATATTATCGCTGGTCTGATGAGGAGACTACATTTTGCAAAAATCAATGAAGAAGAAACAACAATAGTTTGGGGGAGCGGTGTGGTTAAAAGAGAATATATGCATGTAGATGATTGCGCCGAAGCAATAGTATTTGTCAGCGATCAGTTTGATAATGGAGAGATAATAAATATCGCTCCAGGAACTGAACTTACAACCAGAGAAACAGCTGAAGTAATAGCGGATGTAGTGGGATATAAAGGCAAATTAGTTCAAGATACAACTAAACCAGATGGCACTATGAGGAAATTAGCTTGTTCAAAAAAGATAAAGTCTCTGGGATGGGAGCCAAAATTAGATTTTTATGAAGCTCTTACTGTGACTTACGAAGATTTTAAGGAAGAAATATTGTCAGGAAGATGGGACTGATCTTAGAAAAATCTGTTCTTACTTTAAAATAAATTAAAAAGGCAACAAATTTAAGATGGCAAATAAGAAAATTCTGATAACAGGAATAACTGGTATGGTTGGTTCCCATTTGGCGGACTATATAATCAAAAATACTGATTTTGATATAGTAGGTGTATGTAGATGGAGAAGTCCACTTGTCAATGTGGAGCATCTTCTGGATCTAGCAAATAAGAAAGAAAGGTTGTTTTTTGAGTATGCCGATATAAATGATTTTATATCCTTAACTCGTATATTTAAGAAACATAAGTTTGATTATGTATCTCATCTTGCCGCACAAAGCTATCCCAGAACAAGTTTTGATTCTCCTACAGAAACCTATCAAACTAATGTAATTGGTACTAGTAATTTATTGGAGTTAATTAAACAAAGCACTTCTAATCCTGTCATACAAGTCTGTTCCTCATCCGAAGTCTTTGGCAGAGTTCCAAAAGAAAAGGTACCTATAAATGAGGAGTGTAGTTTCCATCCAGCTAGTCCTTATGCCATATCTAAAGTAGGAACAGATTTAATTGGTCGATACTATGCGGAGGCTTTTGGACTGAAGACTATTGTCACAAGAATGTTTACACATACTGGCCCTAGGAGAGGTGATGTTTTTGCAGAATCTACTTTCGCTAAACAAATAGCCCTTATTGAATCAGGACAAGTGGATCCAATAGTAAAGGTGGGTAACTTAAAGTCAATGAGGACATTTGCAGATGTCAGAGATGCAGTAGAAACTTATTTCTTGCTATTAACGGCGACAAATATAGATCCTGGTGAAACTTTCAACATTGGTGGAAGTTATTCCTGCGAAGTAGGAGATATGTTAAATTTTCTTATTTCTTTATCTAGCAAGAAATCGTCAATTAAAATTGAAGAAGATCCGGAAAGATTAAGGCCCATAGATGCAGATCTTCAAATACCTGATATTTCTAAATTCTTATCAAAGGTGGATTGGAATGCTAAATTTACGTTTGAGCAAACAATGAGTGATTTGTTGGATTACTGGAGAGAAAGAATTGCTAGGGGAGAAAATTTTTTAATTAGATAGTTTCAATCCTAAATTTTAGGTAGGTGAAATTTTTTGTTACCAGTTTTTGTGTAGTGATAGGCAGAGACCCATGACCCATCTTTGTTTTATAAGTGAGCGCTATGGCGTCCCCAAGGGGATTCGAACCCCTGTTGCCAGGATGAAAACCTGGTGTCCTGACCAGACTAGACGATGGGGACAGAAAAATAGTTTTTCACACATCTGCAATATATCAGGAATGCAGTATATTGAAAAAGCAGATTTAATCCAATTCTAAAACTTCAGTCTCTCCAAGATTTAAGCCTTCTATCCCTTCTTGGATCAAAGACAAATCACCAACAATAATCCAAACCCAATCTTTAGGAGTGAGATATTGCTGTGCTGTACTATGAATATCGTTTAATTCAATGCTTCGATATTTTTCTGCAAGCGTTTCCAGGTAATTATCGTCACGGTTGAAAGTTATTATCTCAGCCACCCCTGACATGAGCTCACCGAATGTTTCAAATCGACCTATTAAACCAAGAGATCGTTTATTAACAACACTCTCAAGTTCAGCTTGCTCAGCTGATCTTGCCCCAAGATACTCCTCATATTCCTTAATGATTTCCTGAATCGATGGAATAGTCTGATCGCTCTGAACTGGAGCAGACACTAGCATTGGACTTGGTCCTTTGTTTGTAGAAACCCTGCTCCTGACCCCATACGACCAACTTTTATCTTCGCGTAAGTTCATATTCAGCCTTGATGTAAAGTCACCACCAACGACAGCGTTCATTAAAGTAATTTTGAATTCATCTTCGGAACCAACACCAGGCATTAATTGACCCGCAACAATGAGTGACTGAAACGCCCCTGGTTTATCCACTAAATAAACTTTACCAGGCTTGGAAGCATTATGTATGGCGTAATCAAGATTGATATTCTCAAAAGACGCATGATCCTTCCAATTCTCCAGTACGTCATCCAAATCTTTTATGATCTCCTCAAGTGTAGTATCGCCAACCACCAATAAAGTTGCATTGCTTGGATTAACAAAACGTTGGTGGTATTTGACGATGTTGTCTCTGCTCATCCATTGAATGGATTCCCTAGTGCCACTACCTCCTGAAGGTTTAGCATAAGGGTGCCCTTGACCGAAAATAATCTCTGGCAACACATAACCAACTATGCCATTAGGATCAGACAAAGATTGATCGATTCTTGCCAGCCAAATTAATTTTTTCCTATCAATTTCATTCTGATCAAATATAGGTTCCATAATCACTTCACGAAAAACCTGTAATGATGGTTTTAAATTGGACTTCAAAGTAGATAGGTTAATGCTGGATACATCCAGCCCGGTACTGGTGTATAAATCAGTTCCTAGTTCTTCAAGACGTTCACTAAGCTTCAGCGCATCATAGCTCTTAGTCCCTTCGGTCAGCATAGACATAGTAAAACTAGCTAACCCAGGTTGATCGTCGGGGTCAATCGCATGACCATTTTTCATCTGTAAAGAGAAATTGATCATCGGTACGTCATGTCTTTCTGCCAATACAACTTCCAATCCATTACTCAATTTCGCCCTTTGGATATCAGGCAAATTTAACTTGGGGAAGTCAGTCGGGAAAGGAAGTTGGGTACGATCAGCCTTGGTTTCAACTGTGGATGATGAATCAATTGGTGCAACTGTTAATACATATTCCCCATCAAGAAGCCATTTGTGTGCCGTTCTTTTCAGGTCGGCTGCACTTGAACCCAGCGTTGATTGCATATATTGCTTATAATCTTTTGGGTCTCCCAAATATATTTCACCGCTTGCTAGAATATCTGATTTACCGCCAAAACCACCTACTCTTTGTATGCCCTTAATCCAAGAGGCCTGAGTAGAAGTTTTGATGTTATCTAACAACTTTTTGCTCGGCCCCCTCTTGGTAAAATCTTGAACTACTTTATCGATAGCAGCTTCTAATTCTTCCAAGCTTCTTCCTTTGGCTAGGTCTGCAGTAATCCAAAATTGGCCGGCAATTTCTCTACCATAATTAAAAGCATTAACGCTGGTTGCCAATCGCTCTTGGTACACTAATTTTTGATATAAATATGAATTCTTTCCTCCCGCTAGGAGTGAAGCAATTAAATCTAGATGCACGCCTTCTAGAGACCCCAATTCTGGGGTATTCCACACTTTATATATTCTTGTATTCGGAACCCGATCGTACATTATCTCCCGTTTTTGTCCTGTTCTTTTTGCGATCCATCTTTTTTTCTTAAGAGGAACAGGCCCTGCATGTATATCACCAAAATATTTGGTCGCAAGTACTTTTGCTGTTTCGAGATTGATATCACCAGCTAGAACAATCACTGCATTGTTAGGACCATAGTAGGTATTAAACCATTTTCGAACATCTTCAAGAGTGGCGGCATTGAGGTCCTCCATCGAACCAATAGTTGTCCACGAATATGGGTGACCACGAGGAAAGGTGGCTTTTGCTGCTTGTAAGAATACCCTGCCGTAGGGTCTGTTCTCACCCTGGCGTTTTTCGTTCTGGACAACGCCCCTCTGCTCATCAAGTTTTTCTTGATTCACAACACCCAAAAGATGACCCATTCTGTCTGATTCCATCCACAAAGCGAGTTCCAATGCAGTAGTCGGAACATTTTCGAAATAATTGGTTCGATCATTATTGGTGGTTCCATTCATGTTGGTGGCACCGACTTTCTGGAACGGGCCAAAATACTCGTTGTCGTAATGCTCAGTGCCATTAAACATCAGATGCTCAAACAAATGAGCAAAACCTGTTTTTCCAATTTCTTCGTCCTTAGATCCAACGTGGTACCAAACATTCACAGCAACTACTGGTATTTTATGGTCTTCATGGACAATGACTCTCAAACCGTTGGCCAAAGTAAATTTCTCAAAATTGATTTCAGGTATTTCCTCTGCTGCAATTGATGGAAAGGTAACCAAAAGTAGAGAAAGAGAAAAAATAAGTTTTCTTAATGTGTACATAATAATATATTTAACCTAGATGTTTTGTGTTGAAATGATAACGGATTTCTAACAAATTGATAACTATATTGGGATAAGAAATGAGACGCTTACTAAGTTTTACCATATTTGTCATAACAATGATCTTTTCTATTGATGATGCTTCTGGAGAGAATCAATCTAATAAACTTTCTGATGCAATTGATGAAATTTTTATCGACAGGGAGGATAAACCTGGGTGTGCAGTTGGTGTAATTAAAGACGGAGAGTACATACACAATTCAGGTTACGGTATGGCTAACCTTGAGTATGGGATGAATATTGACTCGGATTCAATTTTTAGAATAGGGTCAATCAGCAAACAATTCACAGCAATGGCCATAGCGATCCTTGAAGAAAAAGGTTTGCTGTCTTTTGATGATGAAATGAAAAAACACATTCCTGATCTGATGGATTATCAAAGCAAAGTGACAATCAATCAGATGATTCATCACTTCAGTGGTCTCGGTGATTACGAGGACAGTGATTATCCAAACCGTTTCAAAAACGCGGTTGATGAAGAATTTAGATGGGGCAGCGAAGATTACATGAGTAACAATGAGTTTCATGAAATGATAAAGACATTACCCCTGATCATGAAACCTGAAACTAAATTTTGGTACAGTAACACTGGGTACGCTCTTCTTGCACTGGTCGCCGAGAATGTAAGCGGTATGAGTTTGCGAGAGTTAGCTAAGAAAGAGATCTTTGAGCCTCTCGGCATGGATGATTCTTTTTTCAACGATAACGTCAAACTCATTGTAAAAAATAGAGCTGATGGTTATTCCCCCATAAAAAAACATCCAGGCGAATACGAAATCAACATGACTAATCTCAGTTGGGTAGGTGATGGTGGTATCTTCACTTCTATCA
>Ga0187827_10004887_pt1 | contig 16137 bp, 11 predicted proteins | sample ETNtaG_39_FD_167969 | JGI IMG/M metagenome (GOLD analysis project Ga0187827, IMG submission 167969) | Marine microbial and viral communities from oxygen minimum zone, Eastern Pacific Ocean - ETNP2014_SV_150_PacBio MetaG (Illumina Assembly) | ecosystem: Environmental > Aquatic > Marine > Hypoxic...
CTAAATTGACCAGTTCTTTTGTTCATAGGGGGGTCAATAATTAAAGGAGGTTCGATAAGAACCTGCTTAATGAAATGAATATCTTTTAATTTATCATAAGGAGCAGGAGGACATAACCAATTTTCTTTATTCACAATAAGTCCTACTTGACATCCTGCAGGTATCTGACGATATATGCGAGGATGATCATTAGTAATCCCTTCACAAATATCTCTGTAAACTTTACGAACAAGGTGATTAAGAGATCCTATTGTTCTATTAAACATTCTATACGGTTTCTTATATAGATTTGTTTCTTCATTATCTATTGGATAACGTACAAAAAACCTCTCAAAATTACGCCAATAATTATATAAGTTTTCAACAAATTGGAGAAGTAAATAATTATCTTTAAAAAAATCTGTAAATTCCGGAGTTGTTTTAATTATTTCTTCTTTAGACGGTTCTGAAAGTTTTTGCAAAAGATTAATTATAGTTTTCTCTTGTTCGTCTTTAGACATTCTCTGCGAGAACACTTCCAAAAGAGGAGAATCTCTTTCCCTAAGATAATCTAAGAATCTATGAACCACATTTTTGAATAATTCAGTTTTAGTTAGGTCCTCTGAATTTTTACAAATCTTACCATTACTCTTAATTATTACCTGTTTATCATAGAAAGAAAAGTTTGATTTTTCCATTTTAAGGCACCTGTTCTTTACATGCATTGTAAATATTTTCGAATAATTCAGGAATATCTCTTTCTGGTGTTGCTGAGAACGCTATCCTTAGTAGGTTTTTTATTGCAATGACTCCTGTATCATATTTTTCTAATAGTGTTTTTCTTATTTTTTCAGCATCTAAGTTTTTTAGCTGGATGCACATAAAATATCCTGAGTTGTAAGGCAAGGGTGTGAAAAATTCAGAATATTTGTTATTTTTTAATGTTTGTTTTACTTTTTCATATCTTGATTCTAACAGAGCGTATTTTTCCTGTTTTTCTGTTCCGTAAGTTTCTGATGCAAGCGCTTTTAGCACCAAGCTTTGGGAAAGGTGGGAGGTGTTTGAAATATTGCCTCTTATTGCTCCTGTTGTTTTATCTTCTAAGGCTGCGCATGTTTGTTCTGTTATTCCTTTTGATGCATAAGTTATGAAGCCAACCCTGAATCCCCATACATAATCTTCTTTTGTTGCGCCATCAACTTTTATTGCCAGAACATTTTCATGCAGGCTTGCCAGTTTTGAGAATATGGATTCTTTATAGATGTTCTCTTCATATACTAATCCAAAGTAAGCGTCATCACATATCACTAATGTTTGATTTCCCTGTTCTGCTGATTCTTTTATTATATTAATTATTTCTTCTGTTTCACTTCCTGTTGGGGTGTATCCTGTTGGATTGTTGGGAAAGTTTAGAAGGATGATCTTTTTTCCTTTTTCTGTTAATTTTTCTTTGAAACTTCCCAGGTCCAGTTGGTTGTCTTTGAAAGTGTTGAACGTATCTAAGATTCCATTATAAGCATTTTCGAAGACTAGTTTATAATTTCCCCAGAATTTATCAGGTAAGATAATTTTGTCTTCCGGGCTTATGAATAGATACCCAACCATGCTTAGACCATGGGTCAATGCATTCGTAACAATTGGAAGGGATGTTTTTGCAGTTAGTGAAGGGTTTTTCTTTTTTATTTGCTCTAGCCAGGCTTGTCTTAATTCAGGTTTCCCATAGCTTGGGGCATAGGGGAAGGTTTCTTTTGAATCCAGAAGAATGTTTTTTGCTATTGAATTCAGGCGCATAGGAGTTCCATCATCTTCAATTGCTGTTCCAACTGTTGCATTTATTTTTTTTCCTTTTGCTTCTATTGCTTGAGCTACGATTCCCTGTTTTGGAAAGAAGATAGCTTTACCTTTTTCAGATAAAAGACTGTAAATCACTGGATTGTCTTGTTTTATTATATTATTCAGTTCTTCTGCCTGTTGATTTATGTCCATAACAATACCCTTTTTGTTTGGTTTTAACTGTTTATATTTAATGTTTCTTATTTGTTAGTGTTCATATCTCTAATTTTTCTGATTTGGGCCCTATGGAATCTTACCTCCATTTATTTACCGAGAAAGGGATTCTACAAGGTGATAATATAAAAAGATATAAAAACCTCAGCATAAACCATTGTACAAAATGAGAAGGGAAAACAATAAAGCAAAAATAATCTGGGCAGCCTTCATAGGCTTTATCATGATAAGCTCAGTCTTTGGTGTAATGTTCTACGGCTTCACAAGCCCTGAAGAAAAACTAGACTACAAAGGCACAGTATTCACAAGAATAAACAACGGCTTTACAACACAAATCAACAAAAAACAGGTGCCCTTCTCTTACTTTCCTTCAGATGTCGAAGAGCTTGACATAGACAGGGAAGCAATAACCAGAATAAAAAATACAGCTGAGGTTGATATGACATATGACCTTGACAACAAATACTCCCAGCAAATCGCTCTCATACAATACAACATAGAACCAATCTTAGCAGACTTCTTCAACATTTACATAAGGAAAGGTTTCACAGCAAACAACAGTTATAATATTCCAATCATAGACTGCTCACAATCAACCAAGAACGTACCAGTGCTTTACTTCAAAGAATCAAACACAACCAGAGTTTACTTGGAAGATAATTGCATAATCGCTGAAGCCAGTAAAGGCAATGAATTCTTAAAAATCTCTGACAGAATCCTATATGGAATGTTTAACATAATAGAATAAAATGGACAACGAACAGGAAAACAGCAAAGAAAAAGAAACGCCTGATGAAGAAATAATAGATAAAAAAACAGAAAAAAAACAAAACAAAGCTTTTCTCATTGCAATCGTTGCAATAATAACTATCCTTGCAATCCTATTCTCATTAAGAATTCTCCTAGGAGAAGAAAAATATCCAGAATATACCTACAACGGATTCTCATTCATAAAAATTGCAGGCTTATGGCACACAGACTGGCAGTCAGGAGACGAACTATACAAAATTCACTTAAGGTTTGGTCCAAAAGAGTCAGAAGACGTACCTGTATATATCAACGAAAACACAGACATCAACCCTTCAGCAGACACTTACATCACCTTCGATCCAGGTGAAAACAAAGCATACGTCGCATTAGCAAGCACAGAACTAGCCCTAAGCCTTTCAAGGGCATTCGGAACTAATCCTATAGCTGCCTGCTCAAACAACGAATCATACGCCTGCTCCACAAGGCCAATTGTAACATGCGAAAGCACGCAATATAACAACATATCAGTCATCTACATCAAAGAAGATGATGAAACTAAAATAACCATGGACGGCAACTGCCTAATCATTCAGGGCAGGGGAGAAGACATCGTCAAGGCAGCAGACAAAGTAATCTGGATATGGTATGGGATTATAAGGGAATAAAGAGTAGTAAGATTTAAATAACAGACACACTAAAGATATACTATTATCTTAAACAAACAGGTGATAGCAAAATGGGTGAATTCATTGGCGGTTCTATAAACCTGCAAAAAGGGCAGGTAGTTTCTAATCTTAAAGCCTTTAGGTTCATGGGAGAAAAAAGAGAATTAAGAAAAGCTATAACGGGAGAAAGGCAAGCAAAACGTTTTCTAAAAGAATTACAAATTCTAGAAAAAAAAGGAGAAGTAGAGCAATTTAATAAACGAGAAGTAAAAGATTTACACAAAATTTTAATGATAACTCATAACTTATCCAACTTATTAACAGACATTACTATTGACTTCACAAGACTAAAGACTCTACTACAACATATATATAACATAGATCTCCTTGCAGAAAAAGCTGATTTTCCTAATATAAAAGAAGATGAATCAGAAGTTAAAAAAGCTCTAATTAGAATTAACAAAGCTTGCAGAGATAATAGTGACATGCTAGGAGCTTTAACAAACTAGAATTTTTATTATCTATTTAAATTTTGAATTTAAAAGCAGTAAGCTTACTCTTCCCCCTCAACAACCTCTAACGTCTCTCCGTTGCTCTCCTCTTTAATCTCTTTATCAAATTCCTCTTCATCATCACTCTCTTCCTCTTTCAAAACCTTAGCAGCGCCAACAACCTTATCATCCTTACCCATCCTCATAAGTCTCACACCCTGAGTGTTCCTTCCAATAACAGAAATACCTTTAGCAGAAGTTCTAATAATAACACCCTTCCTGCTAATAATAAAAATTTCATCATCATCAGTAACAGACTTAATGGAAATAACCTTGCCATTTCTTTCAGAGCATACAATATTCTTCACTCCTGAACCGCCCCTGTTAATCAATCTATATTCGGAAACTTTGGTTCTCTTCCCATAACCATTCTCAGTAAGCGTCAACAAAGTACCTTCATCCTCACTCTTCACCATCCCAATAACTTCATCCTTATCTTTCAACCTAATACCTCTAACACCCATTGAACTTCTTCCAGTAGGCCTGACATTCTTTTCATCAAACTTAACAGCCATCCCATTCTTAGTAGCAAGCAATATCTGCTGGTTACCTTCTGTAAGAACCACATTAATAAGTTCGTCACTCTCTTCAAGATTTATTGCTATAATACCTCCCTTTCTCGGCCTTGAAAAATTCTCAAGAGCAGTCTTCTTAACAGTGCCTTTCTTTGTGCCCATAATAATAAACCCTTTCTCAAAACTCTCAACAGGGATATAAGCAGTAACCTTCTCATCCTTATCCACATTAAGCATATTAACAATAGCCTTACCTCTCGCCTGCCTGCTCGCTTCAGGAATCACATAAACTTTTAACCAATGCGCCCTGCCCTTATTCGTAAAGAACAATATATATGAAAGTGTATTAGCAACAAACAAATCTTCAACAATATCTTCCTCCTTCGTAGCAGTCGCAAGAATACCTTTCCCTCCTCTTCTCTGCTGCTTATAAGTATCAATAGGCAATCTTTTGATATAGCCATCCCTTGTAATTGTCACAACCATATCCTCTCTCTCAATAAGATCTTCAATCTCAAGCTCCTCTTCCATATCAACAATATCAGTCCTTCTTTCATCGCCATACTTCTGTTTCAAATACAAAAGTTCCTCTTTAATAATATCAAGTATCTTCTGCTCAGAAGCAAGAATCTCTTTCAATCCTGCAATCACTTTTAACAATTCTTTATGCTCAGTCTTAATCTTCTCCTGTTCAAGTGAAGTTAATTTCTGCAGCCTCAAATCAAGTATTGCCAAAGACTGTTTCTCAGAAAGTTCATACTCCTCCATCAGCATTTCCTTTGCATCCAGAACAGATTTACTTTTCTTTATAGAAGCTATAATAGTATCTATACTCTCCAATGCAATAAGCAATCCTTCAAGAATATGCGCTCTATCTTCTGCCTTTCTCAAGTCAAACTCTGTTCTCTTCCTTACAACCTTCTGCCTATGTTTTATAAAATAACTAATCATTTCTTTTAGATTAAGTATTCTAGGAGCATTATCAACCAATGCAAGAGTATTAACTCCAAAAGTAGTCTGCATTCTACTATGTTTAAACAACTGGTTAAGTACAATATCCTCATTAGCATCCTGCTTAAGCTCAATAACAATTCTCATCCCTGTTCTATCTGACTCATCCCTTAAATCATAAATCCCTTCAACCTTTTTATCCTTAACAAGTTCAGCAATATGTTCTATCATCTGCGACTTATTAACTTGATAAGGAATTTCATTAACAATAATCGCCTTCCTGCCTTTAACATCCTCAACTGAAGTCTTCGCTCTCACAAGCAACTTGCCTTTCCCTTTAAGATATGCATTAAAAATTCCATGCCTACCGCAAATAACTCCCCCAGTAGGAAAATCAGGTCCTTTAATTATTTGGTTCAGCTCATTAAGGCTTATATCAGGATTATCTATTACTTTTATAGTACCCTCAGCCACTTCCCTTAAATTATGAGGTGGAATATTCGTTGCCATTCCAACAGCAATTCCAGAAGATCCATTAATAAGCAGATTAGGCAGCTTTGAAGGAAGCACAGAAGGCTCATTCTTGCTATTATCATAATTAGGAACAAACTTAACAGTCTCTTTATTAATATCTTCAAGAAGCTCTTCCGCCATCCTGCTAAGCCTTGCTTCAGTATTATGGTTAATAAATCCATTCGCAATAAAAGAATGAGATTTGCTTTCAACCTTTACAGAATAAACTTCTTCTTTTTTACTTAACTTAGTTATTCCTGTTATCTTATTAAACAAGTATTTTTGTTTTAAAAGAAAATCTATAAGCTTTTTATCTTTAGAATCAATAGTTTTAGTTAGTTTTTTGTAATTCTTTTTTAAATTATTGTATCTATCAAAATTATTCTTCTTAATAAATTGAGATTTATATTTATCTCTTAAATATTCATTTAAATATGGAATAAAATCTGTCTTACTCATTCTAGATGAATTTATAGAATCAATACTTGAAAGTATCTTTCTCTTTTTTTCTGAAAAAAAGTTTATTTTATCTTTAAATTGTTTAATAGATTGATATCCACAAATTTGTAGTTTATTACACCCATTCCTCTTATCTTTGTAAGGATTGATTGTAACAATCCCGAAATTTAGAAGTACAACTTTTAATTGGTCTATGAGAGTTGAACTCTTCGAATCATAAGTAAGAACTATACTTTTCCCATCATGTCTTTTGTCAGTTTTATATTGAACAGAACCATCCCCTTCAAACAATCCTTGTAAGAATGAACTCAAAACTTTTTTCGAAGATAACAAAACAGAAAAAGGAATTTCCTTCTTTTCAGACTTCTCTTCTTTTAACCCAATATTCTTTAAGAAATCTACAATTTGTGTATGATATAAGTCTAATTCTAAACAATTTCCAGTTATCCTTCGTTCATATAACTGAACGCCTTTAAATAAATCATAAATAGCTTCTTTAACATTATTATAAAAGTTCATATCAGAATTATTAAATATTATTTTACCTTGATGGAAAGAGTCCTCAGATACAAGGGCTCCGAGCAAGAAAGCCAATTTCTTATTCATTTTATTTGGCAGATCAAATTTCTTAGCTCTATTTCTTAATTTTGGAAAATATTTTCTCAAATCCAAATCACTCTTCGAAAATAAAGATGTGTTCCTATTCAAGATTACAATGTCCTTTTCACTAATATCCTTTAGTAATTTCCACTGAATTCCTGGAATTCCATCCTTAATATTCCAGCACATCAATGGATGATTATACGATCCTTTGATTTTATATCCTAATGCAGTTTTAACCTCAATAATATTGTGCTTACCTGAATTAAAGAACTTAGAAGCTAAGTTTTTTTTGCCATTGTAGGATAATATTTCCATTTTAAGATTAGCCTCTTTCTTTGTGGAAATAGTTCCTACAGGCAAAATACCTCTATTAGTTAATATTAATGAATCTCCTGTAATACAATATCTTGATGCTGCGGCGGAGTCCCCGTCTACTGAATTGTGCACAAAAACTCCAGAAGCCAATGCAAAGTTATGGGTATTATCAATTGTGAGGTCATAAACATCTTGACTTTCATTTAAGAAAATAGTATCCCTTACTTTATGATTTAATTTTAAAGGCATCAAAGAATCTCCTGATTTGAGTTCTTTAGCTTCTTTATATATCCCATCTCTTAACATAAACTTATGATTTAAAGTACACTTTATTTCGTTATCATTGTCCAAAACAATTTTTAGAATCCTTTGAGTTTTTTTTGTAAGCCTAGGGTTCTTTATTTCAGCTATGTCTATATCTCTCTTTTCATTAATAGTATAAGTATAATTTTTCTTATCCTTTTTGCTTTCCTTGATTAATTCATCAAAACTTAAGTTTCGCCCATCAGTTAAGGCAATTTTTGTATCTTTTGTAAAACATCCAAAATTTCCCTGTCCATCAACTAATGGATACCTAAGAGAAAAATCCTGGGCCATTCTCACCAAAGTATCATAAATAGCCATATCCCCATGAGGGTGATACCTTGCCATGCAATTACCAACAACATTAGCAGACTTCCTAAACGGCTTATTATGTGCCAAGCCAACTTCATGCATAGTAAAAAGAACTCTTCTATGAACAGGCTTCAACCCATCCCTAACATCAGGCAATGCTCTGCCAACTATCACGCTCATGCTATAATCAAGATAAGACTTCTTCATCTCAGTATCTATAGGTCTAAGAATAATCTTTTCTTTCGGCCCTTCTTCAGACTTTTTCTCAGGCCCTTGTTTAGAAGTTTTTTCTTCAGAACTTTTATTAATCTCTTCCTTAGGACTCTCGTCAGGCTTCTCATTTGATTCTTCCCTTGTTACTGGTTCCTTTGGTGTGTCTTCTTCAGCCATTTTATAAAGAATTTAGTACTCTATCTCACATAATTCTAGATTCTACTATACAATAAGGAATATTCCATTCTTTATAAGTATTGTGGTTGTAAAATGACAGTATAGACGCTGTAACCCTAAAATATCGACGTTTCAGCAGTTAAAATTTAAAGGATTAAAGGGCTGTAAAGTAGGTTAATTAAAACAAATTATTTATACTACTCGGGAAAGAGAAATTTTATGAAGCTCTTTGGAAGAATACTCTTCCTTGTCCTCTTCATCTTCCTTCTTACTAATCATGTTTATGCTCAAATCCTTATCACAGAGGTTATGGCAAATCCTTTAGAAGATGAAAACCTAAATGAATACATAGAAATCTACAACAATGGAACTCAAAACATAAATGTAAGCGATTGGTTCATAGGAGACAATACTGACAACGACACAATCGAAGGCGGACTATACAAGGGTTCAGGCACAATCATTCCCTCAAAAAGTTATGCGCTCATCACAGATGACATGACAAGAGTTTACAACAACTTCAACACAAGTTCAGACACAATAAGACTATACATTGACGATTCCTCTATAGGCTCTTACGGTCTCAGCAACACTGCTTATTACATCTATCTGCGCAACAGCACAGGAAACCTCATCGACAGCTTCAACTACAGCAGCACAACAGAAGGCTTAAGCTGGACAAGAGTCGGAAACAACTGGATAGAAGAGCAGCCAACCCCTGGAAACAATGGAACAATCAGCGCAGAAACAATTGAAAATAACTTATGCAACTGGCAGATAAAGATAACTTCAGACAAAAGTTTCTATGAAAACAACAGTGAAGTAGAATGGGAAGTAGAAGCTTATAAGCTTGAAGGAACAAAAGCAAACATAAGCGTAACCGGTTATATAAAAAAAACAAACGGAGACATAACAAAAGAATATCATCCTTGGACAAATACCACAATAACTTCAAAAAGAACAAGAACATACAGCCCAAACCTAGAAAACAATATTTACCTCCTGGAATACAACATAACACACCTAAGCTGCAATGACACAGATTTATCAAACAACTATTTCTCAAAATTAATAGTAATAGGTTCTCAACAATCATCGCCAGAACAAGATATCATCCAAAACACAACCTACAGCGTGCTAAAAATAACTGAACTCCTTCCAAACCCGGAAGGCGATGACACAAAAAGCGAATGGTTAGAGCTTTACAACTCAGGAAACATCAACTTAGACCTAAAAGGCCTTAAACTAAAAGACAATTCAAACAGAAACATAATAATCTCAGATGTAAACACAGAAGGCAGCACAATAATAAACTCTAACAGTTACAAAATAATCCATACGGGAAGTATTTTTGGATTTCTAAACAATGAAGGATTAGAAGAAATCAGTCTATACTATGAAAACTCACTAATAACCAAAGTAAGTTACAGTGATTCAAAAGAAGGAGATTCATGGTCATTATTAGAAGACAACTGGCAGCTAGGCATACCTTCTCCTAACTCAGAAAACATAAACAACAATTCAGGAAAAATCTCCATCTTCACCATAGAAAAAATCTATGACTTAGGAAGATACAACAGGTCAAAGTTTGGTCAGACAATAAGGGCAAAAGTCAACATCTGGAAAGGAGACGATACCAAAAACAGTATAAGCCTTTGGGTAGAAGACAAAAAGGGTCACAGGGTAAGCAAACACTCAAAAACAAGCATCTTCACAAAATACATAAATTATGACCTCGCCTTACCCATACAAATATACCCCAACTGCAACGAAAACTACGAAGATGGAAACTACACCTTAAACATTGGCTGGACATCAGGCTATGAAATCAAAGACTCCTACAAATTCAACATCAAAGGAATAAGCAACGATGTATGCGTTGGAGAAAACAGGCCAAAGCAGGAAAGTGCAAAAAGATTCATCTATGCACTCCTCTCTTCACCAAAAGAAATTGAACCCAATAAAAAATTTGAAACAAAAGTTAAACTAACCAACAACGACAACAAAATGCATAAGATAGAAATTTGGAGCTATGTCTACAGAGGATCAAAAAGTTATTCAGGAGAAAGAGAAGAAAACAAAAAACTGCTAACCATTCCAAAAAATAATGAAATTATTGAAACCCTAAAAAACGAAGTAAAAGCAGCAAAGCCAGGAGACTACAAACTAAGAATAATGATCATAAAAGACAACCAGAAAACGCCCTATATACTCACAGAAGATATAAGCATAATAGACTCTTCAAAAGAAACAACAGAAAACAAAACCCTCTCAACAAAACTAACCGGAAAAGCAACTTCACCTATAACCGAAGAACCTCTTGAAAGTGAGAGAACCAGTCTTCAGCCAAGAACACAACCTGGACTAATCTATGAAAGCACATCCTCAAAATCAAATAAACTAATACCATACATTGTGATATTCACAAGCATAATATTAAATGCTATTTTAATAAAACAAATACACCTAAACAAAAACAAAAGTTTTTAAACAATTCACGCCCTCACCATCATATAATGCAAGAAGAACAGCAAATCTTATCAAGAGTAATAGTTGAAATAGCTGGAAAGCCAAAAGAGCACATAGAAAGCACTATGAAACTAGTGCTCCAGAAGATAAAAGAAAGCAAGGACATAAAGATAGAAAAAGAAGAAACTTTTGACGCAAAAGAAAAAGAAGGCATCTGGAACATCTACACAGAACTTGAAATAAAAACAAAAGACATAGAAGGATTAATCGGCTTCTGCTTTGACTATATGCCATCTTCTGTAGAAATAATAGAGCCAGACAACCTAAAATTCGACACAAATTCTATAGGCCATCTCATAAACGACCTTCTCGCAAGATTACACACAGTAGATGTAACCCTCAAAAAGCTCAAATCAGACAAGATAAGCCTTGAAAGCAATGGAACAATGCTTTTAAGAAACATTATACTTATTTCAGTCAAAGAAAAGGAAAAAGATTTAAATGAAATGTCTGCATTAATAGGTATAAAACAGGAAGAATTAAAACCATTTGTTGATAGTTTAGTCAAAGAAGGCAAAATTATTGAGAATAACACTAAATATTCATTAAAAAAGTAACTTTATTTCAAAATGAAAGAAGAGGTTGAAGCCCTGTTATTTTCAGCAGGCAGAAAAATGGAGGTGGAAGAGCTATCCAAGCTATGCAAATCCTCTCCAAGCGAAATAACTAAATCTTTAGGAAAGATAAAAAAAGATTACGAAGAAAGGAATTCTCCTCTTATGGTTGTCCAGGAAGGCACCAGTTGGAAACTAACAGTCTCAGAAAAATATCTTCACTTAGTGCAAAAGATAGTAACTGAAACAGAGCTAAGCAAGACAATAATGGAAACCCTTGCAGTCATAGCCTGGAAACATCCAGCACTCCAGTCAGACGTAATAAAAATAAGAACAAACAAAGCTTATGAACATCTCAAAGAACTTGAAGAAATAGGTTACATCACAAGAGCAAGAGAAGGAAGATCAAAAAAAATCAGGCTAACCCAGAAATTCTTTGATTACTTCGATTTACCAAAAGAAGAATTAGGCAAGAAATTTGAGAACGTCAATGAAATTGCTCAGGTAATAGAAGCAAAAGAAGCTGAAATCGAAAAAATCAAGGCAGAAGCAAAAGAAGAAACCAAAAAAGCAAAAGAAAAATCATCACAAGACAATCCAGAAGTTGATTTAATTGACAAAGAAGGCCATAAGCAGAAGCTTGAAGTAGTGGATGAAACCAAAATCAAGCCCACTCAAGAAGAACTAGACAATCTCAAAGCCATTCCAGACAAAGAAATGCTTGGAAAGCTTGAAGTAGTGGACGAAAAAGGTGAAAAGTCCTCTGCTCCAGAAGATGATACAACAGAAACTGAAGACGAACAGCCTGAACCTGAAGAAGAACCAGAGCCAATAGAAGCTGAGCCCGAAGAAAATAAAGAAAAAGAAAGCGATGACAACCAAGACGAAGAAGAAAAGCCAAAACCAAAAAGATATGGAAAAGGAATCAAACTTCCTAAAGAACAGCAAGATATAGTTGACAAACGAGTTGAAGAAATAATGAATCCTCCAAAAGGGGAACAAGAAGAAAAGGAAAAAACAGAAACTTCTGAAAAAGAAGAAGAATCTGAACCAGACGCTTGGGCTTCACCCCAAGAAAAGCCAAAAGGGAAAAAGAACAAAAAAGGAAAAAATAAGAAAGAAGAAGAACCTGTTGACCTCTTGGAAGCATCAAGCAATAAAAAACCATGATATTTCTACTCAAATGCCCAAAATGCGGTAACCAGATGAAGTACCAGGCACAGGACAACAATCCCTTATCAAAAAAAAGAAAAGCATGCGTCTACTGCGGACATAACTTTGGAGTAAGTTTCTCAATAGTAAGAAAGTTATAGAAACACATTAACTCCTCAAAAATGACTATAAACATTTAATAACCCTTATTAATATTAAAATCTCTAAGGGGTATAATCATGGAATTCCGCATAGATAAAACAATCAATCCTAATACTGATAAATACAATAAACAGGACATTGACCTTGCTTACGAATTCTCAAAAAAGATCTACAAGGAATTTGGAGAATTCATCAAAGCCATAGTCCTATTCGGCTCAACTGCAAGAAGAAAAGTAAAAACAGGAGACATAGACCTATTAATAGTCATAGATGACATAACAATAAAGCTAACCGCTGAAATCGTTGAAGCTTACAGAATAATAACAGAAAAAACCATAATCAAGACAAGCAAAAAGCTGCATATCACAACTTTAAAGCTCACCTCATTCTGGGAATACATGAGAGCTGGTGATCCTATTGGAATAAACATACTAAGAGATGGCATTGCTTTGATAGACACAGGCTTCTTTGATCCTCTACAAGCCTTGCTCAGGAGTGGAAGAATAAGGCCAAGCCAGGAAAGCATCTGGACATACTTTTCAAGAGCCCCCTCCACATTAGCCAACTCAAAATGGCACTTATTACAGGCAACATTAGACTTATACTGGGCAATAATAGACTCTTCGCACGCTGCTCTCATGAAGCTGGGAGAAATACCTCCATCACCATCGCATGTAGCAGATTTGTTAGAAAAAAAGATGGTTAAAAAGAAACTACTTGAAAAAAAGTATGTAACCACCATGCGAAACTTCTACAGGCTCTCAAGAATGATACTTCACAGAGAAATTAAAGACATAAAAGGAGAAGAGTTTGACAGATACTATAACGATGCCAATGACTTTGTGGAAAGAATAAAAAAGTTCATTGAAAAATCATAATATTTCTCAATCAAACCACCAATAACAATCTTTTTATACTTAATACTCTACAAAGGGAACCATGCAAATGCTAAAAAAGGGGTTATTCGGTCTCAAGAAAGAAGACCCAAAAAAGAAAGCCGAATTAGACTTAAAGAAAACAACACTAGAAAAGATTCTGTCAATAAAGCAAAGCGGCTTCAAACCAGAAACATTCAATCAAACTTCTCAATTGTTCAGAACATTCTTAACCAAGCACTTTGACATAGGCTACGAATTCACTCACCCTGAACTCAAAACAGAGCTAACCAAAAAGAAGATCGCAGACGAGCTCAGAATCAAGATATTAAACACATCCAAACTTATAACAAAAGTAAACTATGAAAACAAAAAGCTCACAAACGAACTCTTCAACAATCTGCTCAAAGATATAGAAGACATCATAAACCTCACAACAATCACAGTATCAATCAAGTTAGACTTAGAAAAAATCAAAGAAGATTATTTAAAAAAGAATCTCAAAACAGTCACAGGAGAAGAAACCAAAGAAAAAGAAACCTCTCCTAAAAAAGAGAAAAAATTATCAAAAGAACTCATAGAAATAGAACATATATTCAAAAAGATAACAGACGCCCAGAACGCCCTATTAAGCTTCAACTTGGACAAAGCCAAATATATATACCTTGAAGTGATCTACATTTACAAGAAACTCTCACTTGAAGAACAGGAAAAGATTTATCCCTCCATCAAAGAACTATACGAAACAAGAAAAAGGTTATCCTACGTCCTAAAAACTCTTACATAACATCTAACCACTAATCTCTTTCAACAATCGTTTATACTTAATCCTTCTCCACACCAATCTTATCAAAGCAAAGAGCGCAATAACTCCAACAACAATAACCATCTGCCTGATAGTAATTCTCCTTCTTGCATAATACTCTTTCCTAAGCAAAACATCCTTACCAAGCTTCTCAACCAATCCCTTACAACCATCAACAGCCGAATCAATAGTAGATATAGCCTCTTCATACTCTTTATCACTAAGTAAAGTCTCTGTTAACACAACAAGCTCATTAAGCTCCAAACATTCAGGGTTTTCTCTAAACAAACTCTTAGCAAGCTCAATCCTTGAATTAATATACGTAATATTATTAAGATACTTATCCACCACATCCAGATAAAACCTGCCAATCTCTACCATCTCAGGCTCTCCAACATTAGCAAGCACTAAAACCTCATACAGCTCAGGACTATCAGAAGAAGAAATCATCAGGCTTATATTCTTAGATTCTCCTGCTTTCAAAGAAGATATAGTCCTGTTAAATAACACAAAAGAAAGATTGTTAGTATTAGTAGCATTAGCTATAAACTCCAAATAAATATTCTCCAAAGTTGTATCCCCATTATTCTTAATAATAAATGGCGTTTCAATGGTATTTTCTGTAGGTATAGACAATCTGGAAGGCATAAGAATATTCAATGCTGCTACTTTGCTCTTCTTAATAAACGTTGTAGGCATACCCGCTCCAGCCGAGCCACCCCCTCCTTTAACTAAAGTAATAGTAGAACTAAAAACAGTAGCAGTCTCAGCAATAAGGAACACAGATGAATCAGCTAAAGAATTTAAAGTTACAGAAATTATATTAGTATCAACACTCAGATTAAAACTCACAGACGTAAAGGAACATGAACTTCTGCTCTTGCATTTATACATCTCCAAACTTGCCTCATCATCCAGCGCAGATTCTACTGAAGAATAATTATACTGAATAGTTACATTACTATAATCCGAAAGATTAGACAATAACTCAAACTCAAGTATTATCCTCTCACCTAAAGGAGCAGCAATACTCTGGTTAAGGCTTGTATAATTAAGAACAGTAATAGTCCCATTCAAATTAGCATCATTAAATGTTACAATAGGTTTATCAGTCACAACTTCAACATCATACAAAGCAGTATCAGGCACTATTCTTGCAACCGATGTTCCACTATCCAGCACATTGCCAGAACAAACATCCTTAACCCTAATATCACTCACATTCCCTCCTGTAAGCGTAAACTGTTTCGTATCAGAACCTGCCACAGAATAGAAAGTATAATTCGAAGTATTCTCATTATTCTCTATATCCCTAACATAAACAGCTAAGCTATAATTCCCAGTCTCATTAACAGTATAGTTATAGTAATAATAATTATAAGTCAAGCCAGACCGAACACTTAAGCTGAAATTATAATTCTCCTTAGATCCAAATGGTGTAGTCACAGAAAAATTGCTAAGGTTAACCAATGTATCAGGAGTAATCTGAGCAATAATAGTAACATTACTGTTATTGAAAATATACGTCTCATTAGAACAGATATAATCAACAGTAGGAGAAACTGCATCCTTCCTTGAAATCCTTAAATCAATATAATCTGTCACAGTAATATTAGGAGTAATATTAAACCCGGAAGCAGTTATCCTTAACACTGTGGGATCAATGTTTGGAATAGTATAATCATACTCCCAGTTAGTAGAATAATTAGCAGTATAATTAACATTATTTACCAGCAAAGTAAGATTG
>Ga0187827_10004889_pt1 | contig 16135 bp, 16 predicted proteins | sample ETNtaG_39_FD_167969 | JGI IMG/M metagenome (GOLD analysis project Ga0187827, IMG submission 167969) | Marine microbial and viral communities from oxygen minimum zone, Eastern Pacific Ocean - ETNP2014_SV_150_PacBio MetaG (Illumina Assembly) | ecosystem: Environmental > Aquatic > Marine > Hypoxic...
GATGCCGGAGTGAAGTTGAGGCCTCATGCCAAAACTCATAAAAGCCCCTATATAGCTAAGCTCCAAATTGAATCTGGAGCCTCGGGGATAACAGTAGCGAAGTTAGGCGAGGCTGAGGTAATGGTAGATGCTGGCATCACAGATATTTGTATTGCCTACCCTATTTGCGGTGAAATCAAGCTAGCAAGGTTGAAGAAGTTATTAGAAAAAGCAGACATATCTATCTCCTTGGATAGCATAGAGGTGGCGCGAGGGATTTCCACCACCGGGGAAGAGATCAAGAAACAAATTCCCATATTGCTGAAAATAAATACTGGGCTGAACCGGTGCGGTGTCCTACCAAGTGATGCCCTAGCTATCGCTGAGCAGATTGATCTTCTTCCCGGTGTGGACCTTATGGGAATACTCACTCACGAAGGACATACTTATGGGGAAAGGACACTAGAAGGCATTAGGAGGTCTGCTATTGAATCCGGCGACGAAATGGTTAGAACAGCAAACTTACTTCGCAGCAGGGGTATTAACATCAGGGAAGTTAGTGTTGGCTCGACACCTACAGTAAGATTCATAGCCTATGTGCCAGGCATAACAGAGATTAGACCTGGAATCTATATATTTAATGACCTTAATGAGATAAACCATGGAGTTGCCACAGAAGATACTTGTGCTGTCACAGTTTTAAGCACTGTAGTGAGCATTCCCGCGGATGATAGGGCAATAATTGACGGGGGTTCAAAAACGTTTAGCTCTGATACATTAGACCACCAAGAAAAGACAGGCTTTGGATACTTAAAAGGTCACCCAGATATAACCCTAGATCATTTTGCAGAGGAGCACGGTATTCTAAAGCTAAGCAATGCCAGAGAAAAACTAAATATTGGTGACCAGCTAGAGATTATACCTAACCATGTTTGTTCAGTTACTAATCTAGCTGACAAGTTTTATGGGATAAGACATGGTATCCTTGATAAGGAAATTCCAATATTAGCAGCAGGGAAAAATAAATAAGAACTTTCCCATAAATCGGCAGGGTCGGCTCATCCGGCGCGGTTACAGCAGTGGTCTTATACCTATTTCTAAGGATAGCTCTACCAAGATACCGTCTCGTAGTACGATAAAGGTAGTTATGTCCTCGGCGCTCAGATGTTCTCCCAGGTAAGAGATAAGGCTAGCCCGAGAATCGGTGGGTACATCGTTAATTGCCATTATGATATCATCAACTTTAATCCCGGCATCTTTCGCCGGACTCTCGTCCCAGACCTCACCTACGATCACCCCGTTAATCGTACCCAAGTCTTTGGTTTGTACCATTTCCGGTGTAATGTCATATAACCCGACTCCAAGCCAAGGATAGTTAAATTTGCCTTCCGAGATGATGGCGTCAGCTACCCGTTTCAGCTTATTTGATGAGACCGCCCAGTAGATTCCATCTCCTCTTTCCGGCTCAATACGAGCAATGACCATCCCGATAATCTCACTGCTAGAATTAACTAACAGGCCGCCGGAGTTACCAGAGTTCACCGCGGCATCAAATTGGATTAGATTGGCCACTAGTATCGGCTGTGTATTATATATCTCTGCAACTTGGTCGGTCTGGCTGACAATACCGGTGGTGATTGCTCTTGAGATGTCGAACGGGTTACCGATGGCGACTACCGGTTGCCCAATTCGGACATTGGAAGAATCGGCCAATACCGGCGGCTCAATTGCCGGGTTATCTTCCAGGGTCAAGACAGCGATATCACTCTGGGCACTGCTGCCGGTCTCGGTAGCCAAGTAAGTCCTTCCGTCAGATAAAATAACATATATCTCATCGAGGTCATCTATGACATGGTAAGCAGTTAGCACGTGGGCTTCATCATCCAGTATGAACCCGGAACCAACTTGAAATACGCCATCACTAATCCGGACGGTGGCTTGGCCGATATTCTGGTAGATCTGGTTAGCATCTAGGACCGACCGGGAAAGTACGGCCATTTCCTCTATTTTACTTTCCAGAGTAATAACTCTGGCCGCAGTCTTGTCTATCTCGTTTTCCAGAGTACCAATTGCGGTCAGGATTTCACCTATCTCACCTTCCAAGACGGTAATCTTGGTCAGGTTTTCGTTTATTTTGCCGCTTAAGCCATCAATCCTAGCCAGATTTTCTTCCTTAAAAGTAGTAATGTTATCACTGATGGCGTCAATTTGAGAAGTCTGTTCTGTTTGAAAAGTGGTTAGCTGCCCCATCAGAGAATTAACTTCGAGGTTCAATGTGTGAGAGTAATAGCCGAGACCGCCGATCAGGATCGCCAGTAGTACCAGGAGACCAATGGTTATTTTATGTAACATTAGCTCATTTCCCTTTTCTATCCGGTGCTACCCTTCTCCAAGAATAGCCCGGAAATCTACTCCAAACCTTCCTCTTTAGCCACCGCCGAAAATAAGTATACTTATTACATACCTGAGATTCGCCGGCAAAAATGGCTAGAAGATTTTGCTCGGTCTTGCTTTCTTTTAATTCCACTTATCCTCATTTCGTAAAGTAGGGTCGAGCTAAGTTTTGTTCTTTGTGCTTTTCCACAATAGTAGCCGCCAGTCTATCTAAAGCCTTAAAATCAGCTTTTCCAGGGAAACCCTGGCTCAGCACCGGTTCCAGTATTTCCACTTTTAGATTAGGAATCAGCGCAGCAAGTTGTGCCATTGTCCTGCCTCCCCAGCCGTAAGAACCGATGATAGAGACAAATTTTAATTTGGGCTTCAGGGCATTTACCAGGATGGCAACATAAGCCGCGCCTGGATGAGGACCGGCCAGAAAGGTTGGTGTGCCGATAATCACGGTGGCGGCATTAACCAACGCCATCGTCAGTTTTCCGATATCCATTACGGTCAGGTCAAATTGCTTTACCGTTACTCCTTGGTGGACTAATACCTCCGCGAGGTATTCTATCATGCGACGGGTACTGTTATACATTGAGATATAAGGTAAGACCACGATATTTTGGGGTTCATCGAATACCCAGCTATGGTACGCCTTCAAGATGAACTCTGGTTTATCGTACAAGGGACCGTGGCTGGGAGCGATGATGTCAATGGCGTAGTCTTTTATCTTCTCCAAGTTTTTCCGGATAATGGCGGCGAAAGGCATCATGATTTCGGCATAGTATCTCTTGGCGGCCTCATAAATTTGTTCCTCGTCAGACATGTAAAGGTCAGAGGTGGCTAGGTGGGAACCGAAGAAATCACAAGGGAATAGTATTTTATCTTCTCTCAGATAGGTAAGCATTGTCTCTGGCCAGTGCACCCATGGGGCATGGATAAACTCTAGAGTTCTATCCCCCAGCGAAATAATCGCTTTATCGTTGACGGTGATGAATTTCTCTTTCGAGATTATGAGCAAGTCGATGAGCATGTCTCTACATTTTGGTGTGCATATTACTTTCGCCTCAGGGTATTTCGCCAGTACCCAAGGGATGGCTCCAGAGTGGTCCGGCTCAGCGTGATTGGCAATCACATAATCTACCTTTTTAACTCTAATCTCCTTCAGGTGATTCGATAACGTGTCTTGCATAGTGGGGGCTACGGTATCGATAAGAACGGTCTTTTCATTACCCTGAATTAGATAAGAGTTATAACTCGTACCGTCAGGAAGCGGAAACAGGGCATCGAATAATCGCCGATCCCAGTCAATGGCACCTATCCAGTAAATTCCGGGTCTTATCTCTCTTGGCTTCAACTTATGCCATCCTTTTAAATTCATTCTTGTCTACCCCACAGACAGGGCAGACCCAGTCATCCGGCAGCACTTCAAACGGCGTTCCCGATTTTATACCACCATCCGAGTCCCCTTGTTCCGGGTCATAGACATAACCACAAACAGTGCATTCGTATTTTGTTATTTTAGGTACCTCTTTTCCTACTCAATAATATTATCATATTAAGAGAGATTTTCTCATCTCCGTTTCTTCAATGGATATATCACTATGATATGTAAAAATCGCCCTCGGTATATGACAAATATCACATACAGTATTTTTGATATCCGGTATGTTATAATAAACAACAATTAGCTAAGGAGATGAAAATAACAGGCAAGAAAGTAATAATCTACACCACTCCCACCTGACCTTACTGCCATCGGGCGAAAGAGTATCTTTCGCAAAAAAATATTCCCTATGTGGAGCATAACGTGGCAGTGGACAAAGAGGTGGCCAAAGAGATGGTACAGAAATCTAAACAGATGAGTGTCCCTGTAATCATTGTTGACGACGAGGTGTTTGTCGGGTTTAATCAGACTAGGCTGGAGAGTGTACTATCTTAAGGTATTAAGAACGTAATGGGCAAAGGAGATAACTAGCATGCCGGTGTATAGTGAAAAAGTGATGGAACATTTCATGAATCCCCGTAACGTTGGGGAGATTGAAAATCCTGACGGTGTTGGTGAGATGGGTAATCCGGTTTGCGGGGATATCATGACCTTGTACATTAAAGTTAAGGATAACTATCTGGAAGATGTTAAATTCAAAACCTTTGGCTGTGGAGCAGCGATAGCTGTGTCTAGTATAGTCAGCGAAATGGCCAAAGGAAAAACACTGGAAGAAGCTAAAAAAATTACTCCTCATCTGGTGGCTGAAGAACTGCAAGGGCTACCTAAAAATAAGTTTCACTGCTCTAACCTGGGAGCCCAAGCCTTGCATAAAGCGATTAAAGACTATCAGGCCAAAAAGAAGGTACAAGGAAGGAAGGAGCGATGACCGAACAGAAAGAACAAAGGAAACAACTTTTCTGCCCTTACTGTGACGAAGAGATAAAGATGGGGTCCTGCCTTACCTCCGCTAATAGCGCCCTGCAGCAAATTCCTGAATTTCTATGCTGCCAATTTTGTGGAGTTACCATGTTTTATTGTCCGGAGTGTCGGAAACCTGTAGCACGAGACAAGAGAATGTGCCCTCACTGTGGTGCCGAGATTAAAAGCGTAAAACCTAAATAGTGAAGTGACAGGCCGCAGAGAAATTTCGTCATCGTTCAAGCCTTTCTTACCAACAATAACGACAGCACCGACACCACCACGCTGATCCAGGCAATCGCTTGGAAAATGGCGATAATACCGAAAATATCCATAAAATGCCCGGCTACGGGCTGCATCAGACTCATTCCTTCCATGCCAAGACCAAAATAAATACCGAATATGGTGGCTCTGATCCGGGACGGAACGTTATCCATCAGAAACGGTTGGACTGCTGCCTGTCTCATATACATGAACAGGCCAAAAACAATGAGGATTACTATCAGCCCGGCATTGAATGGTAGTATAGTGAGTATATATAAAATCGGGCCGATGGCCGCCAGCGATAGGAATATAGTATTTTTTCGGCCCCACCGGTCGGACAACCATCCACCAAACAAGCTGCCGGCGATACCACCGGCTCGGGTCACGCCCATCAGCATGGCGGCATAAGTAGGCGTAATGTAGTGCTTATCCACTAGGTATATCGGGATAAAAACCATCGCCGTACCGCCGATAAGCTGAGTCAGGATAGCCAGAGAGACAATGACGGCCATCGGCTGTAGAATCTGAATAATGCCGGTGCTCTTCTGTCTCGGATGAGATGCTATGACGTCACTGGCAGAGAGTGGGTTAGCCTTCTGGCTATCTTTTAGGTGCCTTTGTTCCCGAAATTTATTTAGAACTAGAGGTATCGCCGTTAGGATCGGGATGCTCAGAATGATAAAGGCGAAGCGCCAACCCAATAGCTCGGCAATAAGGCCTCCGAGGAACGGGCCGGCGGCATAGCCAATACTGCCCCCCACCATATGAAAGGCGAAAGCTTTGCCTCTTCTGGCTCTCTCAATGTGACTGGAGAGCACGGATACTGCTGAAGGATGATAGGCGCCGGCAAAAATTCCCATGATAATCAGGATAATCAACAGGAGATAGTAGGATGAGATCATGCCGACGGCCAGGGAGGCGAGCCCGATGCCAGCTAATCCTATGGCGATAACGATTTGCCGACTCATGCGGTCGCCAATCCATCCTCCAAGGAACTGAGAAAGGCCGGATGTAATGGTTAAAGCAGAGAGGAGGAGGCCGGACTGTAGATAGCTCAGTCCCAGGTTTTCTTTAATCAGGGGCAGCAGGGCAATCAGCAGACCGTTACACAGGTCATGGCTGAAATGAGTGTAAGCAAACAAAACGGCGGTACCACCGCCCCACCGATACCAAAACGACCTTTGATTTCTGTCTCTGGACAATAGACCGTAGCTCCCTGTTTCACTGTCTACATCAAAGTTAACACAAGCTAGACGAACAAGTGAAATCAAGAACCGTTTCTAGACTGAAACCGGGCAAGTCTTTACCTCTCCCCAGAGCCCGACACTACCATCCCTGATGATTACCGCTCTTTTACATCCTTTGATACCTTTGGTTTTTTCAATCTTGTTCGTGATATTGATTGGCTGGTCAATCAGATTACCTGTCGCCGTGGCGACAGTATCTGCCAAGGCCAAAGGCGGCGCCAAGACGATGATGGCATCCGTCTGGCCGTAGCTGGAGGAATACCCCACCGTTCCCAAGGTAGTACAGGTTCTCAATGGAGTGTCCGGTCCGTTGATTTCCAGGCCGATTTTACCGGTGAAAGATGGCTTCCCGGTGTAAATCCTGATCACCTTTCCTCTCCGGCTTTTCAGGTAAATATCACTGCTGTTTTCCACGATTGTTTCTGTGGGAAAAACCAGAAGCTCACTGCCGACGAATTCCGCCATGGTATCGGCCATCGCCCAGTTTATCCTTAGTTTGGTATGACCGGTGCTGAAATAGGCACTAGAGGAACACATCGAGTCGAAGGTGCCCGTAGTGACCCCATCTATTTCCCGGGCGGCTTTGGTGGTACCTTTTTCTTTGGTAATATTAATTATTTCTTCCCTAGTGGCGACTATCGCCTGCCCGTTGTGGATTTTTTCGTTAATTTCGGCTATCGTTTTCATCATGCGTTACCTTGGTTGCCAAAAATTTTTATCCGTTTCGCCCTTTCGAGTAACGCGTGATCCATAACGATATCACTACTCCGCTATTTACCATGATAACCCAGTACTAGCATCAATCTCTACTTTTGCCAAATAGAATGAGTTGAAGAGTCTCGCTATCATAAGCTATAATCACCTATGGCAGCATCTTATTCAGGAGAGCAGCTTTGCTGAAAAGTCATAATTGCGGTGCGCTGAGAAAAGAGCACGTTGGTAAACAGGTAACCTTGGCCGGTTGGGTGGACCGCCGTCGGGACCACGGCGGACTAATTTTTATTGACCTGCGGGATAGAGAGGGCATCGTTCAGGTAGCCTTCAACCCGGAGACAGCTAGGGTCGCTCATAAAACGGCTGACAAGGTACGTAGCGAGTACGTGGTCAGTGTCAGCGGCGAGGTTGCCCTACGCCCTTCCGGTACGGAGAATTCTAGGCTGCCTACTGGAGAGGTTGAAGTTATTGCCCGGGAGGCGGACATCCTTAATCCCGCCCTGACACCACCCTTTTACATCAATGAAGATATGGAGATAGAAGAGAGCCTCCGCCTGAAGTATCGCTACCTTGATCTGCGGCGGGTAAGGATGAAGGAGAATCTATTTCTCCGCTATTGGATAGTGAAATTCATCCGCGATTTTCTAGATAACAACGGTTTTATCGAAGTGGAAACTCCTATCCTGATCAAAAGCACACCGGAGGGTGCCCGGGACTACTTGGTGCCTAGTCGCGTTCACGCCGGTAAATTTTACGCTTTACCTCAGTCTCCTCAACAGCTCAAGCAGTTGTTAATGGTCGCTGGGATAGAGAAATACTACCAGATAGCCCGATGCTTTCGCGACGAGGATACCCGCGCCGACCGCCAACCGGAATTCACCCAGCTTGATCTCGAAATGAGTTTTATCGAGGAAGAAGATATTCTCGGCCTGATGGAATCACTATTCACCTCGCTGGTAGAGACGCTCAAGCCGGAGATGCGGCTGATAAAGCCTTTTCCTCGCTTTAGCTATACCGAAGTCATGGACCACTACGGTACGGATAAGCCTGATTTACGCTTTGATTTGGAACTTAAAGACCTGTCGGACATTGTGGCTCAATCCGATTTTTCTATTTTCAATTCGGCAGTGGCCGGTGGCGGTAAGGTAAAAGGAATCAGTGTCCCCGGCGGCGCCGTTTTCCATCGCAGGCAGCTTGACGAGTTGAACCGGCTGGCACAAGATTCTGGGGCTGGAGGACTAGTGACCATTGCCCTGAGTGACACTGCCAACAGTCTAGATAGACTGACTATGGCAGAGGTAAAATCGATCGCCTCCAAGTCCCTGACCTTGGACGAGATTAAGGAAATGGCCAAGCGTCTGGGGGCCAAGATGGGAGACCTTCTCCTCATTGTCGCCGGGGAAACCGAAGTGGCCAACGAGGCCTTGGGCGCACTGCGCCAGAAGATAGGACAGCAGCTTAAGCTGGCGGCGTCGGACACGATAGCTTTTGCCTTTATCCGGAATTTTCCGCTATTCCGAAAGACGAAAGAGGCAGGAAGATGGGACTCGGAGCACCATCCTTTCACCCGGCCTTGGGATGAAGACATCTCATTAATGGAGACCACTCCGGAGAAAGTACGAGGCAGACACTATGACATGGTATGTAACGGCTACGAAATAGGCGGTGGCAGCCTCAGGATTCACACTGCCGAGCTGCAACAGAAGGTATTCCGACTACTGGGATATAGTGATGCAGAGATTGAAGAGCGTTTCGGTCACATGTTGGAGGCTTTTCGCTATGGGGCACCACCTCACGGCGGCATTGCCATCGGCATTGACCGCGTAGTGATGCTGCTGGCCAAAGAAGAAACCATCCGGGACGTCATTGCTTTTCCCAAGACCCAGATGGCCATCGATTTAACGGTCAACGCGCCTTCATCGGTTACCGAGGAACAGCTTTCCGAACTGCACATTCGCCTGCGGGAAGAATAGCTCATGATTGACATAAAATTAATAGCCGACAACATATATCAGATTGATGATTACCTTTATTCTATTCCGAAATGGGGGAGTGTCTACCTAGTTAATGAAGAGAAGAAAGCACTGATTGATACCGGTCCTACTACCTCGGTGACGGCAGTGCTTGGAGGAATTGAAAAAGCCGGTGTCAAACCAGAAGATATAGATTATTTAATCGTAACCCACGTCCATCTGGACCATGCGGGAGGCGCCGGGACATTAATTCAAGAGATGCCAAAAGCACAGATGATGGTGCATCACAGAGGCGCCAGGTACCTGGTAAACCCGGAAAGACTGGTCAGTAGTGTGGCGGCCGCCCAAGGTGAAACTATGACGGCCAAACTTGGGGAAGTAGTGCCCGTCCCGATGGAAAGGGTGAAGCCGGTAAACGATGGCGATGTCATTGAACTGGGAAATAACCAGGTCTTAACATTTATCGATGCTCCAGGGCATGCCCCACATGAGCTATGTATCTACGAGAGTCGCAATAATGGCTTGTTTAGCGGCGACGCGGTCGGTATATCTGTGGTAGATAATGAAGTCTTATTACCGGTGACGGTGCCTCCCAGCTTTGACTTGAAGGCGTATTTTGAGACACTGAACAAGCTGATGGCCTTAAAAATAAAGACAATTTACTATGCCCATTTTGGCGCTAGTGATAATGCTCAGGAAGACTTACGGCTAACTAAAAGTAAACTTGAAGCCTGGGAGGACCTGATGGATAAAACCGTAACGAAGGAAGGATTAGATGGCGCTGCTAAAAAATTTGGAGATCGGCTTTGTGCCGAGCTTGAACCAATAAGAAACGAGGTATTACTGTACCGATATTTAGTCGAGGGACTAGTTCCGTTGAATATTACAGGTTATCTGCAATACTACCAAAAAAGGCACGATGTTAACTGAACGAATGGAGGAATGGTGAAGGTAACCAGAGAAAAAACGGAAAATAGCCAGGCGTTTTTAACCATTGAAATGGAACCAGCGGAAGTAGAAGAATCCCTGAAGAAATCCTATAACCGACTGGTGAAGAAGACGAATATTCCCGGTTTCCGTAAAGGTAAAGCACCGAGAGAGATGCTGGAGCGTTATTTGGGTAGAGAAAATGTTCTTGAGGATGCGTTGAACCATATACTGCCACAAGCTTACGAAGAAGCCTTAAAGGAGCAGCAGATTGAGGCGATTGCGCGGCCTCAAATTGAGCTATCCGGAACCGATCCGGTAACATTTAAGGCAACGGTGCCATTAATGCCAGTGGTAAACTTGGGCGATTATCACAGTATTCAAATGACACCGGAGCCGGTGGAGGTCACAGAAGATAACATCAGCGCGGTAATCGAGCAGTTACGCCACCAAAATGCCACCTGGGAACCGATAGAGCGCGCCGTGGAGTTCGGTGACCTAGTAGTCCTAGATATTAAAAGTCACATTGACAATGACCCTTTTATCAATCGCCAAGGAGTCCAGTACCAAGTTTTAAATGATTCATCTGCCCCAGCGCCAGGATTCGCCGGGCAGATAGTCGGGATGGCAAAAGACGGAGAAAAAGAATTCCAACTCCAGCTGCCTCAGGACTATCCCCGAAAAGAACTGGCTGGGAAAGACCCTCTTTTTAAAGTTAAGGTTGTGGAAATAAAACAGGAGATACTTCCAGAACTGAACGATGATTTTGCTAAGCAACTTGGCCCGGAAATGAAGACAATGGAAACACTGAAGAAAGAAGTGACAATCAATTTAAAGTTCCGGGCAGAAGAGAAAGCCAGACTGGATTTTGAGGAAAGAGTAATTGAAGCAACGGTCCTCCAGGCCCAGATTATGTTCCCCCCGGTGCTGGTGGAAAATGAAAAAAGTCGGATGGTTGATGAGCAATCAAAACGTTTCCAGATGCAAGGTGGTAACCTGGAAGGATACCTGAAAAATAAGAACAAGACCGAGGAGCAGTTACATGAAGAACTGCACCCGATAGCCACCAAAAGAATTACCACATCATTGGTGCTCGGTAAAATTGCCGAAACGGAAAAGATTGAGGTTGGAGAATCCGATATAGATGCCGAAATAGAAACTATGCTGAAAAGTGCCCCCGGAAACAAGGTAGAATTACAGAAATTAATGACTACCCCACAGTCTCGCGAGTCAGTCCGTCAAATCCTGACTGCCCGAAAGACGGTGCAACGATTGGCGGAAATAGCCCGTGGTTCCAAAAAGATAATACAGAATAAGGAGGCAAAGAAATGAATACTAACCCGAGGAATGTCATCCCTATGGTCATTGAAAGCGGTGCCCGAGGGGAGCGAGCCTTCGACATTTACTCGCTCTTGCTGAGGGAGCGTATCGTCATGCTGGGCATGCCGATTAACGACCAGATAGCCAATGTAGTTATCGCCCAGCTGCTCTATCTGGAGAGAGAAGACCCTGACAAAGACATCAGCCTTTATATTCATTGTCCCGGGGGTGTTATCAGTGCCGGGTTGGCTATCTACGATACCATGCAACTTATCCGCTGTGATGTCTCGACTATTTGCGTCGGGCTGGCGGCCAGTATGGGCACACTACTCCTCTGTGCCGGCGCCAAGGGCAAGCGCTACACTTTGCCTAACGCCACGATACACCTGCATCAGGCGATTGGTGGTGCTCAGGGGCAAGCAGCCGATATTGAAATTGCCGCCCGCGAGATTATGCGGATGCAGGAAATAATACGGAACATTATCGTCAACCACACTGGCCAGCCAATGGATAAAGTAAGACGCGATACCGACCGCGATTTCTATCTTAACCCGGCACAGGCGGTAGACTATGGTATCGTGGACGAAGTTTTGGGCAAGTCGGTTGACGAAATCCTCAAGGCGACGGCGTCCGAGAAGAAGTCGGCCGGAAAAAGCAGAAGAGCCGGTAAGAAATAATTCTGGTGGGGGAGAAGATACTGGAAGAGAGAAGGTATAACTCTCTCTCTAGATTAGATATCGTCTTTTATTTTTTTGTCTATCTCGTCTGTCAGGTTGTATCCGTGAATCGGCCGTCCACCGACGTCAACAACTTTTTTTTCCGCGGTTACTTTAATTTTCCCCTGGCTGAAAACCTTGATGGTAGCGATTATCAGGGGTAGTTCCCGGGCCATTCCGTGCTGGCGGATGAGATTGAACAAGGGATTAGCCTCGCCTTGTGACTGTTTAATCTGCGCGGAAGAATATCCTTTAATTTCCGCCCAGTGTTTATCAAACGGCGCACCTCTAATCGGAAAGGTGTTGTAGCTGACCACCGGCCCTTTGTCCAGCTCTGGCGTCACCAAGTGAATTATCGTCCCTGTTTCTTTGGCCTCGCTGTCGATTAGCTGCCAGATGACCTCCTGCCAAGTCCCGACGGGGCCACCTGGGGCAGCTGGGTGGAGGTTTAGCATATCGTATTTCTGGCATATCTCCCGGCCCACAATCAGCATGTAGCCGGCCAGGACACATAGAGATGGTTGAAAACCATGCAGGCGCGCCATTATTTCCCGGTCATACTCAAGACGCCACAAAGGTAAAGTTTCTTTCGGGCCGGTATTTAAAGGTTTTTGGTGTTGGAACTTCTGGTAAGAAAAAGTGACCAGGGGAATATGATAGTCCTCGACCATCTGGAGAAATATATCGGTGGCTTCCGTTTCTCCGCGTTCTCGACTGCAGAAAACGAAGGCGATCTCGGCTTCAATCTCGCCTGACTGCATGTTGTCGTGTATCATCTTGAGGAGTCTTCTTGACCCTGGTCCTCTGCCTGTGGAGAACCAACCCAGCTGATACATTTTTACCGCCCTTTAATGTTTTTCATCTTCGCCCAGGTGCTGTAAAGATGATTGAGAGGGTTTGTCTTACGCCCGATAATCTTACCTTTACCCAGGGCCTGGAGGAAATCGTCTCTACCCTCGAATTCCGGCATTTCTACGTAGGCGTTACCTATTTCATGAAGGGTATGGGCGTCACTGCCGGCGCTCTGGACGAGGCCGTGTTTCTCAGCAAAAGTCTGGATCTTAGTGGCATTATGAGCAAATGGGTTCCTTGAGTTGAAGCCCTCCATGATATCAATTTGTCCGGCAATCTCCTCCACTATCTTCGCGTTTAGTGCGGATGGACGAAGCGCATCAAAAGGGTGAGGAATGCAGACCAAGCCGTCCTGTGATTTTATCTGCGCTACCGTTTCCTCAGCAGATAATCCACCGGGTATACTTTCGTTTAAGAACATGCCCATAACTTCGCCGTGAGGGGTCAATACTTCCTCAGCCACAATAACACTAAAGGGAGACAGGCGTTGCATTTCTATGGCACCCTCGATGGTGCCATGGTCGGAAACGGCAATGCAGTTAATACCTACTTCCAGGCAGCGTTCGATGATTTTCTCCAGCGGCGTGTTACAGTCCATTGAATATTCGGTATGAATATGAAAGTCGGCTTTCAGCAATTCGGTCTCAGTTACTCCTTTCCAAATATTCTCCAGTACGGGTGTCAACCTTGATGATATCTCCTTGGTTGATAAACAGGGGTACCTGAGTGGTAAAGCTTGTCTCCAGTGTCGCTGGCTTGTTACCGGCGGTGGCGGTATCTCCTTTGAAGCCAGGATCGGTCTTCGTCACCTTAAGCTCAACGGTGATGGGTAGTGTAATCCCGACTATCTCGTCTTTGTAGCTGGTCACCTCGACTGATACACCTTCTTTCAGGTAATTGAGAGCCTCGCCTAGCTGGTCGGTTGTAATGGTAATCTGCTCAAAGATCCTCTCGTCCATAAAGTAATACAGGCCGCTGTCATTGTAGAGATACTGCATCGGCCGTGATTCGAGCCGCGCCCGGGTTAACTTTTCCGTAGACTGAAAGCTTCGTTCAATGGTGTGGCCGGCGTTGATGTCACGTAACTTGACCTTAGCCAGTGCCGTCCGTTTCATCTTGACGTGCTGATAGTCAATCACCTGGTACAGCTTGCCTTCCATCTCGATAATGACACCTTTTCTCAGCTCACCACCGCTTATCATGTCACACCTTCTTCGCTTTTGAAATTATTCTGGCTTTTTCGTTCTCCATCACGACCAAGTCTTCGATTCTAACACCACCCCAGCCAGGGAGGTAAATACCTGGTTCAACAGTAAAAGTCATGCCTGGAACCAGCAGGTCGTCCGAACCGGGGCCGAGGCGTGGTGACTCGTGAACGGCCAGTCCAACACCGTGACCTAGGCCGTGTCTGAAAGCTTCCCCATAACCGGACTCGGCAATTACTTTCCGAGCTAAGTTATCCGCCTGCCCGCCGGTTATATTTTTTTCGATTATGGCCAGCGCCGTTAGCTGGGCACCGAGCACAATATCATATACTTTTTTAAAAGTCCCATCAGGAGTACCGAGACAAAAGGTGCGGCTCAGGTCACTGGCATACCCTTCCACCTGGGCACCGATATCCAGTAAAATCGGCTCACCTGACTGTATAATGCGTGAGGAAGGCTTAGCGTGGGGCAGGGCACAATTGGGGCCGGAAGCCACGATAATGTCAAAAGGCATCGTCTGGCTACCGTTTTCACGCATGAACTTCTCCAGCTCCCAGGCTATCTCCGCTTCGCTCAGGCCGATATGAATTACCTTTTCCAAGTGTTTAAAGGCATTATCGCTGATTTCAGAGGCTCTGGTAATAAGCTCGATCTCCTCAGGTTCTTTTACTGCCCGAAGCGATTCTACCAGTCCGTCCACGGGGACGAAATCAGGTGGGGACGGTAACTTTTTTAATGTTCCACTCAATTGCCGGTGTAGGGTGAAAGGAAGATGCCCGGCTTCAAAGCCCAGTTTTCTTAGGTTTAAGCCAGCGAGTAATTCCGTTAACCAGTTTACCATATCACCGGTTATCGGGAAAATCTGATACTCCAAAGCCTGCTTTCCGGCTTGTTCCACATAACGAAAGTCGGTAGCCAGAACGGCATCCTTCACCGTAATCAGTAGGTAGCCTGTCGAACCATCGAACCCGGAAAGGTAGTACCGGTTCTCTGGTTGAGAAATAAAGATAGCCTCGCTCTCATTTTCGGCCAGCTTCTGACGTAGTTTTTGCAGCCGATTACTGATGTTCAAGTTCAGTATCCTTTTTTTGCGCTAAGGGATGAGCTGACAGGTATACTTTACGAGCTTGTCTCTGACTTAAATGAGTGTAAATCTGAGTGGAAGATAGCTGGGCATGACCCAGAAGTTCTTGAACGACTCTTAAGTCGGCGCCGCCATCGAGGAGATGGGTGGCGAAAGTATGCCGTAACAGGTGGGGATAGACTCTTTTTTCTATACCGGCGGCACGGGCATATTTTGTCAGTATTTTCTGCACTCTCCGCGCCGAGAGGCGTTCTCCGGATGGATTAAGGAACATAGCGGTATTTCTTTTCCTTCCCAGAAACTTATTTCGGCTCTGACCGATGTAACTCTGCAGCGCATTAGCTGCCGGCTGGCCGATGAGGACTACCCGTTCTTTTGACCCTTTCCCCCAAACGCGGATTTCATTGGTGTCCAAGTTTGCCTGTTCTAGATTAAGGCTAACTAGTTCGCTTACTCTAAGGCCGGAGGCGTAGAGTAACTCCAGTAACGCCCGGGCACACTGTCCTTCCGGTGTAGCTAAATTCGGTGCCTGTAAGAGTTTAACTGTCTCTTCCACGGTAAGAAAAGAAGGTAGACGCTTGTCAGTCTTGGGTGAAGCGAATTCCTCTAATGGATTAGCCGATAGAATCTCTTCCCGAGAAAGGTAGCGATAGAAGGAACGGATGGCCGACAATTTACGGGCGATGCTGGGCTTGACCACCCCTTGGCCCATCAGCCAGGCAATGTAGTCACGTAGGATATTTTTGTCCACCTCGGCCAGCGAGTCTATTTTTTTAGTCTTGAGGAACTGGAAGAAACCTTTTTCCGGGCCCCGCTTATAGTTACCCCACAAGTCATTGGTATAGTTACGTACCGTGTAAGCGGAAGCACCTTTCTCTGCCTGGAGATAATCAATATATTTATTGAAGACTTTCTGCATAAGGCTAGCTCGATGGAATTTTCCCCTTAAACTCACACTTGGTACACTTGGCCATTCTTCTCATAAACAAAGTAAGGAATCCACCGCACTTGGGGCAAGGCTGGGGAAGGGGTTTTGAATTGATGCTGAACTGGCAGTCCGGGTAATTA
>Ga0187827_10004890_pt1 | contig 16134 bp, 14 predicted proteins | sample ETNtaG_39_FD_167969 | JGI IMG/M metagenome (GOLD analysis project Ga0187827, IMG submission 167969) | Marine microbial and viral communities from oxygen minimum zone, Eastern Pacific Ocean - ETNP2014_SV_150_PacBio MetaG (Illumina Assembly) | ecosystem: Environmental > Aquatic > Marine > Hypoxic...
AGCTTTTGATACATTTCTGTGGTCTCTGTGCACATCGGCATGCCAGGGTATATATGCAAAATCTATTTTCTCTTTTTCTATAACCCTTAATATTGCAGTAACCAGTTCTTCATTGTCCTGTATATGGAACGTTTTAAAATTCAGTGTTATAAGGTTCTTAACACCCAGTATTTCCATTGCTTTTTTCCCTTCTTTTACTGCAGTATCTTTTGATCTTATTGATTTTCCATTAGCATCAGAATAGTCTGATGGGGAAATTATGAGGGCTGTTACATTATCTCCTTTCTTGATATGCTGTATTATTGTTCCTCCAGCACCTAATTCAATATCATCAAAATGAGGCCCTATTGCCAGAATATTTCTTGCCATAACTAATCAGGATTTTTTTGGGATTTATAAAGGTTATTGGAAATATAAGGGGTTATTGTTAAAGTCAGTGCTTGTGCGTAAATTGCCAATTCAGCAAGCTCCGCAGGATTAGATAAACGACCTGAGCATACGTAGTATGCGAAGTTGAGAAGCCCTCTAAGGCCTCGCACAAGCACTGACTTTCACCAACCTTAGAAATACTTTATAAAAACAGAAGCTTTAAATACTGTATTTCGACTCATTTACTTCCTAGCAATGAAATGGAAAAATAAAAAGATATTAGTTACGGGGGCTGGTGGATTCATTGGATCTCATTTAGTTGAAAGGCTAACATCCATGCAGGCAGACGTAACGTGTTTTGTAAGATATACTTCATTAAATAGCTGGGGATTTTTAGATGATATTCCAAATAGAAAATCATTGAATATAATCTCTGCTGATTTAAAAGACAGCGATGCAGTAAGAAAAGCTGTTAAGAATAATGATATGGTATTTCATTTGGCTGCGGCTGTTTCTATCCCTCACTCTTATGACTTCCCAAGAGAGCATCTTCAGACAAATATCATGGGAACATTTAATGTGCTTTCAGCTGCAAGAGAATTTAGCATAAAAAAATTAGTGCACCTTTCATCCAGCGAGGTTTACGGAACTGCTTTAGAGGTTCCAATAAAAGAAAAACATCCGCTGCAAGGGCAGTCTCCTTATTCAGCAACAAAGATAGCTGCTGACAAACTGGCAGAGAGCTTTTACTTATCTTATGATGTGCCTGTTGCCATAGCAAGGCCATTCAACACATTTGGGCCAAGACAAAGCGCAAGGGCAATAATCCCAACTATTATTACTCAAGCACTTTCCAGCAACAAGATATTAATAGGCAATGAAAAGCCAACGAGAGACCTTAATTTTGTAGAAAATACTGTTGATGGGATAATAGGAGCAGCACAATCAGAAAAATCCGTGGGGGAAGTCATAAATTTAGGCTCTGGAACAGATATTTCAATAGGCGAATTGGCAAAAAAAATACTGTCCCTTTCAGGGAAAAGTGCAAAGATTGTACAGGACAAACAGAGATTCAGGCCTGAGAAAAGCGAGGTAATGAGGCTGGTTGCAGACAATACTAAAGCAAAAAAATTGCTTGGTTGGGAGCCCAAGATAAGCCTGGATGAGGGATTGCGAAAGACAATTGAGTGGATATCAAACAATCTAAACTTGTATAAAGCAGAACTATATAATAAGTAGCTAATTACTAAATTAAAAAAATGAAAGCGGTTATTTTAGCAGGGGGATTGGGAACAAGATTAATGCCATTAACACAGGTAATTCCAAAGCCATTGCTGCCCGTAGGAGAGTATTCTGTTTTGGAGATAAGCATAAATAGGCTAAAGGAATGCGGCTTTGATGATATAATTATTGCTACAAATTACAAATCATATATGTTTGAAAGCTATTTTGGAGATGGCTCTAAGTTTGGAATCAAAATAACATATTCAAGAGAAAAAGAACCGCTTGCAACAGCAGGCCCATTAAGACTATTAAAAGAAAAATTAGATGAGCCATTTCTTGTCATTTATGGTGATATACTAACTTCATTGGATTTTAAGAAATTAATGGAATTCCATACTTCTAATAAAGCTGATTTTACCTTAGTTACTAAAGAAACAGAATTCCCAATAAGTTATGGAGTAATAAAAAGTGAAGGAAATCTTATAAAGGGAGTTGAAGAAAAGCCGGAAATGAAAACACAAATCAATGCCGGAATTTATTTCATTAATCCAGGAGTATTAGATGAAATTCCTAAGGGTTTTTATCAAATGACGGATCTCGTCAAGAAATTGATTAGCCAGGGAAAGAGAGTAATGAAGTATGAGCTTGATGGGTATTGGCTTGACATAGGCCAAATGCAGGATTACGAGAAAGCGCAAAAGGATGTTGAAGAGGGAACACTTAAAATTTAAATTATAATTATTATATCTATCTATTGATTACAATGAAATATAGCATCTCAATTGTTATACCTGCATATAATGAAGAGGCCGGAATAAAAAGCACTTTAAAAAATTTAGTGCCGGTATTAGAAAAATATTTTTCAGATTATGAAATCATTATTGTGGAGAGCGGGAGCACTGATAAGAGTGCTGAGGTGGCAGACAAAGCTGCAAAAAAAAACAGGAAAATAAGGGTAATCCATCAAGGAGAGAGAAAAGGATATGGCAATGCAATCAGAGAGGGGCTTAATAATTGTAAGAAAGACTTATCAATGTACACTGATTGTGACAATCCCTTTGATTTTAGATATATAAAAGATGCTCTTGGATATTTCAACAATCATGACGCTGTTATTGGCTATAGGCTTGGCAAAAGGGAAAATTTTGGAAGGTTCATAGTATCCAGGGGGGCAAATCTTATTACGAACCTGCTTTTTCGGATTAATGCTAAAGAAGTAAACTACCCATTTAAGATTATAAAGACAGGGTTGGCCAAAAAAATGGACCTCGTATCAAATAATTCATTTATTTCAGCAGAAATCTTAATGGAGCTGAAAAAGCAAAAAGCAAAAATAAAACAAATTCAAATCCCTACTAAACTTAGAGATGAAGGGGAATCTAAATTCAAGGATTCCGGGAAAGTAATAGTGGGCCATTTAAAAGATGCAGCAAGATGCTTATCAATGAAGAAGTTCAAAAACAGGCATTAATATGAAAAGAATAGCGCTTTCGGATATAGATTTTAATTCTGAGGAAATAGATAGGGTGAGTGATGTTATTAAGTCTAAATGGATTTCAATGGGGGAAGTCACTAAAGAATTTGAACAAAAATTTGCGGATTATTTAGGAGTTAAACATGCACTCGGAGTTGCAAGCGGAACAGCAGCACTCCATATGGCAAATTTAGTTTTAGATGTCAAGTCTGGAGATGAAGTTATACTCCCATCATTAACTTTTGTCGCTACTGCTAATTCTGCCATTTATACTGGGGCAAAGCCGGTTTTTGCTGATGTAGAAAGCAAGTATAACTTTTCAATATCTCCAAAAAGTATTGAAGAAAAAATCACAAAAAAAACTAAGGCAATAATTGTTGTGCATTATGCAGGATATTCATGCAACATGAAGCAGATTATGGATATTGCCAAAGAAAAAAATCTATTTGTCATAGAAGATGCTGCACATGCCCCTGGATCGGAAGTTTCAGGCAAAAAACTAGGCTCTATCGGAGATATAGGATGCTTCAGCTTTTTTTCCAACAAGAATTTAGTGGCAGGAGAAGGGGGAATGATAGTGACGAATGATGATAAGCTGGCTGAAAAAATTAAAAAGATAAGATCGCATGGCATGACCAGTTTGTCATGGGATAGGCATAAGGGACATGCATTCAGCTATGATGTTACTGATTTAGGATATAATTACAGGACAAATGAAATTGCTTCAGCTTTAGGCCTCTGCCAACTTAAGAAACTGGATAAAAACAATGAAAAAAGGAAAGAATTGAGCATACTTTACAGAAAATACTTGGAAAATGCAAAAGGCATAACTTTGCCATATAACAATGTTAAAGAGAAATCATCCTGCCATTTATTCCCTGTTATTCTTGATGAAAAAATAAGTAGGGTTAAATTTATGGAATTTCTCAAAAAAAATGGCATACAAAGCAGCATACATTATCCCCCAATACACCTTTTTTCATATTACAAGAAGAGATTTGGATTTAAGAAAGGTATGCTTCCATTGACAGAATTTATCGGGGAACGGGAAGTGACATTGCCATTACATCCTTTGTTGAAAGATGAAGATATTAAATACATTGCAGAAAAGATAATTGACTTTTGTGATACAGTCAAATAATAATATTGTGATTATCTAATTATTTTGTGCTGTGATTAAAACATCTTTTGTTTGAATATAGTGAAATATCTTGATACCATTATATTCATTTTTTTCTGTTAAAGTATAATGAGCATCAGCATGAGTTTTAACAAGGCCTTTTGGATCAGTGTATTTTTCAAGAGATAAAACAAGCCAAAAGCTTTGTTTATTTTCTAATTGGGGTGTGAATTGATTTATGCTATCGATAGCTATAACATTTGCCATGTTAGGATAATAATATTGGAGGGGCAATATATTATTTGCTTTTTGGATAAAAAGATATTCATCAGGAGAGCGATTAATCTCGAGATAATCAGAAGCTTCTCTCCATTGCTGGGTATCAAAATTAGCGTAATAAGAATATAATGGGATTAAACTAAATAGGGCAAGTAATGCCAAAAAAATGGTTTTTTGTTTTTTTATTCTGGAAATTCCTAATGATGCTATTAAGTAATATGCCGGAGAAGCAAATAGGACATACCTTATGTCACTGAATATTGCATTCTTTGGCGAAAAGACCGATATTAAAAATGGGATAAGAACAGGAATTAAGAGCCACAGCAGCAGGAAAATAACCTTATGGTCTTTCAGTGAACTTGTGCAAATTTTTCTGTTTTTCAGGTAAATTAACCCAAAAATAAAAGCAGAGCCCAAAAGCAGTGCAAGCATAACTACACTGATTATTAATAGCCATCCGGAATTTGTCAGCCCGAAAAAGTTCATTGTTCTGAGAGCTATCCGGTTACTAAGGTCTGGGGAAATCCAGCTATTAAACTGAATCATAATTTGAAATAAATCCGTGATTAATCCGGATAGTGGGGGTGCACCAATTACTCTGTCTAATGGAGGCCCATAAGACAATTGTTTTATCAGTGCTGGAATCCAAGGTAAATACAAAACAAAGATAGCTGCAGCAGAAAAAAATATCTGCTTCAGGAATTTTTTATGTTTTTGCCAATAGATAAGCACATACAAACCTTCAAAAAACAAAATAAAAAAACTGAAATAATGAGTATAAAGCAATGCTGCATTTGTGATTACAAATACTACCCAATGAATAGTTTTGCCATCTGAAAGCGCACGCAGCAGGAAAAGCACGGAAAGTAAGGTTAAAGTTACCAGCATACCATACATTCTGGCCTCTTGTGAGAAGTATATCTGCTGATGATTTATGGCAAGTATAAAAGCAGCTATTAATCCTGTCTGAGAATTAAAAAGAAATCTGCCGAGTAAAAAAATAAGGTATATGGAAATGACTCCAAACAGAGCAGAAATAAGCCTTAATTTAAATTCACTTAAACCAAAAATTTCTGTCCAGTAATTGACCAGAACGTAATATAATGGAACTGAGCCGGCTCCCCCTCCCCAAAACTCAGGGAATATTGTTGAGTCAGTATAAGTCTTTTCAATTATTTGAGGCACTGTAAACTCAGTGGATTGAGCTGTATCAGCCTCATCAAGCCAAAAACTTTCAGTGCCTAAACCATAAACTCTTAAGAATGCCCCTAGCAATAAGATTGCAATTAAAAGCACTTTTACCTTTTTTCCCTTTCCAGATAAAATTCCTTTTTGTGGCATTTATTCTTGGTATGTTAAGATTATTTATAAATTGATATATAAATCATATTGTAATTATTGAAGTAAATTCATATTTAGGCAAAGCTTTTTAAACGAAAATAGGTTTTTCTTATCTAAAATGGATGATGAAAAAACAGTGCTGAACTTCAAAAAGATACCAATAGCCAAGCCTTTTATAGGTGATGAAGAGATAGAAGCAGTTAGTAATGTATTGAAGTCAGGAATAATTGCACAGGGGCCTAAAGTCAGGGAGCTAGAGGAAAAATTTGCAAAACTATGCAATGTAAAATATGCGATAGCTGTAAACAGTGGAACAGCGGCCTTGCATGCATCTTTGAAGGCTGCAGGTGTGGGGCAAGGAGATGAAGTTATAACTACTCCTTTTACTTTCATAGCAACTGCAAATACAATTCTAATGCAAAATGCTAAGCCTATCTTTGCTGATATTATGGAAGATACTTTTAATATAAATCCTGATGAGATTAAGGATAAAATTACTGGAAAAACAAAAGCTGTGGTTGCAGTTGACTTATATGGGCACCCTTGTGATTACGATGAGATTAATGAAATTACTGGAAAAAATAAAATTCCAATTATAGAAGATGCCTGCCAGGCTGTTAATGCAGAACATAATGGAAAAAAGGCAGGAAGTTTTGGAGATATGGCTGCATTTTCATTTTATGCAACAAAAAACATAACGTGTGGAGAAGGAGGAATTGTGACAACAGACAATAAGGATTATGCAGAGAATATAAAATTATTCAGGCAGCATGGACGCTCAAAGATGTCATCTTATGAGTATATTGATTTAGGATATAATTACAGGATGACAGATATAAGTGCAGCTATGCTTCTTGAGCAGATTAAAAAAATTGGCTTTATAACAGAAAAAAGGATAGAAAATGCAGCTTATCTGAGCGAAGGGCTTGGGAAAATAAAGGGAATCAAGGTTCCTGTTGTCAAGGAAGGGTTTAAGCATGTTTTTAACCAGTATACGATTAAGATTGAGGATAATTTTAAATTGGAAAGGGATGATTTAATGGAACATCTAAACGAAAAAGGCATAAGCAGTGCTGTATATTATCCAAAGCCATTGCATCTATGCGAGCATTTTAGGAAGCTCGAATATAAAGAAGGGGATTTTCCGGTTGCAGAGAAGCTTAGCAAGCAAGTGCTTTCTTTGCCTGTGCATCCGCATGTTACAAAAGAGCAGCTGGATTTGATAATAAACGTTTTTGGAGAGTTGGAATAAATGAGCAGATTAAATGTTGCCGTTATTGGGGCTGGGGCTATGGGCAGAAGCCATGCAAGAGTGTATTCGGAACTAAAAGATGCAGAATTAGTTGCAGTATGCGATGCTAACAAAAAAACAGCTAAGGATGTTGCTGATAGCTATAATGCAAATCATTATGCCGATTACAAGGAAATGATTAAACAAGAAAAGATTGATGCTGTTTCTATATGTGTGCCTACGAAATTGCACAAGGATGTTGCTGTTGAAGTTATAAGAAATAAAATCAATGTTCTTGTGGAAAAGCCAATTGCAGTAACATTAGAAGAGGCCAAAGAAATAATAAATGAGGCAGATAAGAATAATGTAAGACTGATGGTAGGGCATATAGAGAGATTTAATCCTGTTGTAATTGAGCTAAAGAAAAGGATAGCAAGAAACGAGCTCGGGAAAATATACAAGGTTAATTGCGCAAGGCTAAGTCCATTCCCTCAAAGAGTGGTGGATGTGGGCGTTATAATAGATTTGGCTATCCATGAGATAGATATTCTGAGGTATATCATTGATTCAAAAATTACAAGAGTCTATGCTGAAACAGCACGAAAGATTCATTCATCGCATGAGGACCTGCTTATTGGAACATTAAGGTTTGAGAATGATATACTTGGAGTTATAAATACAAACTGGCTTACTCCAAAAAAAGTTAGGGAAATTACTGTAACAGGAGAAAAGGGGATGTTTGCTGCAAACTATCTGACACAAGAGCTATGCTTTTATGAAAATGAATTTACAAGAAAAAATCTGGATTATAACAGCAATCTTATGAATGTCGCTGAAGGAAACATTAAAAAAATAAAAATAGATAAAAAGGAGCCATTAATGGTAGAATTAGGGGCTTTTATCGACTGCATTAAAAAAGATACTGAACCGACGGTAACAGGCCAGGATGGAGTAGAAGCTCTAAAGATAGCTGAGAAATTCAAGCAGTCAGCAAAAGAGAAGAACGTGATAACATTATGAAAAAAGATACTTATGTGTTAGGGATAAGCGGGGGCTTTTCTATAGGGAACCAGGATGCTTCAGCTGCATTAATAAAAAATTCAGAGATTGTTTCTGCAGTTGAAGAGGAAAGATTAGTTAAGGTGAAACATGCAAGAGGCATGTTTCCAAAACAATCTGTTCAATTTTGCTTATCCGAGGCAGGAATTACGATTAAGGATGTGGATTACCTTGCATTCCACACAGACACTTATGATGGTATAGTACAAGATATCAAGGACTATATGAATTTCCATTTTGGATATTGCCCGGAGATAAAGCTTGTGAACCACCATATGGCGCATGCCTGCATGTATCTGGTTTCAGGTTTTGATGAGGCAAAAATATTGACTATAGATTATTCTGGAGATGGAATTTGCACAACCCTGAACCAAGGAAAAGGAGATAAGATAACCAGGCTTAAAGAATACAAAACCCCGAATAGCTTAGGGGTATTCTACGCTATAATGACGCAGTTTCTGGGATTCAAGATGGATTCTGATGAATATAAAGTTATGGGGCTTTCAGCCTATGGTAAAGATGATTCAAAGCTAAACGAAAAAATGGACAAGATACTAAAAATTGAAAATAAGAAATATACACTTAATGAAAAAGTCTATAAAAACACCCCAACCAGGCAGCAATGCAGGTATTCAGGGGAGCTAATCAAGATACTGGGCAAAAACAGGAAAAGTGATGACCATGTAACCCAAAGAGAAATGAACATTTCTAAGTCGGCACAAAAACAATTTGAAAAAGCGTGCCTTGAATTATTGAAAGATTTAAGTAGCATGGTTAAATCCAGGAATCTTTGCATTGCTGGAGGCTCTGCACTTAATTGCGTGATGAATTCTGTTTTATTGCAATCAGAATATGTGGATAATATTTATGTGCCTCCTGTTGCAGGAGATTCCGGAGCGTCTTTGGGATCTGCATTGTTTGTAGCTAATAAACTAGGCTTTAAATTTGGAAAGCTTAAAACCTCTTTCCTTGGACCTGAATATTCCAATGAAGAAATAAAAAAAGATTTGGATATTCTTAAGCTTAAATACCAGTATATGGGTGAAGAGCAACTGCTGGATTATATATCCGGTAAAATTTTAGAGGGGAATATAGTTGGCTGGCTTCAGGGAAGATTGGAATTCGGAGCAAGGGCTCTTGGCAACAGGTCTATCTTAGCAAATCCGCAGGATTCTACTATGAAAGATAAGATAAACAAGCTTATTAAATTCAGGGAAACATTCAGGCCTTTTGCCCCATCTGTAACACTTGAAACTGCCGACAATTATTTTAAGGATGCGGCCCCTTCCCCTTATATGACCTTTACATTTGATGTTAAGACAGATAAGCTGCCTGCGATTACCCATGTTGACAATACTGCAAGAGTCCAGACAGTGTCAAAAGAAGATAATGAGCTTTATTACAAATTATTGAAAAAATTAGAGGATAAATCAGGCATTGCTGTTGTCTTGAATACAAGCCTTAATATAATGGGACAGCCCATTGTATGCTCTCCGAAAGATGCTCTGACAGTGTACGGTGCAACAGGCATGGACATAATGGTCCTTGGAAACTATGTTTTAAGCAAAGAATAAGGTGAAAATGATGAAAAATGTATTGGTAATTGGATATAAAGGCGAGATTGGATCTGCTATGGTGGAAGTTATAGAAGATTCGAGGAAATACAATTTATTTAAGAAAGATATGGAAGAGCTTGAAATAAAAGAAAAAATTGACATAATGCACCTATGCATCCCTTACTTTGATAATTTTGACGATATAGTAGTTGGATATATTGATAAGTATAATCCTGAGCTTGTAATCATAAATTCTACATTGAGGATTGGCACCACAAAAAAAATACATGAAAAACGAAATTGCAGGATTGTACATTCTCCTGTTAGGGGAAAACATCCCCATATGAAAGAAGGCATGCTTAAGCATCTAAAATTCATAGGCCCAATAGATAGTGAATCAGGCAAGATGGCAAAAGAACACTTCGAGTCTATAGGAATCAAATGTGAAACCCTTAATGGGACAATTGAGACAGAAATTGGAAAATTGTTCTCAACCACGTATTATGCACTGTGCATTGCTTATCATCAGGAACTGGAGAGAGTATGCAAAAAATTCAATGCTGATTTTGACCAAACAATTACAAGATTTAATGAAACATATAACGATGCCTCAAGGGAATTAAACCCGAATGTAGTAAGGCCGGTTTTAACTCCAGGATTTATTGGAGGGCACTGCCTGATGCCTAACATAAAGCTGCTGAAAAAAGACATAACATCTGATTTTTTGAGTGTGATAGAAAAGTCCAATGAAAAGAAAAAAAAAGAATTGGAAAAAGAAAAATGAAATGCGAATTTACATATAAACATTATAAGGATTGCATCGAGATTGCAAAAAAACAAGGATTTTCATTCTATACAATGCATGATTTTCTTGATAAAAAGCCCAAAAGTAAATTTATACTGATGAGGCATGATGTTGACCTTTCTTTGATAAGTGCTTTGAAGATTGCCGAGATTGAAAATTCATTAAAAATCAAATCAACTTATTTTATTCGGACTAAAGGAATTTTTGATGTTTTTTCAGGCAAAAATTCAGCAATTGTCAGAAAGATATCAGAATTAGGCCATGAAATAGGGATACATTATGATTCAGATATAATAGCGAAGAAGGATTTTAAAAAAGAAATGGTAGGTATCAAGGCGAATATGGAAAAAATCATCAAAAAAAGAATTTTTGGGGCTTCTCTGCATAAAGTCAAAAAATTAGGAACAAAAAATGAAATTAACAAGCTTAATTTCGCTGAAGAATATCTTGATGACTTGGGACTTGAATATGATGCTTATTCTGATATCTTTATCAGGAAAATGAAATATATTTCAGACAGTGCAAGAAAATGGAGAGAAGGATGCATGTGTGGGCATATCAAAAAAGAAAATAAGCTCTGCATATTAACCCATCCTATCTGGTGGTCTTCTGCAACAACTTCTCTTGTGACTCTTATCGAAGGAGTTGTGAAGGAGAATAATAAGCTATAACGGCTTTCTAAATAACCTGACATCCATCAACGCCTATGACTTCACCACTGATATAATTTGAGAGGTCGCTTGATAAAAATAAGACAACTTTGGCAATGTCTTCCGGAGTTCCAATTCTTTTTAGGGCAATATTGCCTATAAGTTGCTGTTTTAGCTCTTCTTTCATGCTCTTAGTCATATCGGTGTCTATGAATCCCGGAGCTACAGAATTTACTGTTACTCCATACATCCCTAGCTCTTTAGCAGCTGACTTTGTAAGGCCAATAATCCCTGCTTTGCTTGCAGCGTAATGTGTCTGGCCGGCATTTCCATTTTTCCCGATTATAGATGATATGTTTATTATCTTTCCAGACTTCTGCTTCATCATCATTTTTGATGCATTCTGCATACAAAGAAATGTACCTTTCAGGTTCGTATCTAAAATTTGATTATAATCTGACTCTTTTATCATCATCAGCAGAGAGTCATGCAGTATGCCTGCATTGTTTACTAAAACATCTAGCTTTCCAAACTGCTCTTTTATCTTTAAGAACATTTCTTTAACTTCATCCTTGTTTGAAACATCCGCTTTTATTGCAATGGACTTGTTCCCAAGCTCTTGACTCAATTTTTCTGCAGCTTCTTTGTTTTTATTGTAGTTTATTATTATTGTCGAGCCTTCCCTTGCTAATACTTCTGCGCAGGCCTTCCCTATTCCTCTTGATGCGCCGGTTATAAGCACAACTTTTTCCTTTAAATTTAAATCCATAATATTCACCTTCTATTTTCTCTATCTTTTTATTTTTACAAACCGTACAAGCCGGCTTAATGCAAGCATTCCATCCCAGGGGGACTCATAATTATTCATTGATCCGAATTTCACACACCTGGCAACACCTCTGTAAGTTACTCTACTACAAAAAACTTTTGTTTTTTCCAGATCTTTTATTGCAATGCCAACAGTCTGAATTTTTTTTGTAATTAAAGGTACGATATCATTAATTGAATTAATTTCTTTGATAAAAATTGTCCTTGACTGAATAGGCCCTTCCAGGCATATATCTCTGTTAATGAGTACAGTCCAATCCAGGGCCTTTGCTAATACAATATCTTTATTTTCATCTAAGAGATATTCTCCTCTGGCATTTATTATTCTTGCTGCAGTGTCATAGTCTTGATTATTCTTTGGATATCTCTTTGCTGTAGTGTTAAACTCTTTTTTAATGAGATCTGCAATTTGCTTTATATTATACTTATTATTTTTTTCAAAAAACAGTACTTGGGGTGATGAGCATGCGCTTTGGTCGAACACAATAATGTCCATAACAGCTTGGGATAATTCTTTTGCTATATCTTCTGACTCTAAAAATTCCTTGTCAAAAACTCCGAATGAATACTTTGGGCCGAATATGATATCTTCACAATGCTCCTTTGCTGGCAGATTTTTTATCTGCTTAACGGATTCTTTACCCCCCCATATTAATTTTGCATCGGCATTCTTTGACAGTATTTCATTTGCTTTTATGTTATCTTTTGGATAATAAATTACAGAAAGTGACTTAACAATATCTGAACCATTGTATTTTTTATTATTGTGCTTTATTTTAATACTGTTTAGTTCTTTTAATATTGGAATTACAGTGTCAACAGATTTTTCCGGAATCCTGAGAATGTTTAAGTTTTTGCACAATATTGACTGGACCAGAGAAAATATCCCCAGTGTTGGAACATTGCCGGCAATCCAGTGAGCCACAAGGCCGCGAGGCTGTGCCTTAATATACTGGTTTTCCTTAATTTCAACAAATTCATCCAGGTATTTTATGTCGCTTAAGTTAATGTCTATCATATCAATGAGATTCTTCCGCTTAAGCCAGAGGGCAAGAAAATTTGAGCCTTCTATCTTCCTCAATTTTTTATTTGTTATAAAGGATTTTCCAAGCTTGTCAAGTATCTCAATCAAGGCAAGAATAGGAACATCAACAATAAGATCTTTATTCTTATGAATATCGGATATTATGCTGTTTAAATCCTTGACTTTCTTAGTCTGAAATATTCCGTTGTGCAGGTAAGATGTTATCATTTTTCTACTCTTATTGTTTTTTATTGCAATTTTAATTTATTTTTTCATAATTTTTAATATTTTTTATTATTGATATGTATTTTTTATTGCTATATTTTAATTTGTATTTTAATCATCACTCTCTTCGAATGTGTCTCCGCAACCTCGTATTTCAGCCTTTTCAACCCTTGATTTGAACTTTATATATTTTCCTTTGCGGCCGCAGGGGCAATCATCAATGCCAGCTACTATGCCAATATCTTCTGTCAGTAAGGCCTGGGAGGGGTAGCTATTGCCCAGAACACTTACTACTTCAATAGGTCCGGGTTGATTTAATGATGATTCCTCTAAAGTAAGGGGATTCCTTATAATAACATCTGCAAAATTCGGTACATGCTTAAAGCCTTCCTTACAATCAATAAATATGACGCCTGTCTGTTCAGCCATGCCATAAAAATTGAAGATGTTCTCTGCCTTTGTGCCAAATATTTTTGCAACTTCAGCTGAAAAATCCTGTTCAGAAACGCTTTTATCTTTTAATTTTTTCCACCCCCCACTATGAAAAATTTTTATGCTTTTGAATCCTATATTTGTTTTTTTGCCCAGTTTTTTTAGTTCCTGTACGAGCTTAGTCCAGATTATATATGTGAAGCCGAAAACATATACATCCTGGCCTTTATACTTCTCACAAAAATCCTTGAATTCCTTTATGTCAAGCTCAATCTTATTGTTAGATGTTTCTTTAAGGGCATATGTTATGGACTTTGCGAATGTTGAGAGGCCTCTTATTGCAGCTCCGCGGGCAGTTAGGTCAAAAGACTGCACATTTTGCGATTTTGAATCTATCACTAAAAAAGGCCGTCTTTTATTGCCTAAATAGCTTGAAAGAATAGAAGTTAAAGCTTTAGTCTGCCGTGATGCAGTAATTTTATCTATGCTGATTTTGCTTGGGTTCTGACCAGTAGTTGAACTTGATTTTAATGTTCTTACTACATCAGCCTTATTGCAGGTTGTCAAATCAAATTTTTTAAACATCTGGACTGGAATAAAAGGAATATCGGCAATTTTCTTAATACTTGGAATGTTTACCATTAATTTGCTATACATTGATTTTAAATGTCTGTTTTTTCCAGCCATATCTATAATTTGAGCTTTTAATATTTGCAAAATAAGCTTTTCTTTTTCAGACTGGGGAATGCTGTACTGCGGCCTGCTTATAAGGTCCTGGATCAAATTTTCAACTTGCATTTTTATATCTCTCAATTAATTGATTTATATCTATTTTTTCTGACGAATTTAATGGCATTTTATCTATAAATTGTATATATTTAGGAACTTTATATGGTTGAAGGTTCTTCCTACAGTAATTCTTAATATCTGATTCTGTTAATAAGCCCTTCTTTTTTAAAACAACTATTGCTTTGGGAACTTCTCCAAGTAGCTCGTCAAAAACTCCAATAACAGCACAATTCACAACTTGGGACATTTCGCAAATTACTGATTCAATCTCTTTTGGGCTTACTCTATTTCCGGCACTTTTTATGATATGCTTTTCTCTTGAGTGTATATAAATATAGCCTTCTTCGTCAACGACTGCTAAATCCCCAGTATATAATTTTTTGTTTTTAATAACTTTTTGAGTTTCCTCAGGATCCATGAAGTAGCCTTTCATGATATTATCTCCTAAAGCAACAATCTCTCCAACTTCACCTGGCTTTACCAGTTTTCCATCTTTTAGAACTTCAAGCTTTACATTTGGAATGCCTTTGCCAATTGATCCTAATTTTTCATCAAGCTTTTCAAAAGGAAGGTAAGAAAGACGGGCAGTTGCCTCGGTTTGCCCGTACATGATAAAGAATGCGGTTTCAGGATGTGAATTTCTTATTTCTTTAATAAACATGTTTTCAAGTTTACCTCCTGCCTGAGTTAAATAACAGAGATCAGGAAAATTTGTCTCTTTAAACCTTGATTTTCTTAATAGAATTTGGTAATGGCTTGGAACCCCGGAAAAAGAAGTGCACTTATACTTTATCAAATCATCTATCACAGTCTGAGTTAGGATGAACTGATTATTCAATACAAGGCCTGCACCCATTTTTATATGGGTGTGGAGAAGCGAAGTACCAAAACAATAATAAAAAGGCAAAACAACCAATTGTATATCGTTTTTTGCAATCTTTAGATATTGTATGATGGAATCAGTATTAGAGATAATGTTTTTGTGGCTCAATACTACGCCTTTTGATGTTCCGGTAGACCCAGATGTGAAGATTATTGCTGCGGTGCTGTCATCCCGTGTTTTTTCATGCTTATCTGAGATATTATTTTTTATTGCCATATCATTTTTTTCCAAAACGTTATCTACATTCTTGTCTGTGATGATTTCTAATTTTTTATTGTTAAGCAATTCTATGAATTTGTCCTGAATAAAAAAATGCTCAATGCTGCAAAGCTTTATAATCTTAGAGAGCTCATTTTCTTCAATTTTTGTTGACAGTGGAACTGCAATGTTGCCAGATTTCATTATGCCAAAATATGAAACTATAAAGAAAACAGAATTTTCTGATATTAGGCCAATATTACTATTTTTTAATTTCAAGCCTTTAAGATAATTAGAGATTTTAACAATTTGTTTGTAAATATTACGATATGAGATACTTTCATACCTGCCTAAAATCAGTTTCTTTTCGAAGTCCTTTGTGTTTTCAAATAAATAATCGACAACATTCATAGATCTTTATCCTGTTTTTTATTATACATCTAATTATTTTACTTCTTCAATCAAGCCTGCTTCTTTTAGCTGATCAATTATTGGATATAAGTCAGAAACAGGCACCTTAATTATATTGCTGATTTCAATCAAATCATTTGAGCCATCTGCATAGGCTATGAAATCAACCATACTTCTTACTTTTTTGGCAGAGCCTTTTTTGCTTATTGTAGGATAAAGCCCTCTTTTTCCAAGCT
>Ga0187827_10004891_pt1 | contig 16129 bp, 13 predicted proteins | sample ETNtaG_39_FD_167969 | JGI IMG/M metagenome (GOLD analysis project Ga0187827, IMG submission 167969) | Marine microbial and viral communities from oxygen minimum zone, Eastern Pacific Ocean - ETNP2014_SV_150_PacBio MetaG (Illumina Assembly) | ecosystem: Environmental > Aquatic > Marine > Hypoxic...
AAAACAATTGTATCAATTGCGAAAAATAATTCTTCAAAGAAATACAATGTTTACTCAGAATTTTATAATGAAAAAATATCTTTTAATAATTTTATAAAATCAAAAAATAATCAATGGATTGATTATTTAAAAGGATGTTTATTTGTTTTTTATGATGAAAATAAAACTATAAATAATGTTTATTTGAATTTTCTAATTCAAAGTAATATACCTATCGGAAAAGGTATATCTTCATCTTCTGCACTATGTGTGGCTATCCTTAAGTCACTTGATGATTTTTTTAATATTGGATATTCCGATAAACACATCGCGATACTTGCACAAAAAGTGGAACGAAATTATATTGGTGTCTCAGGTGGAATTATGGATCAAATGGTTTCTTCCATTGGCATTCATGGCAAAGCATTTTTCTTAGATTGCTTAACACTTAAATATGAACTGATAAACCTTCCTAATAATTATTCTTTTGAATTACTAGACTCAGAAATTCAAAGAGATAACAGAAATAGTGCTTACAATAAAAGACATGATGAACTTAGAAAGGCAGAGGAAATACTAAAAGTAGAAAATTTAGGTAGTGTAAAAATTGATCAACTAAATAAAAATAAATTTAATGATTTGCTAATTTATAAACGAGCTTTGCACGTTGTGACTGAAAATCAAAGAACCAAAGATGCAAAAAACTTTTTACTTAAACAAGATATGAAACAATTTGGACATCTAATGAATTTAAGTCATATATCTTACTCACAAGACTTTGAAGCCTCTACTAAAGATGTTGATCTTTTAGTAAAACGATCAATTGAATCTGGAGCACTTGGATGCAGACTGACCGGTGGTGGTTTTGGGGGCTTTACTGTATCTTTAATTGAAAAAAAACATTATGATAAATGGTATAATCAAATGCTTAAGTTTTACTCAAAAGATAAATTTTTTAACGTGTAAATATTTGGAAAGTATAATGAAACCATTAGAAAACATTCTAGTAGTATCATTAGAACAAGCAGTAGCTGCTCCATTTTGTTCAGTTCGCTTAGCTGATTCAGGAGCAAGAGTAATTAAAATAGAACGTACTGAAGGTGATTTTGCAAGATATTATGATAAGGATGTTAAAGGTGAAAGTGCAAACTTTGTTTGGTTAAATAGAGGAAAAGAATCTTTAGTTGCTGATATTAAAAATAAAAAAGATCAACTTTTAATACAAAAAATTATTTCAAAAGCAGATGTGTATATACAAAATTTAGTCCCGGGAGCTGCTGAACGTGCAAAACTTGGATCAAAAGATTTAAGAATTATTAATGATAAATTAATAACATGTGATATTTCTGGGTATGGGCAAACTGGATCATACAGTCAAAGAAAAGCATATGATTTATTAGTACAAGCAGAATCAGGTCTTTGCAGCATTACAGGTAATCCTGACAGCCCGGGGAGAGTAGGTGTTTCTGTATGTGATATAGCATGTGGCTTAAATGCACATTCAGCTATTCTTCAGGCTTTATTAGTAAGAGAAAAAACAGGAAAAGGTTGTGGAATTGAGATATCTTTATTTGAAGGTATGGCAGATTGGATGAATGTACCATATTTACAATCCGTGTATGGAGGAAGGTCCATAAATAGAGTTGGTTTATCTCATCCATCTATTGCTCCATATGGAGCATTCTCTTCATCTTGTGGTAAGAAAATATTAATTTCTATTCAAAATGAAAGAGAATGGAAAAAATTATGCACTTCTGTTTTAAAATTGAAGAATTTATCTGAAAATAATAAATTTAATGAACCTACAAAACGAGTAATAAATAAAAAAGATTTAGATAATATTATTTCTAAAGAATTTATAAAATATAATAAAGATCATCTGATTAAAAATCTCAGTGAGGCCAATATTGCCTTCGGAGTTCTTAATGAAATAAAAGATTTAAAAAATCACCCTCATTTAAAAAAAATTAAATGTAAAATTGGAAATGAAGAAATAGAATTAATATCCCCACCTAAAATGTCTTTAAATCAAAAACAATCAACAACTAAAATTCCTAAAATTGGAGAAAATACAAAAAAAATAAAAAAGGAATTTTCTTTTTAAAAAAAATATTAGAATATCTTTATTTTTTCTTTTGAATAAAACCATAAATGTCTACTATATTCTTTGCCATACGAGCAGAAGCAGCATCTATCATTCTTCCATCAAATTGAGCTACCCCCTTACCTACTTTTGCAATTTTATTAATTTCCTCAAGTATTTTTATAGATTTATCAACTTCAATCTTAGTTGGGGAAAACACTTCATTTGCAAGATCAATTTGTGATGGATGTATAGCCCATTTACCCTCTAAACCCATTGCTGCAGCTCTTTTTGCAGCAGCAATATAAGATTTAGGATCATGATAGTCATCAAAAGCACCATCGATTGCTCTCAGACCATAAGCTCTACATGTCAAAACTAATTTTGATAAAGCATAATGCCATTGATCTCCTGGATAATCAGGATTCAATCCACCTATAACTGTTGTTCTAGATCTAATACTTGCAGCATAATCTCCAGGACCAAAATGAAGTGATTCCAATCGATTACTTGAAGTAACTATTTCTTTAATATTAATCATAGCTAAAGCTGTTTCAATTAAACATTCAATGCCAATCTTATTTATTAATTTGTTTTCTTTTTCTTTCTTGGTTATTAAGTTATCTATAATATAAACATCGTTTTTAGTTTCAATCTTTGGTATCAAAATAGTATCGATTTTATTTCCAGCTTTTTCTAGAATATTGGTTATATCTTCTTCAATATACGAAGTGTCTAAACCATTAATTCGAACTGATATTGTTTTGTTTTTCTTTTTCCAATTTATTTCATTAAGAGCTGTTATTACATTTTTACGTGCAGTTACTTTATCATTTGGGGAAATTGCATCTTCAAGATCTAATAAAATACAATCTGCATTTGAATTATATGCCTTTTCAAAAAATTTTGGTGAGGAGCCCGGAACAGCCAATTCACTTCTTTGAAGACGAATGGTACCACTTCTATGCTCTATATCATTCATTATAAGTTATATTTTAACATATAATAATAATTTAATGTTTATTCTTTACAAAAATTATTTAAAATTATGATATTTTAAAATTAATAAAAAAGGAGATTTTATTATGACAACAACAATGGGACATATTGGCATATCTTTGCCAAACATTGAGAAAGGGTTAAATTGGTACTGTGATACATTTGATCTTTATCAATTATCAGATATTATGGAAGCTTCTATTGATAATGAGGGTATTTTTTGTGAAATTGAAAAAAATATTTTTGGTGCAAGACATAAAAAATTTAAAGTAGTGCATTTATGTACCAGTGATGGATTTGGTGTTGAGTTATTTGAATTTGTTGATCCAATAAATGAAAAACCTGATGATAATTTTGAATATTGGAAAACTGGTCTTTTTCATATAGCTCTAACTGTAAAAAATATTGAAGAAATTTGTTCTAAAATCGCTTCTTCTGGAGGAAAACAAAGAAGTAAAATTTGGAAACCATGGAAAAACAAAGAATATAAAATTTGTTATTGTGAAGATCCTTGGGGAACTGTTTTAGAAATTAATTCACATCCTTATAGTTCAATTTGGTCAAATTATTCAGCTAATCATGAATTATAATATTATTTTTTAATCATGTACCTATTTTTTATTGAGTCTAAATAGATAGCAATAAAAATTAATGCTCCAGCAACAAAAGGATAAATATAAGGAGATACTCCACGAGTTCCTAAACCATTATTAATAATTATTAATAATAAAACTCCCGCCATAGTACCAGGCAAAACACTTCCTCTACCTCCAAATAAACTAGTACCTCCAATTACAACTGCTGCTACAGCTTGAAATTCCATTCCTCTACCAGTAAATGTTGTTATTTCACCTAAATACATTGATAATAATAAGCCACTAATTGCAGCACATATTCCAGAAATTACAAAAGCTAGAGCTTTTACTCTACGAACTGGAATACCTATCCTCGTAGCTGCTGTTTCATTATTGCCAACAGCATAGCAATATGTTCCAAAACGGGTTTTTTTTAAAACAATTTGAAGAAAAATCATTAAAAACAAACTTGTTAAAAAAATCAAAGGTAGTGAATTAGAAAAAAACTTTACGCTACCAAATGAAGCCAAAGGTTTCCCTATATAATGCATTGAACCACCAGTTATTACTAGAGCCAAACCACGGTAAGCTATCATTAGTGCTAAGGTTGTTAAAAGAGAATTCATTTTTAGATAAGCTACTAAGAAACCATTAAATAAACCAAATGATATGCCTACAAGTATCGCTACCATAATAGAAACAAGGGGATGATAATCAGCAGTTAAATATACTGCTGTAGCAGCTAGATAAGCAATTGACCCTATCGATAAATCAATATTTCCGGTAATTAAAACTAAAGTTAAACCTGCTGATGCTGCAAGTAAAAAACAAGCAGCTATACTAATTTGAGTCCAATTGCTTATAGATAAAAAATCATTTGATATAAAACCAAATAAAATGACTAAACAAAATAAAAGAATATAGAAACCATAAGAAAATATAAAGTGCTGTATTTGTGATAAATTAAAACTAGAGGATTGCATTTATTGTTCCTTGCCTAAAGCAACTGACATTAGATTTACTTCATTAATGCCTTCTCCTGATGCTTCGTGAACTATCACTCCATCTCGTAGCACTAATACTCTGTTACTCAATGACACTATTTCTTCTATTTCAGAAGAAACTAGTAATATAGACGCTCCATCACGAGCAAGTTCAGTGATTAAAGATCCTATTTCTTGTTTAGCTCCAACATCTACACCGCGAGTTGGTTCATCTAATATAAGTATTTTTGGTTTTTTATCCAGCCATCTAGAAAAGATAGCTTTTTGCTGATTACCACCACTAAGATTTTCTATACTTGTTGAGTAACTAGGTGTTTTAATTTTAAGTTGTTCTATATGATCTTGTGCAGATTGCATTTCAGCATTGGAATTCATTAAATTTAATCGTCCTCTTGAATAGTGATTTAAGTTTCCTGATGTGATATTTTTCCAAACAGGTTCAGAAATAAACAACCCATCAATTCTTCGACTTTCAGTAACATAGCCGCACTGCTTTAGTAGCTGCTTAGGAGAAATTTTTTTTGTCTTACTATCTTGGTACAAATATATTTCTCCAGATTCCATTGGATCGAGACCTAGCATTGTTCTAATTAATTCTGTTCTCCCTGAGCCCATTAATCCCCAAAGACCTAAAACTTCACCTTTGTTAAGAGTAAGATCAATGCCTTGTAGTAAATTTCCTTGCACTAAATTATTAATTTCTAAAATAGTTTCATTAGATGTTTCTTTAAAAATATTTTTACTGGCTGTTAAATCTCTTCCAATAATCATACGTATAATATTATTTTTTGATTCATCAGCAACATTTCCGCTTCCAACCAAACGACCATTGCGAAGAACAACATAAGTATCACATAGTTCTTGTATTTCATTGAGAAAGTGAGAAATGTAAACAATTATTTTATTTTCAGATTTTAATTTACGTACAACTTTAAATAGTTTTTCTTTTTCTTTAATGCTTAAGGAAGAAGTAGGTTCATCAAAAATCACTATGTCAGATCCAGTAGCAAGTGCTCTAGCAATTTCAACTATTTGCTTCTCTCCTGTTGATAATTCTTCGATTAAAGAATTTGGATTAATATCTGAACCAAGCATATCTAAAACTTGAGAAGATTTTTCAATAATTTTTGATTTGCTAATAAAAAAAGGCAGCAAATCATTTTTAGGCAAATCAGTCATATAAATATTTTCTGCAACCGTTTGAGAGGCAAAGTACAAAAGATCTTGATGAATAAAAGAAATACCATTTTTTGCAGCATCATTTGGAGATTGAAGTTGAATGTGATTATTGTTCAAAATAATTTTTCCTGAATCACTGGGATAAATTCCTCCTAATACATTCATTAAAGTGGATTTTCCTGCCCCATTAACGCCAACCAGTCCCATTATTTCACCGCTATTAGCTACGATAGAAACATCATTCAGCGCTTCAACGCCTGGAAAATTTTTTGTTATATTTAGCATTTCTAGTTTTTGTTTATTAATTGTCATTACTTATCTCGTCCGCAAAACATCCAAACCAATAACTGCTACCAATACGGACCCTTTAATAATCATTGCCAGAAAAGGAGATACCCCTAAAAGATTAAAAACATTTCCGAGCATAGTAATAAATAGCAACCCAAACATAGTTCCAATAACGCTACCAGAACCGCCTTTAAGACTAGCCCCGCCAATTACTGTAGCTGCTATAACATCCATAAGACGTACATCTCGCACCATTGAAGTTGTTGAGGTTTCCACAACAGCAGATAAAACAATAGCAGTAATGCCTGCCATTAATCCTGAAATAATATATGTTGTAAATTTAGCAAATTGAATATTTATATTGGAAACTTCTGCAGTTTTTTCGTTTTCACCAGTTAAATATAGCCACCGTCCATAAAGAGTCATTGACAATATAAAGCTACAAATAATCGCAACTAATAAAATCAAAATAGCTGGCACAGGTATAAAATTAAACAATCTTCCAGAAAAAATTTCAATAAATATATCAGGTAAGCCGTAAATGCTTTGAGCCTTAGTAAACCAAATTGCAAATCCTTGTGCTAAAACCATTGTAGAAAGCGTAACAATAAATGGTATCATTCGTAGATAAGCTATTGCTACACCATTTAGAGTGCCAAAAAAAACACTTACCATCATCATAAGTCCACAACCTAAAAAAACATTTTCTGTAGCAACCATAAATGTAGCGCCTACAACCGCTGAGGCAGAAACGACTGTGTAACTAGATAAATCTATACCTCCTGCAATCATAACAAATGTCATGCCCACAGCAAGAAAACCTAAAATACCCAGTTGTTCAAAAATATTAAGAATATTTCTTATGTTAGAAAAATTTGGAACTGTGAGACTAAAAATAATGGCAGCAATAATGGTTATTGATATTGGTATAATAAGATTATTACCACTAATTAATCTTTTAATTTTTTTTGTAAAAGAAAACCTAGTAGAAATAATATTATCAATCATCTGAATTTAATGTTCATAATATTACATATATAATAAATCTGTATATTATATGTATAGCAAGCCTGACTTTAAATTAATATTATTGTCAGACTTGCTTAATTTTTTTTAAGCCCAGAGTTGATCTTGTAAATCAGGTGAATCAACATTATCTGGAGTAAATACTGGTCCTTGGATCAGTATATCCTCAAATTTTTCTCCTGCTGCTAAACGAGGCATGATTTCTACAGCTTTTCTGCACATACCTTTAACATCAAAAATAGTATCAGCATCAAGATGTTTTGAACGAAGATTTTCAAGGCCAATAGGAAATACATCAACAGATGAATAATACATATGATCTGGATGCCCATGTGGATGCCATTTTCCTGCATCTTGCAATACTTGTTGGACACCTGTCATCATAACATCTGAAGCTACAGATATCATATTAACATCTGGATAAGCTTTAAGAGCAGGCGCTAATCCAGCTGCTGCTTGTGCAGGATCCCAGTTTCCAACAATATCTTGAACTATGTTAGCTCCAACTTCAGCCGCTGCTTCTTGTAAACCAACGCCTCTCAGACGTGAATTTTCATCACGCAAATCACCACTGACCCACAAAATATCTCCTATAGGAGCGCCATCTTTTTTCATAGTTTCGAAAACAGTTTTTGAAGATGAGTATTGCTGCCATTTTGCATCAATACCAACAAAAACATCAGCTTGATGTTTAGCATCAGCATGAACCTGCCTTAAAAAAGACATTGAAGGGATTCCAGCATCACGTGCTCTTTTTAAACTAGAAGAAATTGCTTTAGAATCAATTGGAAATACCAAAAGAACATCTACACCTCTGCTAATTAAGTCTTTAGCATCACTAGATTGTTTTGCTACATCCATATCCGCTGCTGTAAATACTAGTTCAATATTGCCAGCTGCATCAGCAAATTCATTTAGTAGTTTATGGCTAGTACTCCAAACAGCATCTTGCATGCCTGGCCAAGCCATTCCAACTGTAACTTTATCTGCTGCAAAAGCAAAATTTGTTCCACCGAAAGCTAAAGCCGCTGCTCCAGCAGCTCCACCTTTTAATACATTTCGTCTAGAAGTAAGTTTCTTAATTTTCATAATAAAAGTCCTCCAAAATATAATGATTTATTATATTAAGTAAAAGATTATAGCTTTTCAAAATTAAAAATACGAAATTATAGGTTAAAATATTAAAACTTATCCACTATGAATATTTTTTTAATAGATTTTATTGTCTTTAAGTCATTATTGTAGTGTGGATATTTTCTAGGGAAAACATGGATGAAATGCTAACTAATATTTAAGTTTTTCTTTTTCTCCAATAAGATTTTACTTCTAGAATCAATAATCGTTAAATATGATTTTCTGGTTTGATAACTATCAAATATTCGCGACATGGTTTGAAATACAATGACAACAACAAGAAGAACTGATGTAAAAAATTGGACAAAATGAACTTGCATGGCATAAAAGACAAGTCCCGTATTTAGAAAGTTAACAGTTAACGATCCTATAGCTGCTCATTAACCTAATTATAAAAACATTAATAAAATCATTTATACACTTTAAATATATTCATAATGAATATATCAAGTATTGTGAAATATTCAATTTGAATATTTTTTTAGAGAAACAAAGGACATAATCTAATGAATAAGAATGAATTAAACTCCATTATCAACTTTGTTGATGAATCAAGAGATAAATTTTCCAATTATTTGTCTGTTGTTGATGTTGATTCAGATTGGAAAATGATCTCCTATCTCGTGGAGCAACACTTAAATAATAAAGTTGTAACAACAAATAGCTTAATAAGTATTTCCGGCCTTGCTTTTACAACAGGTTTGCGACGCGTTAACAAGTTGATTGAAAAAAAAATATTCATCAAAAGACCTAGAACCTCAACTGGAAAATCGTTTTCAATACATCCAAGTGAAAAATTAATTAAAGATTTTTTTAATTTCCTTTACTCCATAAAAAGCACCATTGCCTCTAATCTTGGTTTCAGTGAATTGGAGACAAAATCCGATTATTATTTTGGAATGTCTCTCTCGGCCGCTAACATTGTTCCTCCTCCCCATATTCTATCTCAAGACTTTAAAAAAAACACCGTGATACAAATACTGACCAACACCAACCCGACTTTTTTGGTAATTAAAAATAATCTGCAGTTTTTTGAAAATATACTAGGAGTAAAAATTCAACTTAAAACATTAGAATTGGATAAATTACATGATGAAATTTTCATAAATTCTAGATTAAAACATTCAAAATATGACATTATTGCCTTCAATCTTCCTTGGTTGGGAGAGTTAGTAGAAGAAGATGTGTTACAACCACTAAGTAAATTTCTTTTTTCTGAGGGAATAAATTTACAAGATTTTCATCAAGCTGGCATAGAAGGAAGTACTTACAATCATGATATTTTTGGCCTCCCTATAGAGACAATTCCTGATCTTTTGTTTTATAGAAAGGATATTTTGAATAAATATGGTTTAAATCCTCCCATTACAACAGATGATTTACTCAATACAGCATTAACAATTCAAAATCAGAAGTGTGAATTGTCCCCAATTAGTTGGCCTGCCCAAAAAGGCACACCGCTCGGTACTTCATTCATTCTTGCATTGGCGAACTTTGGACAACCTATAATAAATTTAAAGCACATCCATTCAAACAATTTTGATACCAGCCGATTAGACAAAAATATTAAACCTTTTATAAATACTAAAACTGCCATTGAAGCGGGAAATTATTTAAAAAAATTAGTTCAAATTTCTCCTAATAATGTTTCATCGATGTCTTGGGATGAATGCGCGAAACACTATGCTGATGGAAATTCAGTTATGGTCATGAGCTGGTCAAGTAGAGCTCACTTATTTGAGTTAAACAAAAATTCACCTGCTTATTTAAATACTGGTTATTTACCACTTCCTGCAGCAAAAAAAGATTTTCAATTATCACCGATAGGTGGTTTTTCTTTTGGTATACCAAAACAGTTAGATTCCGATCGAATTAATATATGTTTAAAAATTATCAAGCACTTAATTTCTCCTCAAGTCATGAAATACTATATTGAACAAGGCAGTCTTTCTTGTCCTTTATTTAGCGTATCACACGATCCTGAGGTAAAACGAATAAGTCCAATTTTTGAAAATATTGATAAAATGGAAAAAGATGGAAAGATTGTGCAGTGGCCTAGAGTTGCTGTTCCTCAATATTCAAAAATTGCAAACATCATCGGCAACGAACTTTATGATGGAATTTTTTATTCTAAAGGGATCAAAGAAGCTCTAAATAAAGCTCAAACTGAAGTAGAAAAATTATTTAATTAATTCTCTAATTTATATTTTTTTTATTTCTTTTTTAAGTTTATAAATATATGTTTAACAGAATATAGGATTAAATTAAAAATTATTCATTATGAATATATTTTAGATAGATTTTTTTCTTAATCAGCAATTTAATACGATAGATATTTTTGAGGAAATATGGATAAAGAAAGATTAAAGGGGAAAAATATTTTAATTACAGGTGCTGGAAGAGGTATGGGTGCTGCCGCAGGAGAATATTTCTGTGCTCAAGGTGCTAAGGTATGTTTGACAGATGTAAATATTGATGGTTGCAAAGAAGTAGAGGAAAAAATCCGCTCCAATGGTGGAGAGGCTATTTCTTGTAAACTAGATGTTAGAAAAAGAGAAGACCACGTTGCTGCAATAAAAGCTACGGTTGATGCTTTTGGAAGTCTTAATGTCTCTTTAAATAATGCTGGTGTCAATAAACCTCTTTTTTTCATGGATATTACTGAAGAGAATTATGATTTTATTATGGACATTAATGTTAGAGGCCCATTATTAGGAATGCAAGAACAAGCTCGTCAAATGATTAAACAGGGTAAAGATAATGGTCCTTATAAAATTTTACATGTCGCTTCTATCTTATCTAGAGAAACCTTTGATGATGTTGTAGTCTATGGGATGAGTAAACATGCTATAAAAGGCTTGATACAGGGCGGAGCGAAAGCTTTAGTTGAACATAATATAACAGTTAATGGATATGGTCCTGGTGTAGTTAGAACTGAATTATGGGAACAACTTGATAAAGATTTAGTAGAAATTGGAAAATTTAAAAAGCACGGAGAATCAATGGATTCTATTGCTGAAAACATGATTCTAATGAAGCGGTACTCCTATCCTGAAGATGTAGTGGGAACAGCAGCTTTTTTAGCAAGTCCTGAATCAGATTATATGACTGGCCAAATTTTAATGATAGATGGTGGGATGGTATTGCAATAACTATGTCTGAACCAATAATAATTAAACCTGAAGATCTTGATCCTCAATATAACTGGAAAAGACCTATTATGGCTCCTGGCCATATGGCAGTTGATTATGAAGAGCGAGTTAATTTTACTAGGTTACACAAATATCGACTTGGGAGAGCTAAAGAGGCTTTAAAAAAATCAGCAGCAGGATCTTTACTTTGTTTTGATAATAATAATATTAGATATCTAACTAGCACAGTAATTGGCGAATGGTCTCGAGATAAAATTTGTAGATATGCACTTCTTCCTGCAGATAATGATCCAATTTTATGGGATTTTGGATCTGCTGCTAAACACCATCAGCTATATTCACCTTGGTTACCTAAAGAGAATTGGAAAGCTGGCATGGTTGGACTTAGAGGAACTGTTCATCCAGACGTGGGTTTAATGAAAAGAGCTGCTTTAGAAATCAAATCTATTTTATCAGAAAAAGGTTTATCTAATATGCCAGTAGGTGTTGATCTAGTAGAACCTGCTATGATGCTCACACTGCAAGAAGAAGGCATTCAGGTAATAGATGGACAACAAATTCTTTTAGAAGCAAGAGAATTAAAATCTAAAGATGAAATGATTCTTTTAAATCAAGCATGTGCGATGGTTGATGCCACTTATCATATGATATATGAAGACATGAAGCCTGGTGTGAGTGAAGCTCAAATAGTTGCAAAATCTAACAAACTTTTATATGATTTAGGATCTGATGATGTAGAGGCAATCAATGCAATATCAGGAGAAAGATGTAGCCCACATCCTCACAATTTTACTGATAGGATTTTCAGACCAGGGGATCAGGCTTTTTTTGATATTTTACATTCATTTAATGGTTATAGGACTTGTTATTATAGAACATTTAATATTGGAATGGCATCTTCGACTCAGCTTGATGCTTATAAACAATGCAGAGAATGGCTTGATAGTGCTATCGAATTAGTTAAACCAGGAGTATCAACTGACAAAATAGCTTCTGTTTGGCCAAAAGCAGAAGAATTTGGTTTTGCTAATGAAATGGATGCTTTCGCTTTGCAATTCGGTCATGGTATTGGCTTGAATCTCCATGAAAGGCCAATTATTAGTAGATTGGTTTCTATGGATTCACCTAATGAAATTAAAGAAGGCATGGTCTTTGCTTTGGAAACTTATTGTCCTGCAAAAGATGGTTATTCAGCAGCAAGAATTGAAGAGGAAATGATTGTTACAGATAAAGGATGTCAGGTAATTACTCTTTTCCCTGCAGCAGAAATGCCAATTGCTAACAAATATTAGTTTAAATTAAAAAAGCTTTCTTATGGTTGAATTAAACGACGATATTGGTGAAAAAAAAAGAATTGAATTATGGACTATGCTTCTCAAGTTACGACTTGTAGAAAAAAAAGCATATGATTTATTTCTACAAAATTTAGTAAAAGGAACAAGCCATTTAGCACTCGGTCAAGAAGCCATAGGAAGTGCTTTCGGAGTGGCACTAGAAAAAAAAGATTTTACTTTTTGTACTTATAGAGGACATGCTCATACATTATCGCGTGGTGCAAGTATGGAGGGAGTTCTAGGGGAATTAATGGGAAGAGAATGCGGCTTAATGCGTGGCAAAGGCGGATCAATGCACTTAACCGATGTTAAGAATGGTGTAATGGGATCCTATGCAATAGTAGGTGCTCATATCCCTATCGCTAATGGAACTGCCTGGGCCTCACAATATAATAACACTGGTGCAGTAACCACTTGTTTTTTCGGTGATGGTACTACTAATATTGGAGCATTTCATGAAGCTCTAAATATGGCTAAAATTTGGAAATTACCTGTTGTTTTTATTTGTGAAAATAATTTTTATATGGAATACACACCAATTAGGCAAGTAACTTCTGTGGAAAATCCAGCTGCTGATAGAGCTAGTGCATACAATATGGAGAAAATTATTGTAGATGGAAATGACGCGGATGAAATGTATAGAATTGCAAAAATAACAATTGATAAAGCACGTAGAGGAGATGGCCCTTCATTAATTGAAGCAATAACTTATAGACATAGTGGACATTCAAGAGCTGATCCAGCAAAATATAGACCTAAAGAAGAATCCGAAGAATGGATAAAAAATAGAGATCCTATAAAAATATATAGAAAAAGATTAATCGAATTTGGTATTAAAGAATCTAAAATTTTATCAATTGAAAATAGCATTAAAGATCAAGTAGAAAAAGCTACAGCAATTTGTAAAAAATCACCTGATCCAAAAATTGATTTGATTCACACTGATCTTTGGTCAAATGGAGGTTCTGAATGGCACAATTAACTTATAGGGAGGCTGTTTCACTCAGCATAGCTCAATGCATGCGAAAAGATGACAAAGTTGTTTTCTTAGGTGAAGATGTTGGTGCTGCAGGGGGAGTTTTCAAAGCAACAGTGGGTTTGCTAGAAGAATTTGGTCCTAAAAGAGTTAGGGATACACCTATATCTGAACAAGCGATATTAGGAGCTACAATGGGAGCTGCTATGGTTGGACTACGACCAATTGCTGAAATAATGTTTTCTGATTTCTTAGCTGTTTGTTGGGATTTAATTGCAAATGAAATAGCAAAGACAAGATATATGTCAGATGGACAAATAAGCTTACCTCTTGTTGTAAGAACAGGTAATGGAGCAGGATCAAAATTTGGAGCTCAACATTCTCAAAGTTTAGAAAATTGGTCCATGGCTGTCCCAGGTTTAAAAGTTGTTGCACCTAGTAATCCGAAAGATGTTATAGGATTAATGACTTCGGCTGTAGCTGATCCTGATCCTGTAATTTTTTATGAACACAAATCTTTATATCCAATGAAAGAAGAAGTTATCGACACAAACTTCACAATACCACTTGGTGAAGCAAATTTATTACATAAAGGTAATGATGCTTGTATAATTTCTTTAGGATTAATGGCACAAAGATCTTTAGAAGCTGCAATAGTATTAAAAGAAAAACATAATATATCTGTTACTGTCATTGATCTTAGATGTTTGGTACCTCTTGATTTACAATCAATTAAACGTGAAGTAAAAAAATCAGGAATTATTTTTACAGTAGAGGAAAATCCCCGCTTATGCGGTTGGGGAGCTGAAATCTCTTCTATAATTGTTGAACAATGTTTTGATCAATTAAAAACTCCAATAATTAGAATCACTACTCCCCATATTCCAATTCCAAGTGCAGATATTTTAGAGAATAATACAATTCCAAGTACTGAATTGATTATAGAAACATTAGCAAATAAATTAAAAAAAATATAGGAGAATTTATGGAAATTATTTTACCAAATATTGGGGAAACAGTTGATGAAGGAAAAGTTGTAAAATGGTTAAAACAAGTCGATGACCAAGTTAATGATGGAGATATTTTATGTGAAGTTGAAACAGATAAATCAATTATGGAAGTTCCCTCAACAATTGATGGAACGATAAAAGAAATTAGAGTAAAAGAAGGTGATATAGTGCCTGTTGGTACTATACTAGCAATTGTTGAATAAAAACAAATGGAAAAATATCAACTTTATATTGATGGAAAGTTTCAAGATTCATCTTCAAAAAAAACATTTGAATCTTTAAACCCTGCGACCGAAGAGCCTTGGGCTTTAGTTCCTGAAGCAGAAACTGAAGATGTAAATAAAGCAGTGAATGCTGCTTATAATGCTTTTCATGGAGAATGGTCTTCTTTTTTACCCAATGAACGTGCTAAATTTCTAAGAGCAATTGGTGATCAACTAAAAAACAATGCTGAATTGCTGGGAAAAATTGAGACTAGAGATACAGGAAAAATGTATAAAGAAACAAAATTTCAAGCAAGCTATATTGCAGAATATTATTATTATTATGCTGGATTAGTTGATAAAATTGAAGGATCAACCTTGCCAATTGATAAACCTGATATGCAAGTATTTACTACACGGGAGCCAATAGGTGTTGTAGCAGCTATTGTTCCGTGGAACTCTCAACAATTATTAACTGCTATCAAACTTGCCCCTGCTCTTGCCATGGGAAACACAATAGTAGTAAAGGCATCTGAGGTAGCCCCTACGCCTTTATTTGAATTTGCAAAACTTGTTAATAAAATTGGTCTTCCAAGAGGAGTAATTAATGTAATTACTGGTTTTGCAGATCAGTGTGGTAAAGTTTTAACTACTCATCCAAAAGTTGATCGTATAGCTTTTACAGGTGGAATGCACGCAGCGAAACATATTGTAAAAAACTCTGCTCAAAATTTATCTCAAGTCACTCTTGAACTTGGGGGCAAAAGTCCTGTTGCAGTGTTTAAAGACGCCAATATTGATAATGCTATTAATGGTGTAACAGCTAGTATATTTGGTGCAAGTGGACAAAGTTGTATTGCTGGGTCTCGACTTTATCTGGAAGATGATATTTACAATGAATTCCTTGACAAGATTTCTAACAAAGCAGAAAAAATAATAATTGGCTCTCCTATGGATGACAAAACACAAATGGGACCTTTGTGTACACTTAAACAATTAACTAATATAGAGGAAAAGGTTAAAGCAACTGTTCAAGAAGGTGGTAAATTAATTACAGGTGGTGAGAGACCAAAGGAAATAAATCAAGGGTGGTATTATAAACCAACAATTATTGAATGCGATCATCATAATTTGCCTGTCGCTGAAAATGAATTATTTGGACCGGTATTATCAGTCATGAAATTTAC
>Ga0187827_10004892_pt1 | contig 16125 bp, 14 predicted proteins | sample ETNtaG_39_FD_167969 | JGI IMG/M metagenome (GOLD analysis project Ga0187827, IMG submission 167969) | Marine microbial and viral communities from oxygen minimum zone, Eastern Pacific Ocean - ETNP2014_SV_150_PacBio MetaG (Illumina Assembly) | ecosystem: Environmental > Aquatic > Marine > Hypoxic...
TATCAAAACGGCCTGAAGTAAGAGCCAAACTTCGAGCGGCCGCATTAAATAGATATAAATAATTATTAAGGGTAGAAGATTAACACAGACAATTCTGCCCTTATTAAATAGATATAAATAGTAGTATGAAGAAATGGGTGAGAACAATATTAATAGAATATCTCTATATTTTTGTGTTTGCTATTATAATATTGGCATTAGCATACTGTACGGTTAACATATAAATAGTGGTATGACAACTACAACTAAAATGGATAGGCAACCAACAAAGTTGGATTTCGCCTCACCACAACAGTTTAAATTTCAAATTACAAAACTGCCTAAAGTGGAATACTTTTGTACAAGTGTTAATGTGCCTGGTATTTCATTAGGATCATTGGAACAAGAAACTCCATTGACAGATATACCTTTACCTGGATCAGTATTGAGTTATGGTGATTTGGTTATGACATTTATTGTAGATGAAAATTTAGAAAACTATAGAGAGATACATGGTTGGATGACAGGTTTAGGATTTCCTAAAGACAGGTCACAATTTAGAGCGTTGTTAGCTAGTGGTGCTGATAGATTTCCAACATCTTCTGGTACAAATCAAGAAACAGACGCAGGTAAGGTTAAACATGGTGCTGGTAATGTGGGTGCTATCTATTCAGACGCAACTTTAAATATACTTACTAGTAAAAATAGGTCAAATATAGAAGTAAGATTTAGTGATGTTTTTCCAGTTAGATTAACTGGATTAGATTATGACCAACAGGCAACGGATGTATCTTATCTAACAGCAAGTGTGACTTTTAATTATAAGATATTTGAGTTTGCTTTAAAAAGTGCAAGTAGAGCTACAGAAACCTCTTCCTAAACTTTACATTTTTATTAAATTATGATACATTGGAGAGATTATGGATTTAGAAAAATTACAAGAACTAGCTGATAAAGATTTGAAGATTAATGATACTGAACTTGATTTAGAATCTTTAAACACACCTCAATTACACAACAAATTTATGAAACATCTATCAAAATATAGATTGATGTTAAGTAGAGCGGAATCGGATTTAGCAGAAACAAAAAGAAAACTTTGGGAATATTATACAGGTAAAGCTGATGTTGAAGTTTACAAAGAAAATCCCTTTAACTTTAAGTTGTTAAGACAAGATGTGGACAAGTATATAGAATCAGACCAAGAGTATATTAAAGCAAAACAAAAGGTTGATTATTTAACAACAACGGTTGAATTTTTAGATAGAACAATAAGACAAATTTCAAATAGAACATTTACTATTAAGAACGCTATTGACTGGCGTAAGTTTACTAGCGGCGCTGTTTAATGTTATATCATCTTAAAGAATCTGCCAGGCCTGAAGACTTTTTATTCTCATATATAGTGTAATGGAACATTTAGATAAATTTAAACAAGTCATAGACGAATATAAAGAAGATGGAAGATACCGAGTCTTTAATGATATAGTTAGGACTAGAGGAAACTTTCCTCACGCTATTTGGTATTCAAAATACTCAATTAAAAAAATAGTCAATTGGTGTTCTAACGATTATTTAGGTATGGGACAACACTCTTATGTTATAGACTCAATGAAAACAGCATTAGAATCAAGTGGGGCAGGAGCTGGAGGTACAAGAAACATATCTGGTTCTACTCACTATCATAATGCTTTAGAAGAAGAATTAGCAGATTTTCATAAAAAAGAAAAGGCATTAATATTTACTTCAGCATATAATGCTAATCAAACAACTTTAGAAACTTTAGGAAAAATTATACCTGACTTATTGTATATATCAGACTCATTAAATCATTCTTCTCTTACAAGGCATTAGGCATAGTAGATGTAAGAAAGAAATATTTAAACATAATGATGTAGAAGATTTAGAAAGAATTTTAAAATCATACGAAGGTCCAAAATGTGTAGTATTTGAAAGTGTATATTCTATGGACGGAGATATTGGACCAGTAAAAGAAATAAATGAATTAGCAAAAAAATATAATGCAATAACATTTTTAGATGAAGTACACGCTGTTGGTCTTTATGGACAAGAAGGTGCTGGAATATGTGAAAGAGATAATGTAGAAGTTGATATAATAAATGGAACATTAGCAAAGGCGTTCGGTGTACAAGGTGGATACATTGCAGGAAAGAAAGATTTTATTGACGCCATAAGAAGTTTGGCAAGTGCTTTTATATTTACAACTAGTTTAAGTCCAGTTATTTGTGCTGGTGCTTTAACAAGTATTAAATATGTTAGAGACCATCCTGAATTAAGAGAACAAATACACGAAAGAGCAAATAAAACTAAATTAGAACTTGCTAGACAAGGTATAGAAGTTATGAAAAATGATAGTCATATTGTTCCTGTAATTATTGGGGACCCTAAAAGAGCTAAAGCAATATCAGATGAACTTTTATATAAAGAAGGTATCTATGTACAACCTATTAATTGGCCGACTGTTCCTGTAGGTACTGAAAGATTAAGATTTACTCCTGGACCATTTCATACAGACGCATTAATCTTTGATATGGTAGTAAAACTAAAAGCGGCAATGAAAAAATGTGGTGGTAGAAATGCAATACAAAGTAGTGCCTAAACATAAAGAATATATTTTACCAACAACTAGATATTTAATAATAGACAAAAAAGATGATGTCTATTTAAAAATCCAAGCTGAGGAAGATATTCGTAGAGAACTAGGTGCTTATTTCACATTTGAAGTACCTGGTTTTAAGTTCATGAATCTATATAGAAATCGGGTATGGGATGGCAAAATAAGGTTGTTTTCATATGCAACAGGCCAAATATATGTTGGATTATATCCATACATATTAGATTGGTGTAAGAAAAATGAAGTAGAATGTGTTGATGGATCAAAAATACAAGACACTAAAGTTGAAGATAAGAAGGTTGACCAATTTATTAATGCCCTAAACATACCATTAGAAGTTAGAGATTACCAGAAGGAGGCCTTTATATATGCTGTTAGAAAAAATAGGTGTTTATTGCTTTCTCCTACTGCTAGCGGGAAATCTCTTATTAGTTATCTACTTGTCAGATTTAATATATTAAGATTAAAAGAAAGAAAGAAAAAGATACTTATTATAGTGCCAACAACCTCTTTGGTTGAACAATTATATAAAGATTTTAAAGATTATGGATGGGCACCGGATAGAAATTGTCATAGAATATATCAAGGACATGAAAAAGATACCAATAAACCGGTTGTTATATCTACTTGGCAGTCTATCTACAATCTACCAAAGTATTGGTTTAAACAATTTGGTATGATAATAGGTGATGAAGCTCACTTATTTAAAGCAGTTTCCCTTACAAAGATATTAACAAAGATGATAGATTGTCAGTATAAAGTTGGCATGACTGGCACTTTAGATGGTACTAAAACACATAAGTTGGTATTAGAAGGTCTATTTGGTGCAGTAAATAAAGTGGTAACCACAACTGAGCTACAAGAAAAGAAACAGTTAGCAGACTTAAAAATTTTCTGTTTAATATTAAAGCATGGTGCAATTGAATGTAAACATAATTTTGGAAAAACATATCAAGAAGAAATGAATTACCTGGTTCAAAGTGAAAAAAGGAATAAATACATACGAAATTTGGCGGTTAACTTACAAGGTAATACGCTTTGTTTATTTCAGTATGTAGAGAAACACGGCCAAACTCTATATGATATGATAACAGAAAAGGCCGAAGATAAGAAAGTATTTTATGTCCACGGTGGAGTTGAAGCCGCAGAGCGAGAACAGGTTAGAGAGATTACAGAAAATTCAGACAATGCTATTATCATTGCTTCGTATGGTACTTTCAGTACCGGTATTAATATTCGTAACCTACACAACATTGTTTTTAGTAGCCCTAGTAAATCTCGGATAAGAAATTTGCAATCAATAGGTAGAGGATTGAGATTAAAAGATAACAAATCTCATGCCACTCTATACGATATTGCAGACGATTTAACATATAACGAAAAGGAAAATTACACCCTATCTCATTTTAGGGAAAGGATAAATATATACAATGAAGAAGACTTTGATTATGAAATCCACAATGTAGAGTTAAACAATGCAGAATCAAAACCTAGATAAACAAATCAAAATAATTAAACTAGTTAATGGTGACGATATAGTTGCGAAGATTCCTGAAGGCAAGGAACAAATGCCTGAAACTTCGCCGTTATTGAGATTATATAAACCATTACAAATTAAGTATGTACCACAAATGACCAATCTAGGATTAAGAGATTTTATTGCTTTGATTCGTTGGACTAATTATACCAATGATAATATTATAACAATACCAAAAGACAAGATAATGACAATCACCATAGCTTCTTCTGAAATGAATACAAGTTATCATCATTTAGCTAGTGATTATGATAAGATGGATAAACCAAAGAAGAGTGATTTTTATAAACAAAAGCCACTTTCGCCAGAAGAGAATAGAAAGTTAAATGATATATTTAAAGATTTTGAAGATGATTTGAATGAAAAGGATCCAACAATCCACTAGGTATTCTCCTCAAAGGCGGACACCCCTATTATAACCAAAATTTTTCAATTGTCAAGTGTGGAATGAACATTGACTTTTTTAAAAAAACCTAGTATAGTGAGGATATTATGACAATAAAAAAGAAACCAGAACATTATGTTAACAATAAGGAATTCTTGGCCGCAATGGTTGAGTATCGTAAATCTGTTAACAAATCTAAAAGAACCAAACAAATCAAACCAAGAGTACCAGACTATGTTGGTGAATGTTTTTTAAAAATTGCCAACCACCTATCATTTAGACCTAACTTTATTAATTATACTTATAGGGACGATATGATAAGTGATGGTATAGAGAATTGCCTACAGTACCTTGATAATTTTAATCCAGTTAAATCTAACAATCCATTTGCATATTTTACACAAATAATCTATTATGCTTTTATTAGGAGAATCCAGAAAGAAAAAAAACAAACAACAATAAAACAAAAACTAATAGCGGATGCCAACTATGATGACCTGACATTGCAACCAGGAGAAGATAGAGAATTTAAAAATCAATTTACAGAATTTTTACAAAAAAATTTACCAAAAGAGGACAAAGAAACAGTTAATAAGAATAAGATAAAAAAGAAACAGAAAAGGAAAAAATAATTATGAAAATTGATAAGATTATAATAGTCGGTGGAGGTTCCGCTGGCTGGATGACTGCTGCTACTTTAGTTAGAGCATTTCCAAATAACGATATAACTGTAATAGAATCACCTAACATTCCAACAATATCAGTTGGTGAAAGTACAATACAAAAAATTAGACAATGGACAAAATTTTTAGACATTGATGATAAAGACTTTTTAAAACATACAGATGGCACTATTAAGTTTAGTATTAAGTTTACAGACTTTAATGGAAAAGACGAGGCGGCATTTCACTATCCTTTTGGTTCAGTTATCACAGAAGGAACTAAAATGAATTATAATGATTGGTGGATGAAAAAGGCATTTAATCCAGAAACACCGGTTTCAGATTATGCTGATTGTTTTTCTCCTGTTATGGCATTAATTAATCAAGGCAAAGGTGCTTATAACTTTCATGGTTTTGACCTTGACCGTGATTCTGCTTATCAGTTTGACGCAATTAAATTTGGTCTATGGTTGAAGGATAATTATTGTTTACCAAGAGGTGTTAAACATATACAAGAAGAGATAAAAGATATTAAACAAGATGAAAATGGTATTGTTTCTTTAAACAAACATACAGCAGATTTATATGTTGATTGTACAGGTTTTAAATCAATGCTTTTAGGTGGTGCATTAAAAGAACCTTTTGAACCTATCCCTAAACTACCAAATAATAAAGCGTGGGCAACCAAGATTCCTTATGTAGATAAAAAGAAAGAATTTGAATCTTTTACCAACTGTACAGCAATAGAGAACGGTTGGGTATGGAATATACCATTGTGGAGTAGAGTTGGTACAGGTTATGTTTATTCAGATAAATTTGTAGATGATGAAACTGCTTTAAAAGAATTTAAAAATCATTTAGCAGGTGTACGACCTGGGTTTGGTAATGAGGAACATGAATTTAGAAACATTAATATGAGGTGTGGTATACACAAAAGATTATTTGTAAAAAATGTGGTTGCTGCAGGACTATCTGGTGGATTTATTGAACCACTAGAGAGCAATGGTCTATTTTCAATGCACGAATTTTTAATAGAACTTGTAAGAAATTTAAGAAGAGGTGAAATTACACAATGGGATAGAGATAACTTTACATTTGCTTGTAAATCTATCTATTATGGATTTGCTGAATTTGTTGGATTGCATTATGCTTTATCAACAAGAAATGATACACCATATTGGAAAGCAAATAACAATAGAGATTGGGAAGAAAGTTTATATAACATGAAACCTAAAGCTTTCCTTGGATATTTACAAGCTGCTTTACAAAGAAATAAATATTGGGAGTTTCCTATGGATACTCTTGAAAAAGCTGGTAATAGTGGATTACATTTTATAGCTGCTGGTTTTAATTGGGCACCAACTGATTTACCTAATTTAATATATCATACACATAAAACTAAAGAAGAAATAAAAGAAATAATGGATCCATATATAAAGAAATTAACTGAAAAAAAAGATGAATGGAATAAAGACGCTGAAAAGTATCAAAGTTACCATGACTTTATATTAGAAAATTATTATAAGTAATATGCGAATCGCCTTGCTAAATGACAGCCATTTCGGGTGTCGTAATGACAATCCAGCATTTATAGAATATCAAAATAGATTTTATGAAGAAATATTTTTTCCATATTTAAGAGATAATGGTATTAGAACACTAGTACATTTAGGTGATGTTGTTGATAGAAGAAAATTTATCAATCATAATACAGCCTGGAATTTTAAAAAGGTTTTTTGGAACCAACTAGAAGACCACGGTATAGATACGCATGTCATTTTAGGCAACCATGATACCTATTATAAGAACACTAATGAAGTTAATGCTTTACAGAATTTAAGTATATCCAATAACGCAAAAATTTATACACATGCTACAGATGTGGAGATTGATGGTTTAAAAATACTTTTTATACCTTGGATATGTAATGATAATGAAGCAGAAACTATTAGAACTGTTGGCAATTCAAAAGCTCAAGTAGCAATGGGACACTTGCAAATAAAAGGTTTTGAAATGCATAGTGGACATATGAACGAACATGGTCATGATAGAGAAATATTTAACAGACAAGAAATGGTTATATCAGGACACTTTCATAAAAAATCAGATGACGGACACATCTATTATCTTGGTACACAATACGAAATAACTTGGTCAGATTATAATTGTCCAAAAGGATTTCATATATTTGATACAGAAACCAGAGAATTAAAAAGAATACCAAATCCTATACAAATACATAAAAAAATAATTTATAATGATAAAGAAACTAATTATGACCAATTTAAATTGGCAGAATATGATAAGTGTTTTGTTAAACTTTATGTATCAAATAAAACCGACAATGATATGTATGAACGGTTAATGGATAGATTTTATAATCAAATAAATGTACACGCTATAGATGTCATAGAAAGTCCTTCAGATATTGGAGCTTCAGTACCAGAAAATCTATTAGAAAAAGGTGAAGATACATTAACATTTTTAAATAACTATATTGACAAAATAGATAGTGATTTAGATAAACATAAACTAAAAGAGTTTGCTAAAGAGTTGTATCAGGAGGCTAGTGAGTGATATTTTTTAAAAGAATTTCCTATAAGAACTTTTTATCAACTGGTAATATACCAATTGAAATAGATTTAAGTAGGTCTCAAACAACTTTAATAGTAGGTGTGAATGGTAGTGGTAAGTCAACACTATTAGACGCATTATGTTTTGTATTATTTAATAGACCATTTAGAATTATTAAAAAAGAACAAATGATAAACACTATTAACAATGCTGATTGTTTAGTAGAAGTAGAGTTTGATGTTGGTACCAAGAACTATATTATAAGAAGAGGTATTAGACCAAACCTATTTGAAATATTTTGTAATGGTAAAATGATAAATCAAGACGCAAACAATATAGATTATCAAAAATATCTTGAACAAAATATAATGAAATTAAATTACAGGTCTTTTATTCAGGTGGTTATGTTAGGGTCTTCCTCGTATGAGCCGTTTATGAAAATGAAACCAAGATATAGAAGAGAAGTTGTGGAAGAAATACTTGATATTAGAGTTTTCGGCTTAATGGACTTAATTTTAAGGTCACAACAAAGTGATTTGCAAAAAAAGTTAACGGAGGTTCGTCACCAATGCGAACTAATAAAGAGTAGATATGAAACTGAAGCAAAGTATCTAAAATCTCTCCAAGCGCAGGATATTGACGAGGAAAGCAAACAAAAGGAAAGACTTAAAACAAATGAACAAAACAGACTAGAATACGATAAAAAACTAATAACTATAAATGAAGCTATAGCTGTAAGTCAAAATCAATTACAACATAAAGATAAGACTGAAAAACAGTTAAGACAATTAGAGAAGATAGAATCAAAGATAGACCAGAATTTAGATAATCATAATAAGTCATTAAAATTTTTTGTTGATAATGATACTTGTCCTGTATGTACACAACCTATTAATAAGAAATTTAAAGAACATAAAGTGGAAGAAGAACACCAAAAGTGTGCTAAACTAGAAAAAGGTATAAAAGAATTATTAACTGAAATAACAAAACAAGAAAAGAAAATAACAGGTTTCAATAAAATATCTGAAAAGATTAATGAACAACAAATAGAGGTTGCCAAAATCTCTTCATCATTAACAGCACTAAAAGAACATAGTGACCAAATACATGAGGAAATGAAAAACAAAAACATTGGAGAAATTGATATTGAAAAAATGGCAGTAGAACTAGAAAACATAAAAGGTGATATAAAAATTGCTGACGACAATTTAAATAATGTTACCGAAGAAAAAGGTTATGTAGATATATTAAGAGAGATACTTAATGACAAAGGTGCCAAGGCACAGATAATAAGAAAGTATGTGCCTATTATGAACTCACTTATTAATAAATATTTACAAGCAATGGATTTTTATATATCATTTGTTTTAGATGAGGAGTTTAATGAAACAGTAAAGAGTAGATTTAGAGATACATTTAATTATAATAACTTTAGTGAAGGTGAAAAGATGAGAATAGACCTTGCATTGTTATTTACTTGGAGAGATATTGCTCGTTTAAAGAATAGTACAAATACCAACATACTGGTATTAGATGAGATATTTGATTCAAGTTTAGATGGTCAAGGTACAGATGATTTCTTTAAAATAATACAGACACTAGATAAGGAAAACATCTTTATTATATCCCATAAAGGGGATATACTATTTGATAGATTTACTAATATAATTAAGTATGAGAAGGTACAAAACTTTACACAATTAGGAACAATATGAACAAACCAAAAATAGACCTTAAAAATGAAGATGAATTAAATCAATTACAATTAATTCCACCAACAGACCCTAGAGTTTTATCAGCGATAGCACCCTTTAAAGATGAAATGTTAAAGGATGAAAACCTAAAAACTTTAGGATATGATTTTAAAGATAGAAAGTCAGTAGCAGACGCTATGTTTTCTGCTATGAAAAAATATGGTGGTATTGGACTAACAGCAAATCAAGTAGGATTACCTTTTAATATGTTTGTATTAGGCAATCATTTACAACTAGAGACCGGTAAAAAAATGATATGTTTTAACCCAATGATAATATCATCAAGTAAAGAAACAATAATGATGAAAGAAGGTTGTTTAACTTATCCATTTTTATTCTTATCAATGATAAGACCTAGAAAAATTGTAGCAAAATATGAAGACGAAAATGGTGATATACTTGAAGCACATTTGGACGGTATGTTTAGTAGAATATTCCAGCATGAATATGACCATATACTAGGGCGTGTATTTACAGAAAGAGTAAGTAAATTCAAGTTGGATATGGCATTAAAAAAGCAAAAGAAAGAAATAAAAAAGTGGGATAAAAGACTTAGCAAATCAGTTGATGGAGCTCTTCATGTAGATCCAAGTGTTAAACGCAAGGTTGACAAATAATAAAAAGTGATATAGGATGTAATTATGACACAATTAAGTACAGACTCACCAGAATATATTAAATTTATAGATGACCAATGGTCTGAATTTCAAAAGAATACAGATTTAAATAAGGTACCAGATATAGATGATGATACATTAAGAGATTTAATAATAAAAGACTTAACCTTTGTATCAGCAATGGATGTAAAAGAATATACTTTATATCAGAAGTGGTGTGAAGTACACGAAAAATTTCCTACTATAGAAACTAATAGTTTCTTTGATGATAAACCTGCTTTGAAAGACGCTGAACAAGGGTCTTTAATTCAAGAAGTAAAAAACAATTTATGGTTTCCAGAAGACCCTATGGACTATGTTAACTTGGAACCAGAGGTTGTATGGACAGATAATGATAGTTTAAGGTCTATTACAGGTAAAAAAATGCCTGCTATATGTAATACTATGAGGACTTTTATATCTAGTATGAAAAACAATAGTAATATAGGTAGAAATTTAAACTTTATTATACAAGATAAACCGACAGGTAAATTTTTAGGTGTAATCTGTATGTCTTCCGATTTCCTAGACTTAACACCAAGAGATAAACATATTGGTTGGGATAGAAAAAGAAAAACCGAGAAGATGATTAATCATACTTGCATTGGTAGTACCATTGTACCAGTACAACCTCTAGGTTATAATCTAGTGGGTGGCAAATTGTTATCATTAATGTGTCTTTCAGATGTAGTTGCTAAAACTTGGGAGAAACAATATGGAGATAAATTAATTGGAGTAACCACTACTTCTTTATATGGTAAGACAAAAGCAATACCATTATCACAATACGATAGATTAAAGTATTGGAAGAAAATGGGGTGGACAGCAGGTAGTGTATCTTATGAACCTGAAAAATCAACTAGAAAAATGATACAACAATGGTTGATGAAAAAACATACTAGAAAATACTTTGAATGGTATGGTGCGAAGAAACCTAGTGGACAACCACACAAAAGAGACCATAGAAATAGGTCACATAATTTTACTTTTAATCAACTAAAAATACCAAAGAATTTAATTAAATCAGAGCATGCTAGAGGCATATATTTTAGTGAATTATATACTAATACTCTTCCATTTTTAAGAGAAGAAACAACAGAAGATAAATTAGTACCAGCATTTGATAATTCAGTAAAAGCATTAACTGATATATGGAAAAACAAGTATGCTAAGAAAAGAATAGAGAATCTTATTAAGAATAATAGAGTGTCCAACGAATCGCATTTTTATGATGACATAATTTATATGGATTGGACGCAAACCAAGGCGAAATATCTAGTCCAGGTCGGCCGTTAGAACATTACCAGAACAAAATAATTTAAAAACCATTGATTTTATTGACTTTTTTAGTCAACTTTTTTCTTGACAAATGAGAAAAAAGCTGATAGGATAGCCGTACATTATGAGAAAAAGCACTATGGTAAATCTTGATGTCAAAGGCAATTTGGCAAAATTATTAGCAACTGAAAATGTTATAGTTCAGCATGACAATGTTAAGACAGCTTCTTTCAATGTTAAAGATAGAGTTTTAACCCTACCAATTTTCAAAGTACAATCCGGTGATGTTTATGATATGTTAATAGCACATGAATGTTCACACGCTTTATGGACTCCACAAAAAGGTTGGGAAAAGAATGCTGCTGATGATGAATTAAGAGCATATATTAATGTTCTTGAAGATACTAGAATAGACAAAAAAATTCAAAAGAAATATCCAGGCGTAGTTAAGAATTACTTAATGGGTTGGGATATATTAGATAAACAAAATTTCTTTGGTCTTCTTGGTAAAGATATCAATAAAGACCTTATGATTATAGACAAAATTAATTTAAGAAGTAAATCAAGTAATAGATTGACATTTAAGTTTGCTCCCAAAGATAAAAAGTGGTTAGTTAAAGTTGACGCTATTAAGTCTTTTAAAGATGTAGTAGCGTTAGCAAAAGAAATGTTAAACTGGCAGAAAAAACAAGTTGAAAAAATGAAGAAATTACCTGATTTTGATTTACTTTCAACGACTCAAAACTATGACCTAGGAGAAGATAATGAAGATACTGATAATGATGGTGATAGTAAAGTTCCTTCTGGTGAAAAATCAGATGATGACGCAGATGAAAAAAATGATTTCAATAACTTTGGTGACCAAAAAGCAGATAGTGAAAAAGATTCTGATAAGTCTGGTGCTGCTAAAGAAGGTGAAGAAAAAAAAGATTCAGATGGTAAAGGTAACGAAGATTCAAAAGATGGTACAGCAGATAAAACTGGTACTGGTAAAGATGGTGCTACAAAAACAGGTCCAAAACCATTAAAAGTTATTACACAGGATGCTTTCAATAGTAAAATTGATAGATTATTAGATTCAGCAAATAAAGGATATAGTTATGGTACTTTGCCAGAACCTAATATCAAAAAATCTTTAGTTTCTTATAAAAATTTCTTAAAAACATTTAGACTTCATATTGCAAAAAGACAAAATGAATATAGCACTATGACTCAAACTTATAAAGAATATTTAAAAACAGAATTTAAAAAATTTCAAAACAATAATAAGAAGACAGTTATGTATCTTGTTAAAGAATTTGAAATGAAAAAATCTGCTACAGCATATAAAAGAGCTAGTACAGATAAAACTGGTGTCATAGACCCATTAAAATTAAAAGACTACAAATTTTCAGAAGATATTTTTAAAAGATTAACTATCTTACCAGATGGTAAAAACCATGGTATGATGATGTTGTTAGATTGGTCAGGTTCAATGTCTGATACTCTAATGAATACTGTTGAACAGTTATTAAATCTTATAGAGTTTTGTAAAAAAGTTAATATACCTTTTGAGGTTTATTTCTTTAATAGTGATAGAGGTGGTTTTCATAATAAGACTTATATAAAATCATTTAATTATAAAAAAGGTGATTGGATGTTTGAAGACTTCCAATTAGTTAATATCGCTAGTCATAGAATGAAAAAAATAGAATTACAAGAAGCTTTAATGTATGTTTATCAAATGGGTATGTATTACAATGATAGATATGGATTTTATGGCAGAAGAAATAGAAGACAAAATTACGAAGCAAATAGAGAGCATTGTAATGCTAGACAAAATTGTTATGGTATTCCAGATGAGTTTGGTTTAGGTAATACACCTTTAAATGAAGCATTAATATACTGTATGCATTTAATACCAGAATTTAAAAAGAAATATGCTATTGAAAAACTTACTTTCATTACCTTAACAGATGGTGGTGCTAATAGTTTTTCAAGAAATCTTAATAGTGGTGTTAAAGATAAAGAACTTACTAACCAAGATTGGGACAAAACACCAGTATTTAAAATTGGTAAAAAGAAATTAACAGCAACTGATACTTATTGGTCAGAAGAAGTAACCAATATTTTATTAAATGTGATTAAAGATTTAGATGTAAATGTAATTGGTTTCTTTATCCTTAAAAGAGTCCGTAGATGGGATATTGAAAGATATTTTGAAGGTGCTACTTGGTCTGAAAGAGAAGCTGCTTATAATAAAGCAAGAGGTCAGATGAAAAAAGATAAAGCAATAGTAGTAGATAAAACTGGTTATAACAAATTTTTCTTATTAGACGGTAAATCAATGAATATTGAAAACTTTAGTATGGATAATACAAAAGTTAAAAAAGGTACCGTATCAGAATTTAAAAGAATCTTTGGTAAATCAATGAAGAATAGATTGATTTCCAGAGTAGTTTTAAACAAATTCATCCAGGAGGTTGCATAAAGTGTTGATATATAACGATTCAAAACGCTTGACTTATGCTAAAAAAGCTGATAGGATGGACACATAAACAATGAATAAAGTGAAAGGAAAATACACTATGTTAAATGTAAAACAACAAGACTTTATAAAACATGCTTTTAAAATGTTTAATAAAGCTGAGTTGACCGTTAAAGAGTTAAAACAGGCAAACAAAAAGTTTGGTTGTAAATATGCTCCACAATGGTTGATAAAAAATAAAGACTATAAAATCGGTAAGTCTTTATTTAAATTACCGATGGATGATGGTGAAGTATCAAATAGTGCCATCAATATTAAAGATACAAAGACGAAGGAAACTAAAATAGTTTTACCTGAAAATGATACAAAACAAGAAGCTGCTTATATAGTATCTTCTTTAACAGGTAACATTGTTCCTAAAAAGTTTCCAGAGTTTGTTTCTTTTGGTAATTATTCTGATATAAAATCTATTGTTAAGAGTAATATGTTTTATCCTGTATTCATTACTGGTTTATCTGGTAATGGTAAAACTATGGGAGTTATACAAGCATGTGCTGATAACAAAAAAGAGTTAATTAGAGTTAATGTTACAATTGAAACTGACGAGGACGATTTGTTAGGTGGTTATAGACTTAAAGATGGTCAAACCGTATGGCAAAATGGGCCGGTTATTGAAGCGATGGAAAGAGGCGCTCTTTTATTATTAGATGAGATTGACTTAGCTAGTAATAAGATTATGTGTTTACAACCAATCCTTGAAGGTTCTGGTATCTATGTTAAGAAAATTAATAAGTTTGTAAGACCAGCACCTGGTTTTAATGTGATAGCAACTGCTAACACTAAAGGTCAAGGTTCAGAAGACGGTAAGTTTATCGGAACTAATGTCCTTAACGAGGCGTTTTTGGAAAGATTTCCAATTACCTTTGAACAGAAATACCCTAGTGCTTCAATTGAGGAAAAAATTCTTCAAAAAGTATTGGCAAAATCTGGTAAAGCAGATAAGAACTTCTGTAAAAAACTGGTGACTTGGGCTGATGTAATTAGAAAAACCTACTTTGATGGTGGCGTTGATGAAATTATATCTACAAGAAGACTTGTCCACATAATCATGGCATATACAATCTTTAGTGCTAAAACAAAAGCAATTGAGGTGTGTGTTAATAGATTTGATGATGACACAAAAAATTCGTTTATGGAGTTATATACGAAGGTTGACGGCGGTGCTACTGCTGATGACATTGCTGAAGAAGCAAGAAAAGCGGATATAGCTGAACAGGCGAAAGACAATGATGATGAGTCAGATGAGGAAGACAAAGATAGCGATGGAGACCACATCTAAAATACATCAAAAACATAGTGTAAGGAATGGCGGAGAAATCCGCCATCCTTTTTGTGTTAAAGGAATTATGAATTATGATAAGGAGGACAAGTGAGTATAACAGTTATAGTAAGAAATAATAACATTGAAAAAGCAATGAGAGTGCTTAAGAAAAAAGTACTTAAAGATGGTCTATTAAAAGAGTATAGATTAAAACAATATTACAGAAAACCATCTGAAATTAGAAGAGAAAAGAAAAAAGAAGGCATAAAAAATTATAAAAAAAAGATGGCTAAACTACAGGCCCAATTATAGATTTCCATGCCTGTGTTTGATAAGATAAATAGTAATGTCAGGTAATTCGTAAATCCTGATGGCGTGGAGGGTACTGGACCCATACAATATCCAGTAGCAGTTTGAGGTCTGCTTTAACAAAACCTCCAGAATTTTAACATTTGGAGCGGTAGCCTTAACCAAGTGTTGTTTTTTAGCAGTTTACCAACTAAACTTAAACTGCTTACTACCCTAGGTCATTTGGCCTTCGTAGCGCTGATAGATTGCAATGTTCAGATTGAACTAGTTGTAAGTGATAGGCGAGGTAAGACTCGTAAGTTAATGTGGGTGAGGCCTACCACACCTAGGGGGGTGCGACACTTTTGACCATTGAAAGTGGAAGAATCGTACTTATATAAATACAAGTGAGTGCCAATAATGGGCTCACATAATGATAACTTTGCTTAATAAAGGAGGTTAATATGACCAATAAAGCATTATCTATTTTTAATCAATTAAGACCAGTATCAATAGGATTTGATAATATCTTTGACCATTTTGAAAGAATGTTTGAAGATGATTTTTTATCACCTACGATACCAAATTA
>Ga0187827_10004893_pt1 | contig 16122 bp, 16 predicted proteins | sample ETNtaG_39_FD_167969 | JGI IMG/M metagenome (GOLD analysis project Ga0187827, IMG submission 167969) | Marine microbial and viral communities from oxygen minimum zone, Eastern Pacific Ocean - ETNP2014_SV_150_PacBio MetaG (Illumina Assembly) | ecosystem: Environmental > Aquatic > Marine > Hypoxic...
CACTAAGGTATGCTTCATGCTTCATGCTTCATGCTTCATGCTTTATGCTTGTTCGGCTGCCCTTTTTGCAGCTATCGAACTTTTGCAGCTATCGAACAGATACTTAACTCAGAAATGAATAGGAATTATTATGCCGCGTCTCAGGCAAGTTTCAAAAAGTGAAGCAACAGGGAGTGTTAAAAAGTTTTACAAAGCGTTATTCGGTGACAAGGATCCGGTGGCTGAACCTGGTACTGCAACAGGCACTCCGGGTAATTGGTGGACTGTTTTTGCGCTGGTCCCATACATTTTTGATCATGCCACTAGCCATTTTGGCATGTTCGGGATGTTCGCTAGCGAGAGTATTAGCAAGCTGGATAGCAAAGCCCGTGAACTGGGGATTATGCGAGCAGGCTATGCTCAGGGAAGTCAATTTGTGTTCTCGCAGCATTGTAAAGCTGCAAGACGATTTGGAATCACCGATGGGCAGATTGCGGCGATACCACACTGGCAGGTATCCGATGTCTTCGACTCAAAGGAACGTGCAATTCTGGCCTGGGCTGATGCTCTGATTTATGACGGTGGTCGTGCCTCCGATGAACTTTTTGAAGCGCTGCACTCTCACCTGTCGGATGAAGATATTCTGGAGCTTACATATCACATCATGGGATATAACCTCCACGCGGTGTGTTGTAAAGCCCTTCGTCTTGAATTCGATGATGTACCAGAGAGAATCAAAGAAGTCCCAGTGCCTGGAGAAGGAGAGGCTGCTGACTGGGCTGGCTCAGCCTGGCAGAGTAAAGATTGAGTTGTTAATAAATTAGATTGGAAACAATGTCCTGGTTTTTGAAAGACTAATATAATCTAGCCCGCATTATTCATGAAGGGATCGGTGAGAGAATAAATGCCGGGGTCGCGCACGACCAATACAAGCGGAGCGGTTTTGGATTTTTGCGCTTGAATCATAACCGTAGCTATGGTGAAAGTAGGAAAATTCGAGATGTGCAGCCAGATTTGTTCTCTCATTGATCAGGTACAGAGTGTAACGTTGAGAAATTATCCAGGACGGACCTATATTGTTGATTCATATTGGTCTAACGATAAAAATTAACCGCCTTCATGAATAATGCGGGCTAGAGGTAGAGTTTTGGCGAATGTTCTTGTGATCAAATCCAGTTTGATGGGAGAGGCGGGGAATTCCAACGCCCTTGTTGATCTGTTTCTTGATAAATGGCGAATCAATAATACACATGATGTCGTGTCGGTTCGCGATTTTAGTACAGATCCCATTCCTCATCTATCTCGTGAGCGATTCATTGCATTTACCACGCCGGAAGATGATCGTACTGAAAGACAGAAAAGTGAAGTGGCTTTGTCTGATGAGTTGATTGCTGAGTTCATGGCCGCTGATGTTCTAGTCCTTGGTGTTCCCATGTACAACTTCGGTATACCATCTACATTGAAAGCTTATATCGATCATATTTCTCGTGTTGGTAAGACTTTTCACTATACTGCTGAGGGTCCAGTCGGATTGGCTGGAGAAAAGAAAGTATTCGTTTTGGGAGCTCGTGGCGGTTTTTATCTAGAGACACCCAACGACACTCAGACACCCTACTTGAAATCAATTCTCAAGTTCTTTGGTTTGGATGATGTGACTTTTGTGATTGCTGAAGGATTAAATATCAATCCGGAACAGAAAGAGAAGTCCATGCAAGAAGCCAGGACCCAGATTGCAGATCTGCTGAGCTGATATTTATTGAGTTACTATACGTGGTGCTAGCCCCATGGTTCACCAAGTGATCGATTCTAGAGCAAATGCCGGGGTCGCGCACGACCAATACAAGCGGAGCGGTTTTGGATTTTTGCGCTTGAATCATAGCCGTAGCAATGGTGAAAGTGGAAAAATTCAGAATGTGCAGCAAGATTCCGGGGCGCCGGACTGGGGCTAGGATTGATCAGGCACATATTGTACTACTGCCAAATTTAGTAATTTCCTTGTAACATGTTGAATCAAAATAATCTAACAGGAAAACAACGCCGCCTTGGTGAAATATGGGGGCCAATCATTTCAATCCTGTTGATTGCCAGGCGAGCATCTCCATCTGGTCATCACTTCTCTTCCATACACTTAGAAATTTGTTCTGCATTTGTTGGCTGGTACCCTTTTTCTGCACTTGCCCGAGCAGTGTGCCGCTATAGATAAAGGTATCACCGTGTTTGCTGATCTGTGTATCCCTGGTCTCCAGAGATTCATAGATCACAGATCTGGAACTAATGGTTTTCAAAATCGCAGGTTTGTTATCTGTTTGGCCAGATGAATGTGTCCAGACGAGATCGTCGCTCAAGTAGTTGGCCAGAGTAACAAGGTCTGCTGCAATCATGGCAGTTCGACGTGCGATATCAGCGTTCATCAAGTCATTATAATTTTCCATGTACTCCTCCTGGTGATGTATTTCTTTATGTGCTCTGGTACTCACGTGCGAGCACCAGGCTTGTCAGGGTTTCATTAATGGGCGCAATTGTACCTGCTTTCGTTGCTTCACGTGGGATAGCACCGTTGATCATACCGATTTCGCTTCTGCGACCCATCTCAATATCTATGAGCACAGAAGGTTTTGCATTCGGCATACGAATTGCGAAATCCCGAACATATTGTATGGGATCATCCACCATGATGTTGATGCCACGTGCCTTTGCAATAGTCCAGGCTTCCATAGCAGCATTCTGACTGACAGGGCCGATCTCTGGGTCGTCCATCACCTCGCCAATGGTCATCCCGGTCAGGGCAGAGAGCGCACTATAGGCTACATTACAAATTAGTTTTTCCCATTGCATGCTGACAATATCATCGACAGCCTCAGCATCGAAACCTGCTGCTTTCCAGATACTGGCAATGTCAGTGACCACGTCTTTGTCAAGCTCAGCATAGCTGCCCATTCTGATTGCCTTCATATCATTGTGATGTGCGTGACCTGGCGCCGACAGCGAAGCACCGAAGCCCTGCGCAACTCCAACGATTAAGCGATCATGACCAAGTATCTGAGCCACCAGGTCTGCGCTGCCAAGACCATTCTGAATAGTTAGCAACACCGTGCTTTCATCGATCAGTGGTTTAACCATGGTTGCAGCAGACTCAACATGTGCACCTTTGACGGCAATCACCAGTAAATCTATAGGCTGTTCTGGTAACTCAGTAAAGGCACTAATTTGCACCCTGCGGTCACCACTTGCGCCAGAGACTCGTAGACCATGTTCGTTGATGGCATGAACATGCACCTCATTTGTATCGACAGCGGAAACATCATGACCCGATGATGCCAATAGCCCAGCGTAGATAGATCCCATCGCTCCACAACCTAAAACTGTAATTCGCATGTTTATCCTCGTGGTCACATATTATCGCGCAGTAATTGAAGATCTTCGCGTAGCTCATCTTTTTGCTCGAGGCCAAATCCGGGAGCATCCGTGGGCCAGACTAATCCCTGTTCAATCTTGCATGCAGCGGGATAACCACCGAAAGGCTGGAAAACCCCTGGATAAGCCTCACATCCACCGAGTTCCAGACCGACTGCAATGTGTAGATTAATCAGGTGTCCACCATGGGGATAGCATTGTGTCCTATGGAATCCCTCAGCCTCCAGGGTAGCAATCATCCCGGCATATTCCGTCAAGCCATAGCTGAGACCTGCATCCATCTGGAAGATATCCTTGCCCTGTCTCATGCCGCCAAAGCGAATCAGGTTATGAGCATCAGCTCGACTAAAAAGGTTTTCACCGGTAGCGATGGCTCCAGAATAGGCTTCCGTAAGTTCACGGTTTAACTGGTAGTCCAGCGGATCTCCGGGTTCTTCGAGCCAACGAAGATCTAGAGGTGCAATAGCATCTGCAAAAGCAAAAGCAGCCTTTTTTTCGAACCGACCGTTGGCGTCGACGGCAAGAAGCTTTCCATCGCCAGCTACTTCCAGGCCAACCTCAATTCGGCCTAAATCTTCATCAAGTGAAGCACCGCCAACCTTCATTTTGAGTCCGTCAAAACCCATTTTGCGATAGCCTTCCAGTTCATTCCTCAGGCCTGCAATGGAGTCATCCGGATAGTAATACCCACCTGCAGCATAGACAGGAGTTGCATGAAATTCTGGATTGCGACCGAATGCTTTTGCGATCGTGACATATGCTGGTTCGTCGGCTAGCTTGGCGTTCAGATCCCATACCGCTAGTTCAAGTGCTCCCAGTGCGCTCGCTCTATCACCATGCCCACCAGGCTTTTCGTTTTGCATGGCTGTTTGTGCAATAGCTGCCGCATCAAACTGATGCCCATTTTCATTCAGCAGACTTTCGGAGTCTGCACTCAAGATTCGAGGAATCATGCGTTCACGCAGAATGCCCGATTGCCCATAACGACCGATGGAGTTGAAACCAAATCCCATGACATACTGGCCGTTTCTGATCTGATCACTAACAAGAGCAACAAGCGATACAGTGTGATCACTGAAGCTGACTACTGCATTGGCCATGTTTCCCTGTAAGCGAATGGTTCTATCGTGGATACTGGTGATGCGCATACAGGTGTACCATAGGATTTTGAATTGCCAAACCTCTGACTAGAATGCTCATCAGCTGCAATATCATTGAGTAGATTGTAGGTTGTGTGCTGGTAAATACCAGATAGGTGAAGTCCACGCACGATCCTGCACTGTTTTCATTGCACCGGGGAATTCTCCTGGCCAAAAGCAGGAAGGCATTCGCTATTACCTTTCTCCTGATGGATCTCAACAAGGCGTTCATAGCGTGTACGTAGATCAAGTTGATGCTCAACTTCCGTTTCAACATCAAAACTTTTGCCATCACCCATATTGGTATTATGTGGAATCGCTATGGCCTCACATCCATTTTCAGATTTGTACTGTTTGTCCAATTCTTCCCAGAGTTTTTATGGTGAGGGAAAATGCATATAGTCAATTGCTCTCTCTGTCACATTTGAGTTTGCGAAGATAATATTCTGATGATTGTAGCTGTAGTCAGGAGTAGCTGACCATCCAAAACCCACCATGGTCGTAAATTCACATGGATCATTTGCCTGATTGGTCTGGATCTGTACCCTTTGCCACTGTGATGATTGGACCGCCGTACAATGCGCTTCATCCGCCTGGCAGATCGGAGTAGGTTCTGGGATGGCTTTGGTAATTGTAGGTAGCACATATTTCCCGAATACCAGCTGCCCGGTCGCAGGACTGTTCTTTTCCGTCATGGTGTTACAGTATGGATCATCAGACCACTCTGGATCAGTGCAGATGTAGAGTAGATCAAACCATTCGGCATGGTCTGTAACGGACATGAAGTCGAGTGGACGTTCAAGAACCACCGGTCCAACTCCTGCCAGGTCTGGCGGTTCACCTCTGGCAAAGCGGTAGGCCTCTGCAGGGCTCGCCAGGGTTCCATATCCCCAGGCATCAAGAGAATAGGCCGAGTGGACGAGTGGACCTCCCCAATAGACATTCTGTACGCCTTCCTGATAGTAGGTGCAGTGTCCATTCTCGTCGGCTGATGCATACACGGCAGTGCCGACCAGCAAGGTAAAAAACAGCTTCAAAATCGCTTCATGACCTCTTGCTCCTGAATCAAATAGAATGCTATACGTTGATGTAAGTCAATATATTCGAACTATAGCGACTTTAGTCGTAAAGATAAATTTACTTTGCAACCTAAGCAAATGTATCCTGTGTCTTTCAGCAATTGAGAAGTGATGACAATGCCTCAGGAATGGCAGCGAAGATTTGTATCCCTGGAATCGGCCACAGGTAAACGAAATGGTGCTGGATTTCGACCATGCCAGGGACTCTACTACCAACCCAGGGAGACGAGAGCTAAAACAGCACTGATTGCGACTCATTACAATGTGGATTTCAGTGAACATTACCTGGGTGAATACATGGCAGCCAGGGGATTTGGATTTTTAGGCTGGAATACCCGCTTTCGAGGTAACGAACCCTTTTTTCTCCTGGAACATGCGCTCATAGATATTGGTGAAGGCGTGAGATGGTTGCGCGAGGAAGCGGGTGTTGAACAGATCGTTATTCTCGGAAATTCAGGTGGTGGATCATTGATGGGTGCCTACCAGTCACAGGCCAAAGGTGTGACCATGCGGACAACACCAGGATTGGAATTGCCCGAGGCTCTGGAGTCCATCCAACCCGCCGAACTCTACATATCACTATGCGCGCATGGTGGTCGACCGGAAGTGTTAACAGCCTGGTTTGATCCATCTATTACGGATGAAAAGGATCCTACAAGCATTGACCCAACACTTAATATGTACGATGAAGCAAATGGCCCTCCCTATTCTGAAGCATTCATCAAGCGATATCGTAATGCCCAGCAAGAAAGGAACCACAGAATAACAGCGTGGTGCCACGAGGAACTCAAACGAATCAGTAAGCAGGGTATGGTTGATCGTGCGTTCAATCTGTACAGAACCTGGGCTGACCTCAGACTTATGGATGCAAGCATTGATCCGTCCGAGAGACGTGAGAAGTGGTGTTATGCAGGTGATCCGAAGATGGCTAACTTCTCACCCAGAGGGATCGGCTTGACCAACACACTTCGTACCTGGCTGTCCATGTGGAGCCTTTCCGATTCCTTTTGTAGTGGCTTGCCGCACCTTGAAAGGGTTGATGAACCTGCACTTGTGATACAAAGCACTGCAGATACTGGTGTGTTTCCAGGTGATGCAAAAGAGATTTATGACGCACTCGCATCGGAAGACAAGCATCTTGAGATGATTCCTGGGGACCATTATCTCGAGACACCTACCAATGCTCGTGATGATGTAGCCGACCTGATCGCCAACTGGTTAGCCCGCCACGAACCTTGAATATGAATAACTTATGACAAAGAAACAAAAAAAGTCTGCCTATCTGGATCCGCTTCACAGTATTGGATACCTGTCACGCATAAACTTCCGTGCATTCAATAAAGCGCTTGAGCAGTTGATTGCACCTCATAAGGTGAGCCAGGGACAATGGCGCTTTTTGAGGGTTTTATGGGAAGAGAATGGGCTTACCCAGAAAGATCTGAGTGACCGGGTAGGTATTACGGAGGCAACAACGGTTAATGGTGTACTTGGTCTTGAGGAAGCCGGTCTCGTTACTCGACGCAAGAGTAAAGTAGATGCACGCAAGATGATGGTTCGCCTGACTCCGAAAGCCCGATCGCTCCGAAACAAATTGATTCCAATGGTCGTCAAAGTTAATGAACAGGCACTAAAAGGTATCAAGAAGAAAGACATTGTGGTAGCAAGGCGCGTGCTTACACAAACCTTCAATAATTTGACATCCGAGGATGACTAATGGACTTATCCTTAATGCCGACTAGCCTGGTGGGCAGTTACGCGCAGCCAAATTGGCTGATTGACAAAGACAGATTGGGGCAGCGACTTCCTCCACGCGTTTTACTCCACGAGCTCTGGAGAGTTGAACCGGAAAGACTTGAAGAAGCCCAGAATGATGCGACCATCATCGCCTTGATCGATCAGCATTATGCTGGCGTCGATATTGTTACTGATGGTGAAATGCGAAGAGAAAGTTACTCAAATAGATTCGCGAATGTGCTGGATGGCATCGATATTGATCATCCCGGTGAAGCAATCGACAGAACTGGCAAACCTGTTCCTGTTCCAAAGGTGGTGGGTCCAATAAGTAGAAGGGAAGCTGTAGAGGCACCCTTCGTTGATTTTCTGAAAGCACATACCGATAGACCGATAAAAATTACCCTGCCTGGCCCGTTTACCATGGCCCAACAGGCACAAAATGATTATTACCCGGATGGAGCATCACTGGCCCTGGTCTATGCAGAGGTTGTTAATGAAGAGCTAAAAGATCTTTTCGCCGCAGGCATAGATATCGTTCAGCTCGATGAACCCTATGTACAGGCTCGCCCGGATGCGGCCAGAGAATACGCTGTGGAGGCGATAGACAGGGCGTTAGAAGGTGCAACGGGTCCGACGGTTCTACATGTCTGTTTTGGTTATGGCAAGCATGTAGATAATAAACCAGATGGTTATGCATTCCTTACTGAATTAGATGCCTGCAAGGCCAATGAAATATCGGTAGAGTGTGCGCAACCCAGACTGAAAATGGAAATTCTTCAGGGATTGCCATCAAAGAAGATACATGTGGGGGTGATCGACTTGAGGGATCAGTCCATCGAAACACCTGAAATCGTCGCAGGCCGGATAGAAGCAGCACTTGAGTATGTTCCAGCAGAACGTATGGTCATCGCACCAGACTGTGGAATGAAGTACCTTCCACGGGACATTGCCTTCAAGAAACTCAGTAATATGGTGAAGGGGAGAAACCTGGCACTAGCTGCTCACAAGTCCTGATCACAACCAAATTGAAATAGGGGGCGCGAGATCCCGGACAGCAAAGTGCCCCGACAGATCCCGCGCCAGGGGGATCAGAACCGCCATGTTCCATCTAGCATGATTGAACGACCAATACCCAGACTGCGAAACTGATTACCGGCGATATTGTAGGCATGGTTGATAACCATCTCATCGCTGAGATTGCGACCAGTGATACCGACTTCCCAGCGGTCGTCTATTGCTGCAAATCCGATTCGTGCATCCCACTTTGTGAATGAATCCTGTGTTGAATATTCAGCCTGGGTAGGCTGAACGAAGTATTCATCCGAGTGATACACTGAAGCAGAAGCCTTCAGCAGAATACCTTCTGTCAATTGAGACTCCCACAAGGCGCTGAGATTAAATTCCATATCCGGTGAGCGTTCCAGTTTTTCACCTTTCTGATTTTCTGTTCCAGAGACCGGATCACAGTCTGCATTTTTTGTTGCGCCACTGGAATCTTCAACACATTGTGCACCAGCAAAGTCATCGTACTTCGCATCAATCCAGGAGGCCGAAGAGTGTAGTCTGAGATTTTCTGTGGCCTGCCAGCTCAATTCAACTTCGACGCCATCAACGGTCGCACTACCAGCATTACCGATAATAAACTGGGTACCATCATAGTTGGAGGTTTGCAGATTGGTGAACTCGGTTGTGAACACCGCAACAGCCAGATTGGCTGCACCATTCGCCAGGCTGGTTTTCATACCCAGTTCCCAGCTTTCTGCTTCTTCGTTCTCGAAGTCGAAAATACCGTTGCCTTCTTCAAGCGTCAGCCCAGCACGGACGATGTCCGAATCAACAGCAGATACACCAAAATACTGCTGAAGATAGGCAGTTTCACCAGCCCTTTGCAGCAGCTGCTCACCCAGATTGGCATCGTTGGCTTTCATACCACCGGATTTCGATCCCTCGGCGTACGCGAAGTAAGCCATCATGTCGTTGTTGACGTCATATTGAAACCGGATAGATGGATCGAGGCTGTCGTCCGATCGGTTCTGCCGGAACAGATACTCGGGCTTGTGACCTGCGGTACTCTGCAGTACCCGCTCCGGGTTGAAAGTGCCACCGGTAAACAAAAGCGGGAAGGCAAACCCAACGGCATCCTGGTCCTCATCGGTATATCGCACATCCAGAATAGCTCGAAATCTTTCGCTCACATTCCATGTTAACTGACCATAAACCGAATAAGTCTCACTCTCCCGGGAGAAGTTTCTATCCATTCCCGAACCATGAGTAAAGGCCCCTGACAGCGGCGGAATATTGACACCCACAGCAATAGGAAGGCCTATAATCGCTTGCCAGAACAGCGGGTGGAAGGGTGAGAATTGGCGTGTCGTCAGATCAGAATCCTGGAACCAGATACCGGCAATGTATTCAAAGGTCTGATCTGTTGGCGACAGAATACGTAGTTCTGCTGTCGTCTGGTCATACTCATCGGCTAAAGCAGTATTAAGAATAGCCTCAGGGTGGCCGTCTACATCCAGGAACCACTCATTTTCGTACTCCCAGAAGCCCAGAACACCAATCACAGTATGCCCGGCGACCTCAGTTTCCAGATTCAACGTTGCTGAAGTCCATTCGTAGTCATAATAATCTTCCTTTTCTACGCCGGTACTGACGCTGCGCTTATCATCTGACTTGTACTCAGCATTGGGGTCTGTTGTAGAAAGGCTCATTAAACCCGGCGCTACTAGTTGATTATTGCGTCCGTCGGTATTTGACTCACCAGACTCGAGCTTAAGATAGATTGAGGTAATGTCACTGATATCCCATTCAAGACCGAGACGGACGGCGTTAATCTCTTTATCACCGTCTTCACCACCAGTTGCGATATTGTCTGTGTAACCGTCAAGATCGGAGACCTTCACCGCGAGGCGGGCGCGCAGAGAATCCGACAATGGGCCTGAAATATAACCGGAGGCTGAATAGCCGCCGTATTCAAGCTCAGTACCAACTTTCAGGCTACCCTCAAATTCATCAGTGGGTCGGGCGCTAATGGTATTGATGGCACCTGCGATTGTACTCTTACCAAACAAGGCACCCTGGGGGCCCCTTGCGACTTCGAGTCTCTCCATGTCAAGAAACGCAGATTCCATACATTTTCCGCGACCACAATAAACGTCATCAATATAGATAGGCACAGAAGAGTCAAAGGCCAGATTGGTTATGCCAGAACCCAGACCACGGATACGTACGGCCCAGCTTCCGAATGTTTGCTGGACTTGAAGGCCAGGAATGAAGTTTTGAACATCACTCATGTCCTGGATGTCGAAATCTTTAATGAACTCACCGGTTACGACACCAACAGAAACTGGAACATCATTCAGATTAGATGCTCTTTTAGTCGCTGTTACGATTACTTCTTCAAGAACTTCTGCTGCCTGGACCCATCCTGATGCCAGCAACGGAATAATAATTAGTAACCTAAGTAGTTTTGAAACCATAATCCCCACCATGCACTTTTAGCTTAGCGTAAAGTTTTGCGGAGCTGAGAGAAATAGTCAAGTTCATTTATTAATTAATTAGCTCTTGCCTATTTTCTAGCATCGAGCGGGTCAGTTTCTTTGTAAGTGCTTGTTTTTGAACGCTAACAGCTTCAATATCTAGCAAAAGTTGTTCAGAAGTGGAAACTGCCAAAAAGCAAAATAATAAAGATACTTCGCAATCAAAGTGTATTTGGAGACGTAAATTCTCGCCTAGCGCATTAAGATCATGGTAAATAGAACCAGAAAAATGGGGAAACAAATGATGTTCATAATCAGGATTCGCGTGTGAATTTTAAGCATAGTGAACTCCGTCTGATAAGCCACAGGCCAACAATACCTGTCTAAATAATTGTAAACATATTCTAATAAACGTCAAATATATTGATTATTATTTCGGTTCCAGAAATAATATACGTTACTAATACACCGTGACATCAGGAGGATAAAGTGACGGATAGTCTTATCAACTTCGTTGCCAGCAACTTTTTATACATCAAGTTTATCCATGTATTCTTTGCTTTCTTATGGGGTTTGGCCGTACCCCCTGCCTTTACTGTCTACGTCAGACGGGCAATGAATGATTATAACGCGGACCCAGGCAATGAAGAGCTGGAACGAAGAATGTGGTGGACCTGGGATCAGATAGACAAGTTGATTGTTCTGGAGCACATTGCCTGGCCAATATTAATAATTACCGGCCCATTGATGTTTCTTGCGAGTGGCTGGTCTCTTTCTGACCCCTGGATTATGATGAAACTATCTATCATCATCATTATCTATGTACCAATTGAAGCATTTGATATCTGGTTCAGCCATTTCTATAGTGCTCACGCAGAGGCGCGGAAATTGGAGGACCCTGATGGCTATAAGAAGATGCGAGCAGATCAAATAAGATTTTTCAAAATCATATCACCAACAGTGAGAATTACGATACCTGCCATTTGGTTTCTTGCTATTGTAAAACCTATGTGGTGGTAGTACGAGATTTGATTTAGTCAACGCCATTGACTGTTTTAAGTTTCGCCGGTGCAACATTGTAATATAATTGAAATCTTTAAGGTCACTAGGACATCATAAATATGCTGAAAGTAGATACATCCATGGAGATTTTTGCAGGTCTGGTTGCAGCAGTTGATTGGTATGATAACAGCTTACAGAGCCTACTTGCGTCCAGGGGCTTAAGGGTTGTTAATCGTGGTCAGGCAATGATGCTCGTTCATATCGCCAAGGGTACGACCCGCCCTTCTGATATTGCCAGGGAAATGCGAACCACGCGCCAAAATATCCATGCGATGGCAAAGGGTCTGGTGGAGGATAAATACTTACATCTTATTCAAGATCCCGCTGATGGTCGATCAAGACAATATGCTTTTGGTGTGGAGGCGGCGGCACAACGAAAAAAGACTCTTGAGATTCTAAATTATCTGAATCATAGACTCGCTGACCGGATTGGCAAGGATACAATTAAGGACTTAAGTCGTGGTTTACTAGTTGACTGGGGGGCTTTGATTGAGGAAGCGCCACCCATGGCAGCGAAATGAATTCCTACTTTACTGTCATCGTTAATTTCGAAACCATGCCAGATGAACAAAGCAGAGCGCTCGAATTAATTGGAAGTTATGTAGGTACTTTCCTTAGCCAGCAGCCAGGATTTATCAGTGGCCGGCTTCACGGAAGCATTGATGGAAAGCGCATTGTCAATTATGCACAGTGGGAGTCAGAAGAACACTTTAAGGCATTTGCAGACAAAGCATCATCACATCCGGATCTTCCTGAGATAAGAAAATACAAACCTGAAGCAGGTTTTTTTGAGGTCTGGAAGCAATACTGAAAGCATACACCTGTTACTTTTCCCCGGTTTATTGCCGTTGCTTTATAACGATTGCATGCTGATCAGGTTTTAAGAAATGAATACTCAATAAAGGGAGGGTGGATATCACTGAAATGTTAAAGAAGTTATTAGCATCAGAAAAACAGCTAGTCGTACCGGGTGTGTACGATGCACTATCCGCACACATAGCGAGTCAGTGTGGTTTTGATGTGCTCTACATGTCTGGTTTTGCTGTGGCGGGGAGTTTGCTTGCGAAACCAGATATTGGATTGTTAACAGCTTCGGAAATGACTGAGCGAGCGAGGCAGATAGTTGAAGCTGCGCAAGGCACACCCGTCATTGCGGATGGTGATAACGGATATGGTGGTGAACACAATGTCAGCCGCCTGGTTCAGGGATATGAGTCTGCTGGAGTACAGTGTATTCAGTTGGAAGATCAGGTTAGTCCGAAACGTTGTGGGCACATGAATAATAAACAGGTTGTAGGGCTTGATGAAGCTGTTAGTAAGATTCAAGCCGCCGTAAAAGGTCGGTCCTCTGACAGTTTTCTTATTATGGCAAGAACCGATGCAAGAGCTACTCATGACCTTGCCGAAGCACTGCGACGTGGTAAAGCATTTCTCGAAGCCGGTGCAGATATTTTATTTGTTGAAGCACCCGAATCCATTGAAGAAATGAAGCAAGTCAAGACCAGTTTCCCCGGCACTCCTCTTGTTGCGAATATGGTAGAAGAGGGTAAAACACCTGAGTTGACAGCAAATGAGTTGGCAGATTTGGGTTTTCAGATTATTTTAAGACCTGTCTCAGCACTTTTGACAGCTGCAAAGAGTCTACAGTTAAGTTATCAGGCATTGCGACAAACCAGTCAGTTACAAAGCACGCAACCCAGATTTTCATTCAGTGGGTTCAATGAGCTAGTCGGCCTGGAGAAGTTTGACCAGATCTGATTGATATCCTTGAGGATGACTTATTAGTTGACTTGATGTCATTTGGCATGTCCCTCGGCAAGCACTTCTATCTGGTGCCGTATATCACTCAAGCCATAAAACAATATGGCACCCCCCAGTGGGCAGAGAACCGCGGCGCACAAGGCCATTGACTTACCGATAGCCATATCATCCGAGAATATATAGTCCGTTGTTGCAGCTAACACAGTTGGGCCAAGACCCAGGCCAATTAGATTGGCAACCAGGAGATAGATCGCCATCGCCTGACCACGCATGCGATTTGGTGTCATGAGTTGAAGAGTACCACCTGCAATCCCCCCTTGAAATGCGGAAAAAAATACTGCCGCTGTCATAGCCAAAATCGCAAAAAAAAGATCATCTACGAACCCGAGTGCAATGACACACGGCATCATCAGAACGATACTAATGAGGATGAGCCTAATATAAGCGTCATTGGTGCCTTTCTGCATCCAGTAATCGGCAATCGTACCGGCTAGAAGTAATCCCGTACTACCTGCACAAAGCATAATGAGTCCAAATGTCCACCCGGCTTCTTCTGGAGATAAGCTAAACGTGCGGATAAAGTAAGTAGGACCCCAGAGATTCAATGCATAGACGACCATGACAAAAATGGAAATACCAAAGATATGACTTGCGTATGCTCGACGGCGCGACCACAGGTAGGTCAGGACCTCCCGAATAGGCATCATTTCATCATTCAAGCTGATTCCTGTCCGTACAGGTTCACGCACCGTTGTTGCCATTAGGACGGCAACAAACAGCCCAGGCAGCCCGACAATGAAAAATGTAACTTGCCAACCATAGACGCTGCCTAGCAAAGGCAGATCGACATTTCCTATGTTCTGAACATAGCCGACGACGGCACCACCTAACATATAAGCGAGGCCGGAACCCAGGGTGACACCTAACGTATAAACTGATAGCGCTTTGCCTAGTTTCGATCTCGGGAAGTAATCGCTGATCATTGAATAAGCAGCTGGTCCCAGTGTTGCTTCACCAACACCAACGCCAACTCGAGCAAAGAACAGTGTGCTGAAACTCTTTGCAAGACCACAGCAAGCTGTCATGAAACTCCAGATCGTAATGCCAACAGCAATGAGATTACGCCTATTTCGACTATCAGCTATTCGCGCCAGTGGTAGACCCATTAGTGCATAGAACAGGGAGAAGGCAAGACCAGCGAGTAGACTGTATTGAGTATCAGAAATATCAAAAGCTGCACGGATTGGGCCAACAAGAAGACCCATAATCATCCGATCCAGGAAGGAAAATGTCTGTGCGAGTAAGAGTACAGTAATAACATACCAGGAATAGGTATACGAAGGCACATCGTGATTATTGTTCATACTATTGGTATTCCTTTTCTTATTTCTCTTTTTCTATGCTGTGAGTCAAACACCAGACAACACTTCAAGCTGCGTTTTAGAGTGAAGACGTGGACCTGTCCGACTTCCAAATCGCTTCGCGGTCGAACCCCGTAACAGCTTCGGATTTGTTGACCCAATTGATGTACTTAAACACTTTGTCAGAATAGCCCATTAGTGCTCATATCCAGGAGGTGGTTTTTTTGGTGTCATTCCACCTGTCACATGGTTGCTCGCTATTATCCTTGAAGATTCAATCTACTGAGGCATTTTGGAAACGAGTGTTTCAGCTAATCAAGCTCGATTTCATAGTCCCCGGGCTTGAGCGGCAGTCAGTGATGGCCTGGCGTAACAGCGATCTGCCCATCTCTTGACATGAATGTGTGCTGAATAGTCGAATTCAACCATATTCAACAGCAGCATGACCACTGCAACATTCAAGTCCGCGATAGAGAATTGGTCACCAAGCAGGTAGGGCTGATCTGACAATGCCGCATCCAATACTTTCAAAGGGCGTTCAAGCCCTTTCCCAGCCCTGGCAATAATCTCTGGATCTCTTTTATCTTCAGGCATAAAAATCTTTTGGATTACAATCTGCATCTGTAAGGGTTCCATCTCACTAATTGCCCAGACACTCAATTGGTTTGCCTGGCTTCATCAGCGGAATTGTCTGGGTACAACGAGCCGCCATAGGTTTTTGCGAGGTAGAGGTTTATCGCCATCGACTCAAACAGCACCAGGTCATCATCAATCAGTGCTGAAGAATAAGTAGAATTAGCCATCTTTTCTTCTGAGCGTCAATGTATCAGAATTTATTACGCCTATTTGTTTTCCAAGAATTGGCCAGTTTGTATCCATACAGCACCTGAATTCTATACAATGCGGGCTGCTATTTGGAAATCTCCAGAGCTGGGACGAGTGTTACCAGCGATCAGGATACAGTGATGTCGCTCAGGGGTCAGATTAGGGTAATTGCTTGGTCGAAAAGACCCTGGTGGTGAGTGGGCGGGGAACGGTTATGCAGCCCGGTTGCCCTATCCAGACCAAGATGTTCCAATATCCTCTCAATGATCGCAGGTTCTTCAATACA
>Ga0187827_10004894_pt1 | contig 16114 bp, 11 predicted proteins | sample ETNtaG_39_FD_167969 | JGI IMG/M metagenome (GOLD analysis project Ga0187827, IMG submission 167969) | Marine microbial and viral communities from oxygen minimum zone, Eastern Pacific Ocean - ETNP2014_SV_150_PacBio MetaG (Illumina Assembly) | ecosystem: Environmental > Aquatic > Marine > Hypoxic...
ATCATTATACAAGTCCATCACAATACGCATTGCCTCACGGTATTTTACAAAGCTCAGCTTAACCGACTCGTCCATGGCCTCTAAATGATCCCTTGCGAATCTGGGTGAATGGCAATCCTTACAAATCGTAATCCATGCATCCCTTGTCGTCTTGTATTGGCTAGCCCCTCGATCCACAAGAGAAGTTCCCATGTAAGTATAAACCGTTGATGTATTGATAACATTATGATCTCCCTTGGGCATATGGCAGTATGCACAGGTTGGAACGGGATAGTTTTCTGCATTGAGTGGTTTTGTCCAGTCCCAGGTCTGTCCTTCGCCCTGAAAAATCATACCGTGGTATGACTGCATGTACATCTCATACTCATATTGCTCAGGACCTGAATGACAGACCGCACAGCTGTTTGGTTTCCTTGCCTCGGCCGTAGAAAATCTGTGCCGTGTATGACAACCATCACATCGGTTTTCAATTGCATGACAGCCGAGACAGGCAGCCGTTTCTTCGGCAGGTTTTTCCATCTGGCATCCCAGCTCGATCAATTCAAAATGATAGGCATGTGCATGCGAACCTTGACCACCTTCACGATGTCCTTTTAATTGCTTTTCGTGACATTCACCACAGATATCATAAGAAGGCATCATGAGCTTTTTGTGATTCTTTCCATGGCATCTATCACACCCGACTACGTCTTTTCCGCTGGGTGGTGTTCCGTGTTTACTCTGTTTCCATTGTGTAACAATTCCGGGACTTTCTACCGTGTGACAGGTGACGCACTCTTTATTTGTGAATTCTCCTTCAACAGTACTGCCCGGATGAAAGGTATCGCTGTTGTAATAGTACGCCGGATCGTACCATCGTATCAAAGGCAAAAAGTTATAGAGATGTCCGTACTTTCCCTTTCCGGGAAAGAGCTTCTCCGGGCCTGTATAAAAGCTTGAAAGCCCACCTGCATGGTGAACATTTCCTGAATCATCGGGGCCGACTCTTTCGCCCAGGAGTTCGGCCATCTCGTATTGGAATTTTAAGCCGCCAGACATCTCCCGTGGTGTTGCCGTTGTTTCACCCAAAAGTACTTCAAGATCCATTGGGCTGGACTTTTCTGTTTCTTGTGCAAGGGAAGGGGTTAAAATATGGGGAATAAAAAAGATGTATACAATTAGAAACGTGATGATCGAGAACTGTTTTGTGTTAATATTTAACATAATTACCTCCATATAATTTAGTATCAAGGAGTGTTAGAAAAAAGCAACACAAACAACATGTGAATCTTAACATGGAATGAAAATAAATACACTTTTTATTTTGCTTAAATCAACTGATAAACATTGATATATTGTGATTTATATACTACCATAAGCCACACGTGTGATAATTGATACAAGCTTAACACTAAAATGCAATTTTGATGCAAATCTGAAAATCAAACAATGAAAGGATAAATATAGTATGAAAAGAGAAGTTATCACAATTCCGGCTATTGTATTGGTGTTATTGATTGCTCTTTTTTTTGGTAAAAATGTGGTTATTAAGACTTCCGTAACAGCCGGGGTCAGGACAATGACAGGTCTTAAGCTAAGCATAAGGGGTATGGATTTTGGCATATTCAAAACCTTAATCGGTATAAATGAATTACAATTATATAATCCCTCAGGTTTCGTAGATGAATTAATGTTTGATGTACCTGAAATTTATGTGGATTATGATCTGGGTGCCTTTATGAAAGGGAGAACACACCTTGAAGAGGTCAGGTTACATTTAAAAGAATTTATAGTCGTGAAAAATGAAGCTGGCGAGCTTAATCTTGATTCATTAAAAGTTGTCAAGGAAGAAGAAAAGGAAGTAATAGATGAAGGTAAAAAGGAAAAAACTAAAACGCGCGAGCTTCAAATAGATGTATTAGAGTTAAGGATAGACAAAGTTGTGTATAAAGATTATTCGAAAGGGACTCCTCCGAAGGTGAAAGAATATAACGTAAATATAGACGACCGGTTTGAGAATATAACAGACCCCAAGACTTTTGGCCGCCTTATTATAGTTAAGGCCCTCAAGAATACTACCATTGCCAGTCTGACCAATTTTGATCTAGGAAAGTTACAAAGAGGGATTTCTGGAACAGTCAGGAAAACAGCTGAGAAGGCTCTGGAAACACCGGGCAGGGCTATAGAAATTGGAAAGGATGCGGGAGAGAAAGCCAGAGAAACTGCTGAGGAAAAAGTAAAAAAGGCTATAGAAGCTGAAAAAAAGGCAGGGGAGAAAGTCAAAGAGACTGCTGAGGAAGCAGTAGAAAAGGCTGCTGATGCTATTAAGAAGATTTTGCCTTTTGGGAAAAAAGAGGACAAATAAATTGAATAAGGAAAACGCAAAAGGCTACACAGAATACCAGAAAAAGGTTATCAGAAATTTTTACGACAATAAAGACCTTCGCCTTGTACAGAAACTGGGAGAATTAGTCTCGAATCTGTACATAGAAATCAGTGAAAAGAAAAAGGAAACCGGATGGAAGAAGATAAAGAAGATGCTTACCGATTTGAAGGTACATCCGGGAGAGGTAGAATACCTGACAAAAGACAAGGACCTTTCACTGATTTCAAAGAAACTGGATGAGGTGTTTTAATTAATCATAATTGCTTTTTCGCTTCTTCCGGTAAAGCTGCCATTGCCATTAACAGATCATCGTTATCCGGCTTGGCTTTGACAAATGAGGCAAAAAGGCGGATGGCTTCCGCATGTATATCTTTTATTATTTCTATTGTATTTTCATCGAGAATCTTACTGACATGTAAAATCCTTTCAAGATTGGATATCAGGACGACAAGTGTCCAGTTTGTCAACCTTTCCATAAACAATAAGGTTTTTCATTGCCTCAACCTTGGTGGAGACGTTGGCTCCTCCAATAATGGCAACTACAGGTTTATGAGGTTTCCTCATAAAATTATCAAGCGCAGTCAATTCCTGCGTAAGCAGGAATCCTGCTACCTTTGGACCTGAAATGAGCCTTGTTATTGGCCCGAGCGATGCATGCTGACCCATATGGGCTGTTACCGGATCGGCATTTACATAGACATCACAAAGAGTAGTATTATGAAGCTGCTTTGCGAATTCCATAACCTCATTATCATCCTCTGAGGTCTCACCGCTGCGAAACATGACATTTTCTAACAGGAAAATACCATCCTTACTGATAATCGATTTAACTTCCTCCCCAATGCAGTCATCAGTTATAGTAACCTCTCTATCTTTTTGCAGGATTTTTTTATCTCTCAAAACTTCTGTCAGTCTTTTTGCCACTGGTTTCAGGCTGTAGCCCGGGTGGCCCTCTCCATCAGATGCAACCCCTACCGAGGTCTTATTATCCTTAAAGAAGTTCTCCCTTACACCGTTGTGAGATACAATGACAATCGTCCTCGCACCCTGCTTCATGATATGACGGATGTCCATAACTGTAGCCCTGATACGCCTGTCATCAATGATCCTGGCATCCCTGACAATATCGTAGTTTACCCTGAGGAAAACCCTCTTGCCATTTAAAGCCGACTTCTGAAGTTTGCGTATGGGAGTTTTGTTGGCATATGGATACCACTCAAAAGCTACTTCAGATTGTTTCGTCATTTTATATTCTCCAAAAAACACATTTTAACAAATTCAGGGTCGTAATCAAAAGGATGTTTAATATTATATCCCTAAAACTCATTGTCAAACAAAATAGTATCTTGTTACATCCGCTTTGCTTTGCATATTATAAAACACTGGTTTTATATTGCCTGATTTTATATTATATTGTCCTGTTCATTTAATAAATTTTATCTCAGGAAAATTTATAACAATGAGAATATATTCACTGCAGGACTTTATCAAATATCTGGACTTAAACGGTGAACTGATACGTATTAAGGCCGAGGTGGATGCCAGGTTAGAGGTTACCGAAATTTCAACCCGTGCCTTAAAGGAAGGGATGCCCGCCTTACTTTTTGAAAATGTAAAGGGTGCGAAATTCCCGCTGGCCATGAACGTCCTTGCCAGTGATAAAAGGATTGAACTGGCTCTGGGAAAACATCCGGACCGGCTTGGCGAAGAGTTGATTACGTTTATGGAGGAGGCCATGCCTCCAGGACCAAAGGTGTTTTTCAAACACGCCGGAATTACTAAACGGATTTTCAGCGCTCTTCCAAAGAAAACGTGTAGACCTACTTCCCAGGAAGTGGTAATTAACCCGGATTTAAATGATATTCCGGTTATAACCTCCTGGCCGGAGGATGGTGGTCCTTTTATTACCCTGCCGCAGGTTTTTACCTACGACCCGCACGATGGGAAACGGAACGTGGGAATGTATCGTATGCAGATCTTCGATGGACAGACAACCGGGATGCACTGGCAGATACAAAAGGGTGGCGGGTTTCATTTCTATCAGGCTAAGAAGACGGGCAGGGAGTTTGAGATTGCTGTAGCATTGGGAACAGATCCTGCTTTACTGCTGGCAACAGTTGCCGCATTACCGGAAGGGATAGACGAGGTTATGTTCAGCGGTTTCCTCCGCGGCAAAAGGACAAGGATGGTAAAGGGCAAGAGTGTTTCTATCAAGGTACCGGCGGATGCAGAGTTTATCCTTGAAGGAACCGTTCATCTGACGGAGCTGCGCGTGGAGGGACCATTTGGTGACCATTTCGGACATTATTCTCACGCCTCAAAATTCCCTGTTTTTCATATAAGCAAAGTCACACACAGAAAAAACCCTGTCTATCCTGCAACCGTAGTAGGCCGCCCACCCATGGAGGACAAATATCTGGGCAATGCAACCCAACAGGTTCTGGGCCCGCTTATTCGTCTGATCCATCCGGAAATCTGTAATCTCTGGGCTTATTACGAAGCAGGATTTCATAACCTGCTGGTAGTTTCAGTAGAAGAACGTTACCAGAAAGAGGCAATGAAGACTGCACTTTCAATTATGGGTGAAGGCCAGCTTTCGTTAACAAAATGTATCGTAACAGTTTCAGAAGACGTCAATCCCCGAGACTTCAACGCCGTCCTGACGGCGATACGCGAAAACTTTGATCCCACATACGACTTTATCATGATTCCAAAAGTCCCATTGGATACACTTGATTTTACCAGTTATAAGATGAATCTCGGAAGCAAGATGATTATGGATGCTACAAGGTCAAAAAATGCAGATAAAGAAAAGGCTTCAAAATCTGAAATAGATCGTTTGATAAAGACAATAGATAATCGAGTATTAGATTGGAATCTCCTGGGCGAAACACTGTTGGTGGTTTCGGTTCAAGATAACGGGAGGGATGTGGTTAATAAATTAACAAAATCAGAAGAACTCGTCGGGCCAAAAATTATTGCGGCAGTAAGTCCTGATGTTGACATTCGTAATCAGGAACAAACCATCTGGGGTATTTTCACGAGATTCGATGCGGAACGTGACATTATGTTTGCCGAGGAAAAGCTGATCGGCATAAGCCCTCTCTTCAAAGGTAAGATGGGTATTGATGCCACGTGGAAGAAAGGCTATCCTGCACCGCTGGTAATGTCAGAAGAAATAGTTAAAAAAGTAGATGAGCGGTGGGATAGTTACTGGAAATAAATTCTGTTTATTTAATATTCTATGTCAAAAACAAAAAATCTTACAGTAGAGATAACGGGAATGTCCTGTGCCTCGTGTGCAAAGAGAATAGAGGATGCTATTGGTAACACCAATGGTGTAAGTGAATCAATAGTTAATTTTGCAACAAGGAAAGCCACGGTTACCGGCCGCACTTCTGCTGAAGAAATCTATAAAATCATTGAAGGGTTGGGCTATGGTGTTGTTAAGGAAGAAACCCCTGCTGTATCTGAAAAAAAGATTGCACAATCAGAGTGGAAGAGGTTCCTGGTTTCAGCAATATTAAGCGTGCCCGTCTTTACAATAAGTATGTTTATGATTCATTTCAGGTTTTCTGACCTTTCCCAATTCATTTTAACTACTGCCGTAATCTTCTGGCCGGGTATTGGTTTTTTTAAGAATGCACTCAAACAGGTTAAACACTGGTCAATAGGAATGGACTCCCTGATTGCATTGGGTGCAGGTACCGCCTACGGCTTTAGTGTGATAACCCTGATAAAAGGAGGAAGCGGTCTTTATTTTGAATCTGCTTCAATAATAATCACGTTGATCCTGCTTGGCAGATTCTTCGAGACGAAGGCGAAAGGTAAAGCCGGTGAAGCAATCAGGAAACTAATGGATTTACAGCCGAAGATGGCCAGGGTGATAAGGGATGGTACAGAAAAAGAAGTCCCGGTAACTGACGTACAAGTAGGCGAGAGGCTGGCAATAAGGCCCGGTGAGAAGATACCGGTTGATGGTTTAATAATAGAAGGATGGACTTCTATTGATGAATCAATGCTGACCGGAGAGAGTATGCCACTTCATAAGGAGGAAGGCGATAAGGTTTTCGGCGGCACTGTGAATACAACCGGCCTTATTTACATGACGGCTGAAAACATCGGAGCAAATACGGTGCTGGCTCATATAGCAAAGCTTGTTGCAGACGCACAGGGTTCGAGGGCTCCTGTTCAACGGCTGGCAGATAAGGTTTCCGGGGTTTTTGTACAGATAGTTATTCTTATCGCCCTGTTAACACTGGGGGGATGGATACTGGCAGGCTATCAATTTAATGAGGCCCTTATTTCTGCAGTTGCGGTATTGGTGATTGCATGTCCGTGTGCATTGGGACTTGCCACCCCCACAGCCGTAATGGTGGGCACCGGCAGGGCCGCAGGAGCGGGAATACTAATCAAAGATGCCGCAAGCCTGGAACTCGCACATAAGATCAATACACTTGTATTGGACAAAACAGGCACAATAACTGAAGGCAAGCCCATGGTCACGGATCTGTTTAATATTAATGATGAAAAAGAGACTGCAGAAACGGATGATAAAAACGGTTTGGATATTTTACACATAATAGGAAGCTGCGAACAACACTCTGAACACCCCATAGGTGTGGCGATAACACACTATGTCAGAGACCAGGGTATAGACCTGGAAGAGGTAAAGGATTTCAAGGCTATTGCCGGCATGGGAATCAGAGCGATTTATAATGAATCTACTATTTTAATCGGCAGTGATAAACTAATGACAGAAAACAATATTGACGTATCAGGATTAAAACAAAAGGCTATGGAAATCAAAGGTGATGGTAAGACCATTGCCTTTCTGGCTGTTGATAATAAGGCAGAAACCGTCATTGGCATTGGAGACGTAGTGAGAGAAACATCAAAGGATGCCATACAAAAAATCAATGATATGGGTGTTGAGGTCGTTATGCTCACCGGTGATAATGAGGTAGTTGCTGAAACGGTTGGCAAAGAAATGGACATAATGACAGTAAAGTCAAATCTCAAACCTGCAGATAAATGTGATGAGATAAAGGAAATTCAGCAAAGCGGTAAGATTGTCGGGATGATTGGAGACGGGATAAATGATGCACCTGCTCTTGCCACTGCAGATGTCAGCTTTGCCATAGGAACTGCTACCGAGATAGCAATGGAGGCTGCAAATATCACTCTCGTTAAGGGTGACATTTTGCGTGCATGTGAAGCGCTGAAACTGAGCAGACAGACGATGAACATAATCAAGCAGAATCTTTTCTGGGCCTTCGGTTACAACGTCCTTGCATTACCTGTTGCCGCATTTGGCTTCCTGAATCCCATGATTGCAGCAGGCGCCATGGCATTCAGCTCAGTATCCGTGGTTACCAACTCCCTGAGATTGAGAAGATTCAAGCTGTAACCACAACCTTGCGAAAGCAAGGTTACCTGCCTTTCGGCAGGAATCCAGAGTCTATATTGTGTTGGACTTACAAAATCATTTCATGCAAAATAAGACGACTGTTGCATATGAATGCATTTTCTGTCGCAAAACAATCAACTTTGCCTGTTAATTCCCTGCCAGACCGGCTTTATAGCGGGTGTTTCATATTAATGTTATAACGGTACAATAATTGCGAATTTCTTCTTAGGAGGTAAAGGCTTTTGGTTTCAACGACTGGAAATTCCAGACATTATTGGAAGATTATTGTCCTGGCCGTATTTGTAATAATTATAAGCCTTTCACATTATGTTACGGGCACAGAACATAAATATCATGGTCTGCATGAGATTTACAGAAGGCTTTATTATATTCCCATAATTCTTTCAGCGTTCTGGTTCGGAATAAGAGGCGGTATATTCTGTGCAATTGTTGTAAGTTTTTTTTATCTGCCTCACGTTATTTATCAGTGGGGCGGCAATTTCCTTACCGATGATATTCCGAGGACACTGGAAATTGTTCTTTACTATATAATAGGTTCTGTAACAGGTTTCTTATCACAAAAACAGATGGATGCGACAAAGAGTCTCAAAAAGACTATTGAAGAACGTGATGAATCGTATGATAAACTGAAACAACAAGCCGAGGTACTTGTTCAGGCAGAAGAGCAGCTGAGGCGTGCAGACCGCCTGTCTGCGTTAGGCAAACTTTCCGCCGGAATTGCACACGAGGTAAGGAACCCCCTTGCTTCGATCAAGGGAACGGCAGAGATTTTATCTGACAAGTTTAAACCGGGAGACAAAGAGTATGAGTTTGTAGAGATACTTATAAAAGAGGTTAATCGCCTGGATACTGTTGTTGCTGAATTTCTCGATTTCGCAAAACCCAAACCACCTGAACTGAAGTCATCAAAAATCAATGACATTATCCTGTCGGTACTTAAATTAACTGAGCATCAGATAGCAAGATCCAGGATTGATCTCAAGACAAAATTAGAAGATTCTCTTCCATCTGTATACGTTGATCCGGAACAGATAAAGCAGGTTTTCCTTAACCTTATTATTAATGCAGTTCAGGCTATGCCGGATGGTGGAGTCCTGGAGGTAGGATCTCATCGAAATGGTTCAGAAATCGTATGCACTTTCTCCGACACAGGAACAGGAATCAGCAAAGAACAGCAGGAGAATCTGTTCACCCCATTCTATACCAGTAAAGCCAAAGGTACGGGTCTGGGGCTTGCAATCGTTTACAGGATACTTGAGAGCCATAAGGGTGAGATCAGATTTTCTACAGAAGATAAGGGAACTACATTTACAGTATGTTTACCGATTGAGACAGATTAACACGGGTAGAGGCAGGTAAAAAGTGATGTCAAATAATAAGACTATTCTTATAGCAGATGATGATGAAAGCTTGAGAAGGGTTATAGAATATAACCTCAGCAATAAAGGTTACAGGATATTCCTTGCGAATGATGGTGAAGAGGCACTGAATATTTTTAAGAGTGAAGATGTTGATATTGTAATTACTGATATAAAGATGGAAAAGGTTGACGGGTTGGAACTTTTAGAAGAGATAAAGAGGCTTAAGAGCAATGCACTTGTAATTATGATAACTGCGCATGGCAGCATTGAAACAGCCGTAAGGGCTATGAAACTGGGTGCGTATGACTATATTACAAAACCCTTTGACAGGGATGAGCTTCAAATTATGGTTGAGAAGGCACTGAGTTTACAATCCCTGATGTCAGAAAACATAAGATTGAGGCAGGAACTTGCAGACCGCTTCAGCCTAGATAACATTATAGGTGCCAGTTCAAAGATGAAGAGGATATACGATATGGTTGCGCGGGTTGCAAAGAGTGATTCAACAGTACTGTTACAGGGAGAGAGCGGGACAGGCAAGGAGTTAATTGCAAGGGCAATACATTTTAATAGTTCGAGAGCAAAGAAGCCTTTCATAACAATAAATTGCTCTGCAATCCCTGAAAACCTGATGGAGAGTGAGTTGTTTGGACACGTAAAAGGGGCTTTTACAGGAGCGGTTAAAGACAAAGCCGGAAAGTTTGAGGCTGCAGACGGAGGAACTATTTTCCTGGATGAGATTGGAGATATACGCAAGGATTTACAGGTTAAATTACTCAGAGTGCTTCAGGAAAAGTCTATAGACAAGGTAGGTAGTACTCAGGATATCAATGTAGATGTGCGCGTTATTGCGGCAACAAATATTCTACTGGAGACTGCTATAGAAGAAGGCAAATTTAGAGAGGACTTGTTTTATAGAATCAGTGTAATACCGATACTGCTGCCTCCACTGAGGGAGAGGAAAGACGACATCACACTGTTAGTACAGCACTTTATGACTAAACACGGTGGTAAAGACTGCAAGATGCTGCCGGAAGTTTTAGATATTCTTAATCGCTATGACTGGCCTGGGAATGTAAGAGAACTTGAAAATATTATTGAAAGGGCAATTGTCTTAAAGAAAGAGGACAATGTAATCAGCCCTGAAGATATCCCCGATCATATAAAAAGGAAACAATCCAGCAGCCAGATGTCACTTGAAATTCCTGACGAAGGCCTTAAACTAGAGGAGGTTGAAAAGGCACTCATAATAAATGCCATGAATAAAGCCGGGCAAAACCAGACAAGGGCAGCAGAACTTCTGGATATTTCAAGACAGACACTGATATATAGAATGCAAAAGTATGATATTAAGTAAATAGTTCATGGCAGCCAATAACTAATTACCTGAAATGAGACAGACAATGAATTTAAAGTATATTAAAAACAGATCCTTTTTGTTCTCTAAGTTATTGTCAGTTGTATTATCTATTGCTGTAATATTTACCGGAATTGCAATAGCAGAGGACAAACCCGATATCTTGAAAATAAGATGGGTTATAGATGAAGCGTTAAGGATGAACCCCGAACTTCAGTCAGCAAAACTGAGATGGGATGCATCGACAGAAAGAGTAGTTCAGGAGAGGGCCTTAGACGACCCTGTCATGGGCCTTACTTATTTTGGTGAGCAGGTTCAAACTCGTGTAGGAGAAAAACAGGCCGGAGTCTCTGCCTCACAGAAGATACCCTTCATCGGCAAACTCAGATTGCAGGGTGAGGTTGCCAGAAACGATGCGAAGGTATTTGGGGAAAGATATAGAACACATGAACGAGAGGTTATAGCAAAGGCCAAATCTGCATTTTATGAACTGTTCTGGGTACATAAATTAATAAATATAAACGAAGAAAACAGAGGTCTTTTAAAACGGTTTGTAAAGATTGCCGAGGTAAAATATTCCACGGGCAGAGCGACGCAACAGGATGTATTGAAGGCGCAGGTGGAACTTTCCAGGATAGTAAATGAATTGATCACCCTGGAGCAGCTTAAGGAAACTTCCATAGCAAGGATAAATACTTTATTAAATCGTCACCCTGATGCTCCACTTGGTACTCCGGAGGAAGTAGATATTACAGAACTTACTGTTTCACTGAAGGAGCTTTACGGGAAGGCGAAGGAAATTAGTCCGGTACTCAATATCCTTAAATACAAGATAGAAAGAGATAAGGCCGCTTATAAGCTTGCAAAAAAACAGTATTACCCTGATTTTACATTCGGCTTTAACTATACTTTTATTGATGATTTGCCGTCGTCAGTGATGTCTTCACCAATTGGCGAAGGCAGGGATTCATATACGGGAACTTTGAGTATGAATATTCCAATCTTTCAGAAAAGGAAGCGTGATGCAGGCGTGAGAGAGGCAAACGCCAGACTGAAATCCAGCGAAAAAGCATACAAAAACATGGAAAACATGACACTTTTCGGCGTGAAAGATTATCATTTTAAGGTACAAACAGCAGAGAGGCTGGTAAGTCTATACAGGAATAGTATTATACCGCAGGCAGAACAGTCACTTAAGGCGGCAGAGATCGGCTACCAGGCAGGCAAGGTTGATTTCCTGAATCTTATAGACAGCCAGAGAGTTCTGCTTGATTTTAACCTTGCATTCTATAGAGCAGTAGCCGACTTCGGAACAAACGTAGCCGAACTGGAAAGAGTAGTCGGTGTAGAATTATCAAAGAAAACACAATAGGCGTTGAGTAAGAAGGAGAAAAACGATGAAGCAAGTTGCACTTTCAAAAGTAAAGGATAATCTTTCTGAGTATTTGCATAGCGCCGAAAAAAAAGAGATTATTATTACACGTCATGGAAAACCTGCGGGAGTCTTGATTGGTTTTAACTCTGATGAAGACTGGTTTGATTACAGGCTGGAAAACGACCCTCGGTTTTTACAAAGGATTGAATCTGCCAGAAGAAGTATTCGCAAGGGCAAAGGCGTTAAGATTGAGGATCTGGCGGAATAGAATCAGCCGCAATGAATTCACGGTGACCATGAATCTTTCTTCTTATTTCTTTTTTTGTTTTTAACTTCAGTGCTTTCCGTGCTATGTTCTCGGCGCCCTTTGTCCGGGGAAATTCGTGAAATTAGTGTCTGTCATTTGTCTTTTCACCTGCATTTTAGTTTTCCTTTGCGTCTTAGCGGTGAACATTCTTTTGTCTTCCATTATCTTCTCTTCACATTAATATTCCTAGATTTTCAAAAAATAATTAGTTATTATATCTGAATAAGTCTTATGCATTTTTAATTTTCAACCTCCCCAACTTATTGAGAATTTACGGTTTCAGAGGAGATAAAATGAATATTCTTGTTTCAGGATCACTTGCTTATGACAGGATTATGGACTTTCCGGGAAAGTTTTCTGATCACATACTTCCGGATAAGATACACGTCCTCAATGTATGTTTTATGATAGATGGTTTAAAGGAAAACTTTGGAGGTACTGCCGGTAATATTGCATATGCCCTTTCCCTGCTTGGTGAAAGTCCAACCATAATAACTACTGCAGGGCGAGACTTTGACTCTTATAAAGATTGGTTGGTGAAAAGTAAAATTACCACGGAACATATTAAGATCATTGATGAAGAACTTACGGCAGGTGCATATATAACTACAGATAAGTCAGATAATCAGATAACGGCATTTAATCCGGGTGCAATGAAGTTCAGTTCCGGTTATGATTTTGAATCTGTTACACACGATGACACTGTTGCCATAATCTCACCGGGAAATCTGGATGATATGTATAATTTTTCAAATATATATAAACAGAAAAAAATCGATTATATTTTTGATCCGGGACAATCCCTTCCTGCCTGGACTAAAGAGCGGTTAATAGAAATGATAGATGGGTCAAAGATTTTCATATGTAATGACTATGAATTGCAGTTGACCCAGGATAAAACCTCTATGACTATTGACGATATTCTGGAGAAGACTGAGATACTGGTACAAACTAAAAGTGAACACGGTTCAGTAGTAATACTGAAAGAGCATGGCCAAACTAAAAATATTGATATCCCTGCTGCCAAGGTTGATTCTGTAAAAGATCCTACAGGAGCCGGCGATGCTTACAGGGCGGGATTAATGAAGGGATTCTTTTTGTCAGACGGTGACATTGTTCATGCTGCAAAAATAGGGGCAGTCACCGCTGCTTATTGCGTAGAGGTTTACGGTCCTCAGAATTTCAATTTTACGCCTGAATCTTTTAACAAGCGGTTTGAAGAATCTTTTGGGGAAAAGGCGTTTTAAATATACAGCGGGGAAAAAATATGATAAGGATTAAGGATAGCAAGAGTTTGCGGTGTATATATTTAGCTGCCTTTCTATTATACCTTTTACTTATCTGTAATAAAATCAAAGCTGCTGAAGAGCAAAGAAATAATCTGCCGGAGGAAAATTCCAGACTACATAAGCAGAAAGAACTAAACATGCCTGAAAAAGTAGACAAAACCGACGAAGAATGGATGCAGTTGCTTACGCCGGAACAGTACAGAGTTACGCGTAAGAAAGGGACAGAACCTCCTTTCAACAATGAATACTATAACTTTAAAGGAGAAGGTATATATCAATGTGTAGGCTGTGGCGCTGATCTGTTTGATTCCAAAACAAAGTTTGAATCGGGGACAGGTTGGCCAAGCTTTTGGGATGCTGCTTCAGAACAAAACATTAAAACGGTTCCTGATAAAAGCCTTGGCATGATAAGGACTGAAGTAGTGTGTAATGTATGTGATGCACATCTCGGCCATCTATTCAACGATGGCCCGTCATCTACCGGGCTTCGATATTGCATTAATTCGGCTGCGCTAAAGTTTGTTGAGGAGTAAGTGAAAGTCTTTCCGTTCATTAACACTTCATTAATTACTATTCCTTCAACAATATCCTGTTATATTCCACCATATTTTTAAATTGACATTATGATTTAATAGTTTTACCTTTCATAGACATACATTATATAATAACAATTTGCACTTCAATTAACTTGAATCCTACCATGCAGCATTACTGAGAATGAATATCTTAGACAATGTAACTGAATCACAAAAGGAAGCGATTACACATATGGACGGTCCTTTGCTTGTAATCGCAGGTGCCGGCAGCGGCAAGACGAGGGTTATCACACGCAGGGTAGGATATCTTGTTGAACAAGGGACTGCCCCGGCAAATATTCTGTCCATAACCTTTACCAATAAAGCCGCTAATGAAATGAAGGAGAGGCTGGGTGAGTTTCTGGATCTGAGGGGAATGTGGGTCTCAACATTTCATGCCATGTGTTCAAGAATCCTGCGAAACGAGATCGAGCAAATGGGTTTTACCAGGAATTTCAGCATATATGACACTGCTGATCAGTCCAAATGTGTAAAGGCCGTGATGAATGAGCTGAATCTGGATACTACAAACTGGCGGCCAAGCGCTGTGGCAGCGTCAATAAGTAACGCAAAGAATGAGTTACTGTCAGTGGAAGAATTTTCTAAATATAAGTCAGGCTATTATAATGACGTAGTTTCAAAGGTATACACAAAGTATCAGAAATATCTTGAGGCAAACAATGCGCTGGATTTTGATGACCTGCTTTTCACGATTGTACATCTGTTTAGAAATTTTCCGGAGGTACTTGAAAAATATCAGGATAAATTCAGATATATCCTCATAGACGAGTATCAGGATACAAATCACGCACAGTACACAATCACTCAACTGTTGGCACAGAGGTACGGAAATATCTGTGCTACCGGAGACCCTGATCAGTCTATCTATGGATGGCGCGGCGCCAATATACGGAACATACTCGATTTTGAGGAAGATTATCCTGAGACAAAAACCGTCCGGCTTGAACAGAACTATCGTTCAACTAAGAACATTCTTCACGTTGCCTCGGAGGTAATCAAAAACAATCAATCAAGGAAACCGAAATCTCTCTGGACGGAGAATGACGAAGGAAACAGGGTTAGGGTAATCCACTGTGAGGACGAGAATATTGAATCAAGGGAAATTGCTGCAAACATTTCTGAATTTATTAAAAACGGAAATACGTATTCTGATATGGCCGTATTTTACCGTACAAACGCACAGTCACGTGTATTGGAGACCTGCCTGCTGAAAGAAGGAATACCTTACTCAATTGTGGGTAGTGTCGAATTCTTCAAGAGAAAAGAGATAAAAGATATTCTTTCTTATCTTAAACTCTGTGCTAATCCTGATGATGATTTATCTTTTGAGAGGATTGTAAACGTTCCGCCGAGAGGTATCGGGGCGACAACTATAAGGCGTTTACGAGAATGGGCTGACACGCATAATACAAATCTTCTGGAAGCCATATCCCGTGTTCAGGAAATCCCTGAAATCAAGGCAAAGAGTGCCAAAGCGGTGAAAGACTTCTGGAAAATTACTTCCGAATTATATAAACTCCCAACTTATCCGGTGATGGAGTTTGTAAAGCAGGTTATCGCGAAAACCGGATATATAGATTACCTGGAACAATCTTATGAAAGTGACAGTGAAGAGAGACTGGAAAATATTAATGAACTGGTAAATGCGGCCAGTGAGTATGACAATTCAAATCCGGAAGGCTCGCTTCAGGGTTTTCTGGAAGAGGTGGCATTAATCTCAGACATTGACAAATGGGACGATCAAGCAGATACAGTTATCCTTATGACCCTGCATGCCGCAAAAGGGCTGGAATTTCCGGTTGTATTCATAGCAGGCCTTGAGGAAGGGTTGTTGCCTCATTCACAATCAAAGGATTCAGATGATGATATTGAAGAAGAGCGCCGTTTATGCTATGTTGGTATTACGAGGGCACAAAGGGATCTTTTCCTGATCCACACCAGATACAGGGCAAAATTCGGTCAGAGGACTCCGTGTATCCCTTCCAGGTTTTTAAGTGAAATCCCTGAAGACTTTATAGAGGAGATTGATAAAA